>Ga0073928_10004003_pt1 | contig 22400 bp, 22 predicted proteins | sample PaiPotPPA55metaG_FD_76969 | JGI IMG/M metagenome (GOLD analysis project Ga0073928, IMG submission 76969) | Iron sulfur acid spring bacterial and archeal communities from Banff, Canada, to study Microbial Dark Matter (Phase II) - Paint Pots PPA... ...
AAATTGCGAGCCTGCCGCTGCCGGTGGATTTGGTGTGGGGCGCGTCCGACCGCTTAGTGCCGTTGGAGTACGCGCGCGACCTGGAGCGCCGGTTTCCCAACGCGCGCTTGAGCGTCATCGCAGGCTGCGGACATGCGCCGCAAGTGGAGCGCCCTCGCGCCTTCTTGGAAGTGCTCACGGGGATTTTATGATTACGGCGGATATTCTCGGCGAGCGCGCGCGACTGAATCCGGACGCGACCGCGCTCGTGTACGTGCCCAGCGGGCAATCGTTCACCTATGCGCAGCTCGATGCCCGCGCGCGGGTTTGCGCACGCGTTTGGATCGAGGAGTGCGGCCTCAAGCCAGGCGATCGTGTAGGGCTGCTGGCGGAAAATCGCGTCGAGTATATGGATGCGTTTTGGGCTGCCGCCAAATCGGGCGTCATCATCGTGCCCCTGGGCACGCGCGCCGCCGCTCCCGAGTTGGCCCAAATCGTGCGCGACTGCGGCATGCGCTGCCTGATGTATTCGGCGCGTTTCGACGCGGTGGTCGATGAGTTGCGCTCGCTGACCGGGGTCGAGCGTTACCTGCGGCTGGAAACCGATTATGCGGATGCCGCCGGCCGCGTCAGCTCTGAAGCGCTCCCCCCCCCGCCCATTACGAGCGAGGACATCTACTGCCTGCTCTACACCAGCGGCACCACCGGCGCACCCAAGGGCGTAATGATTCCACATCGCCAGGTAGCCTGGAACGCCTATAATTCGGTGGTTTCGTGGCAGCTCCGCGATACCGATCGCGCCCAGATTTTCACGCCCCTCTATCATGCCGGAGGGCTGGCCGCGCTGCTCGCGCCGCTCTTCGCCATCGGCGGATGCGTCGTGCTGCATGACGGGTTCAATTGCGCTGAAGTGCTGCGCGTTTTCGACGTACAGCGCTGCACCATTCTGTTCGGCGTGCCCACCACCTTCCAGATGCTGATGGATGCTCCCGAATTCGCCTCGGTGGATTTCTCGCACGTGCGCTGGTGCATTAGTGGGGGCGCGCCCCTGCCGGCTCACATCATCGCGGAGTTCCAGGCGCGCGGCGTGGTCTTCAAACAAGGCTACGGGCTGACAGAAGTTGGCGTGAATTGCTTCGCCATGACCGCGGAGGATTCGGTCCGCAAGGCCGGGTCGATCGGCAAGCCGTTGATGTTTACCGAGGCCAAGATCGCAGGCGATGGCGGCGGCGAAGCGCCCGCCGATCAGGTCGGCGAGCTTTGCTTCCGCGGCCTGCATGTATGCCGCGGATATTGGAATAACGAGGCGGCCACGGCGCAGGCCCTCGACCGCGACGGCTGGTTTCACACCGGCGACCTGGCGCGCCGCGATGCGGAAGGCTTCTACTACATCGCCGGGCGATTGAAGGACATGATCATCAGCGGAGGCGTCAACGTGTATCCGGCGGAGATCGAGCGGGAATTGCTGCAGCATCCCGCGGTGGCGGACGTGGCCGTGGCCGGGGTGCCGGATGCGAAGTGGGGCGAAGTCCCGGTGGCGTTCGTGGTCCTGCGCGCGGACATGTCGGCGGGGCCGGAGGATCTGCTCGCGTTTCTGGGCGCGCGGTTGAGCAAGATCAAGCTGCCGAAGCAGTTTCACTTTCTGGAAGTGCTGCCGCGGAATGCGTATGGCAAGGCATTGAAAAATGAGCTGCGAGCAAGCATCGGGGCATGATGCTGCCGGTTCGTAGGCGCAGGTCCCGCGGCGCGCTGTGCATACAAGGGCCTCGCGTCCCTGCTGAAGGCGGCAGGCCTCGATTGGTTGGACGCACCATGACCGGGGGCGGCAAGCTGAGTTGCGGGCGACGCGTCCGCGTTAGGGGCTGATAACCTCAATCCCGCTTCGCTCGGCAGCGTGCTGCAGTTTGCGATCCACGGTAGCGAGAGGAAGGTTCCGCCGAAGGGCCAGACTGAGGTAGCTTGCGTCGTAGACCGCCACATCGTAGTTTATGGCCAAATCCAGCAGCCTGTCATCCGCCGAAATAGATACGACTCGAATTGGGGAGGACCTGCATTTCGTGCCAAAGCTCATCCTGAAGCATCGTCAGAACGGACTCAGTCTGTTTGGTAGCCTGGTCCTCAAACACCAACACAACGCAAATGATGCATCCAGTACGAACTCACTCACTCACGCCCCTCTTCAATCAGTTGCTTGATGGGGATTCCGCCGAGTGTTACACCCTTTCTTAGCTCGCGAATCCGTTGGCCGGCGAGCTGCGAACGCGCTTTGACCGAACCGGATACTGCATGGATGCGTTGGCGGAGAAGTTGCTCCACGTAGGCTTCGAGTGACAGACCACTTTGGTTCGCCTGTGTCAGCAGGTCGGCTTGCAGGTCCGGGTGACCTCCAGGTTTACAGTCATCGTCTTGCCTCCCCCATTCATTGTCGCAGATGTCCGGATGAGCCGCGGTTCTGTCGCAAGAATCGGATAGCTTGCGGCTGGACGAACAGCCGGTCTCCGCCACCGCAACGCCCGGCGAACTGCGCGCGCGGCGGCGAAAGCCATTGAACGATCAGAGCCTCGATCCCGCCTGCCTGATCGATGAACTGGTACTCTATACGAGCGGCGGCCTGATTGGCTCGGCGGGTGGCCGATTCTTCGAATGGCCATCGGTAGATCAGTGCCAGCGCTCAATCTCCGCCGTGCCGTGGGTTCTAGTCACTCCGCCACCGAATCGCAACCACGGCCCTCACCATCAATTGATGTAAGAATTGGACGCTATTTCTCTCGGCACGGCCCAAGGCGGGGTGATGGTGACGGCGATGAACTTATTGCACCCAAGGGCGCATTCATATATGATATACAGGTATGAAACTCTCCAAGAAAGCTCTCGACAAGCTGAACCGCATCGAGGAGATTCGAAGTCTCCTCGAATAATGCAGCGACGACGGTGAGCTCACAACAGAGATTTCCCGGTTCGTACGGGCCCTGGAGGGCCCGTTACGCAGCCAGTTGGGCCTCAGCCACTGGTGTCAAAAAATGGAGGAGGAGGGTGCGTTCGTCTGTCTCAACCTCTTCCCGGAGAACTGGCGTCTTCCCGACGAGGAGTTCGTAGCATTCGGCGTTGCTTGGTGTAATCCGTTCACCGAGCAGTGGGCAGACCCCTATGTCTTTCTGCGAGTACCGCTGGAGGACGCATTTCAAGGGCGCAACAGGTTGCTGAACCTGGTCAGGCTCCCGATGATAGACCGCGGCTTTGAAGATGACGGAGATCCCTACTATCCAATATGCAAATACCTCGACGCTGAAGAATTCCAATCGGCGTCCGGTTTCGACGCGGACGGCTTTGCGGCTGCTGCCGTAGAGGGTTTGCGCGACATGCTCCCTATGTCCGAGCTAATCGACAAGCTGTTTGCTTCACCATGCGTAGCGCCACCACCTCGCACCAAGCGGCTACTGAAGACCGTGGCCTTTGTTGACACGGAAACATCTGGCAACGGTAACCGTGCCAGGATGACCGAACTTGCCATCATCAACGCGGCCTATGACGAGATTGGTGACGAAATCGTCGAGAGACTGGAGGAGTACAGCCTCAATGCCCCAACTAAGCTGGATGAGACAAAAACGCGCTCAATGCTGGCAGGCGCGTCGGCAATAGTGGCGCACAATGCTGAGTTCGATCGGGGCGTCCTCGAACGCGTTCTGCCCGGAGTCGAGAAGCTGCCCTGGCTGGACTCGTGCCACGGCATCGATTGGAAAGGCCTGACTGGCACTGACAGCGCCAGTCTTGAGTCGCTTCTTTCGCTGGAAGGACTGGCTGCCGCACAACAACACACAGCATTGGCTGACGCGCACGATCTCTTACGGCTCCTCGCGGTTCAGCGTGACGGCAAAACTTATTTGGCGCGGCTGCTCAACGTCGCGAAACCTATCGCTGCCGCAGCCGGGCGGTGAGGCACGCTGCCCTTCTACACCGGCCCCCGGTTGCCGTGCCGGCGCAACACGTCTTTCAGTATGGATGTGCGGACGCGAAAATTCGTGCGGGACAGGCGCTCAAAGGCTTCCCCCAGGTCAACGAGGCCTAGGGACGCAGCATCGCGCAAGATGCCCAGAGTTCCGACGGTGGCGATATTGCGCCGGACTGCTTCGGAGCGCGCCTTGGCGTCGTCGACCAAAAGCAGCACGTCCGGACGATGGATTTCGGCGAGAGCAATTACGGATTGCTCGCCAGCGCCCAGATCGGCGAGCGCTGTCTCTACGATCTCGTAGGCCATGGCGCCTACCTTAATCCACTCCGGCGGCTGCGCAGCCCACGCGGCCACACGTGCCGGAGCCTCCGGATGCGTCAGTTCATCGAGCACTCGATCAGTTATTGTCACGGTCTGGTAGAGTCTGGGTAGGATTTCAACCGATCCAATCAAGACGAGGTAGTTCAGCGGCGAGGTGTCTGCGATGACCATGTTTCACGGAAGCGGCGGCTTACCTCAGCCTCCGCCTCGACATCCTCTGCGGCAAGAGGCAGGTAAACGCCATGATCCTTGAGAAAGCCATCCACTTGCACGCCGGTCGCAAAGCCAAGCAGGCGGCGGGCTTGGCCGGTTGAGATACGGCCCGATCGGACTCCTTCGATAGCAATCGCCTCAAGAGCGGCGCGGGCAGGGTCTGCGCCCTCAGGAGCCAAATTGCGCGCTACATCCTCCGGAAGCTCCAATATGACCTTCATACTGTGCATTCCTATTATCGCTGTTTTGCGCCGCAAGAATCGGATAGCTTGCGGCTGCCCCGCCAGAATAAACTGTAGCTTATGCCTCATGTTTCCGCACCCGCTCTCGAGACAGCGCTACGCGCGGCCCTGAGCCATTTGGAGAGCCTGGACGAACAGCCGGTTTCCGCCACCGCAACGCCCGGCCAACTGCGCGCGCGGCTGCGAAAGCCATTGAACGACGCGAGCCTCGATCCCGCGTGCGTGATCGATGAACTGGTGCGTGACGCAAGCAGTGGATTGATCGGCTCGGCCGGTGGCCGATTCTTCGCGTGGGCCATCGGCGGATCGGTGTCGGCGGCCCTGGCGGCCGACTGGCTCACATCGGCCTGGGATCAGAACGCCACACTGTACGCCTCCTCGCCTGCCGCGGCCGTCGTCGAAGAAGTCGCCGGCGAATGGCTCAAAGAGATTCTCGGCTTGCCCGCCGCGGCGTCCTTCGCCCTGGTGAGCGGCTGCCAGATGGCGCACGTCACCTGCCTCGCCGCGGCGCGGCATGCCTTGCTGGCCGAGCGCGGGTGGGACGTCGAGCGGCGCGGGCTGTTCGACGCTCCGCGCATCCGGGTGCTGGCATCCAACCGGCACGGCACCATCGACCGCGCCGTGCGACTGCTGGGAATCGGCGAGGATCAGGTCGCCGCGCTGCCGCTCGATGATCGCGCGCGCTTGATCCCCGCGGCGCTCGAAGAAGCGCTGGCAGCCGACGCAACCGCGGCCACCATCGTTGTGCTGCAAGCCGGCGATCTGAATGTCGGCGCGTTCGACAACTACGCCGCCGCCATCCCCATCGCCAGGCAGCACGGCGCCTGGGTGCATGTGGATGGCGCATTCGGGCTGTGGACAGCGGCGAGTCCGCGCCACCAGCATCTCGTCGACGGCGTGGCGGCAGCCGACTCCTGGGCGACCGACGGCCACAAATGGCTCAACGTGCCGTACGACTGCGGCTATGCCTTCGTCGCGCATCCGGACGCGCATCGCGCAGCCATGTCGCATCGCGCGCCGTACCTGGTACACGCCACCGATGCGCGCGATGAACTCGATTGGACGCCGGAGTGGTCGCGGCGAGCGCGCGGATTCGCCACCTACGCTGCTTTGCGCCAAATGGGCCGTGCGGGAATCGCCGATCTGGTCGAGCGATGCTGTGCACACGCCCGCGCTCTATTGAGCGGCATCGGTGCGCTCCACGGCGCTGAAGTTGTGTGGGAATCCGAGATCAACCAGGGCCTGGTGCGGTTCCTCGACCCCGCACCCGACGCGAGGGAGGAAGACCACGACCGCCGCACGGATCAGGTGGTCGAGCGGCTGGTGGCGCGGGGCGAAGCGTTCTTCATGGCCACCACGTGGCGCGGCCGCCGCGCCATGCGCGTCAGCGTGCTGAACTGGCAAACGACGGACCAGCACGTCGAGCGAGCGGTACGCGCAGTGGCGGAAGCGCTTTAGTACGCCGGCCGCGGCATTGCCTGGCGTACGGTGTACCGAGACTGCAAGAACGCAACCAAATCGTTCAATTGCTGAACGGTCAATCGGTCGATGTAATCCGGCATGCGCGATTTCCCGTTCACCGTAATCTGTTCCTTCGGATAGGCAGCCAGTTCGTAAGACGGGTTGATGATCGAAGTGACCAGATAACCGTCGGTCATCTGCCGCGGGACTTCGCCGCCCAGCGCGACTATCACCGGAGGTTGGACCGTGGGCTGTGGCAAGTCCACGCCGGATACTTCGTGGCAACCGTTGCATCCGAACGATACGAAGGCTGCCTTGCCCCTGGCGACGTCTCCATTTGCCGGAAGGCGGAAGCCCGCCGCGGAGTGACGTCCGGAGTTGCAGGCTGTTGCGGTTCCCAGCAGCACCGCAATCGAGACTACTATCGTGATCCGATGCATCTCACTTCCCTTTCCGCCAGATAGCCACCGTTTCGGTGCGCTCTTGCAACGCACACCTACGTCGTTGGCTTCTCGGCGGGGACTTCAACCGTGATCTTTACCGGCTCTTCGATATAGCGCGCATCCTTGCCTTTGGTCAAGACCATCAGGGCGAATCGTCCTTGCTTGGCGGTAGGCGGCAGTTTGAACTTGATGGATGTGGCGGTCTGTTCCGTAATCAGGACCTTGATGTCGTTCTTCCCATCGGTCAAAAACAGCGCGGTCACAGCGGCATCATCCAGGTTGTTGCCCGTGGCCACGAAGGCATCACCGATCGTGCCAGAAGCCGGCTCAACGGCCGATAACATGGGCGTACTGGGCTGCGAGAAGGCGGGAAAGGCAAGCACCATCAGGAGCGCTATGGTTATTAGAGATATTCTCATCTTGATACCCCATATCCATCATAGCTCCATTTTGGCCCAGTGGCGAATTTTTCTTCACGTGGCGGTGGTGGTGCGCAAGTGGAAGCTCTTGGGCCGGGTCAGGTAGAGGTACCCGAGGTGCGACAGCGTGCAGCCGTGGCCGCTATCCTTGATACCCACCCAGGCAAGCGCCGGATCGAGGTAGTCACAGCGGTTGGCGTAAACGGTACCGGCGGCGGTGCGCTGGGCCAGCGCTTCGGCGCGGGCCGGGTCCTCCGACCAGATCGACGCGGTCAGGCCGTAAGGGCTGTCGTTCATCAGGCGGACGGCTTCGTCTTCCGTGTCGACCGGCATGATGCCGATGATCGGGCCGAAGCTTTCTTCGCGCATGACGCTCATGCTGTGGTCAACATTGACGAGCACCGTCGGCTCGAAATAGTAACCACGGCCTGCCGCGCGGTGGCCGCCCGTGACGACGCGCGCGCCGCGGCCTACCGCATCCTTCACCTGGAATTCCATAAAGTCCACCGCTTTGCGCTGCGCAAGCGGGCCGATAGTCGTAGCGTCATCCTCCGGATGGCCAATCTTGTACTTCTCGACCTCGGCAACGTACGCGTCGACGAAACGGTCGAACAGCGGACGCATGACATAAATGCGCTCGATAGCGCAGCAGCTCTGCCCGGCATTATAGAACGCGCCATCCACCAGATTTTCGACGGCGAAGCTGAAGTTGGCGTCTTCGCAAACCAACGCGGGATCCTTGCCGCCAAGTTCGAGCCCCATATCGAGAAGTTGCGCGGAAGCGGCCTGGTAGACTTGGCGTCCGCCCTCGACCGAGCCGGTGAAGGAGATGAAATCGATGGCGCGGGTTTCAATGAGCTTGTGGATCGTGGCGTGATCCACGTGGATCGAGGCCAGCAGATCGGCCGGCAGGCTGGCCTTGCGGAAAGCGTCGGCGAACGCGTCGCCGCAGAGAGGTGTTAGGCGGGCGTGCTTGAGCAGCACCGCGTTGCCGGCCAGCAGCGCGGGCACCACCACGTTGACGGCGATCAGCAGCGGGTAATTCCAGGCCGGGATGTTAAGCACGATGCCGAGCGGCTCGTGGCGGATGAACCGCCGGAAGCCGGCCTTTTCGGGAAGCACATCGTCGGCCAGCGCAGTCGGCGCGAGTTGGATCATGGTGGCGGCCCGGTCCAGCATGGTGTCCACTTCGTGGCGCGCCTGGCGGAGCGGCTTGCCCATCTGCCGCGTGATATCCAGCGCGATTGGCTCCTTCGCCGCGCGGAAAGCGTCGACGAACTGGCGGCAGCATTCGGCCCGCGTGGCGACCGGGACATCGCGCCACTCCTGCTGGGCGCGGCGCATGCGGGCCAGCAGAGGCGTCAGTTCAACGGGCGGTGTGGGCGCGACGGTGCGGAAGAACTCTTCGGTCGCGGGGTTCATGAGGTCCATGGGGTTATTGTAGTGCGGGGGCGGGAGATGCGCATCGTCGAGGCCAATCGACCGAGGTGTAAGATAAAGAGTCGTGTCGTCGCTACCGAAGACCTTCCTGACCGAGGCTGAGTACCTGGCACTGGAGCGCCGCGCCGAGCGCAAGAGCGAGTTCTACCAGGGCGAGATGTTCGCCATGGCAGGCGCCAGTCCACGGCACTCGCTGGTCGTCACAAACATCGTTGGGGAGCTTAGCCAGCAGGTAAAGGGTCGACCGTGCTACGTATATTCCAACGACCTGAGGCTCAGAATTTCGCCCACCGGCTTGTACACTTATCCCGATGTGATGGTGCTCAGAGGCAGCCCGCAATACACCGACGATCAAAAAGACACGCTGCTGAATCCGGCAGTGATTATCGAGGTGCTCTCGGATTCCACCGCCGATTACGATCGCGGCCGCAAGTTCCATCATTACCGCACGCTGCCTTCGCTGGCCGAGTATCTGACGGTCGCACAGGATGCGCCGCACATCGAGCATTATGTACGCCAGCCGGAAAACCGGTGGCTGCTGACCGAGTACGACGGGCCCGCGCAGTCTGTTCAGCTCGCTTCCATCGATTGTGTGCTGGCGATGGCCGAAGTCTACGACAAGGTTTTAGCTCCTTCCTAAAGAACCCCGAGTTCCCGAGTACTACGCGCACTTCTGGGAAGTACCCTGTCCCATCTAGGCCTATCAATCAGCCTGTTGCGCGGCGATGATGGATTCGAGGCCACCAACGACCGGCCACCAACATTCGGAGAAAAACATGAAAGTTAAACGTCGCCTGATTAGTATTGCGGTATGCATTCTATGCCTGACCTCGCTGGCCGGAGCCGGCACCATCAGCAGCATCACTTCCAACTTCAACGGGACACCCATAGCAGCGGGGGATATCATTTGGTTTACCGGAGTGTTAACGTTGAACGGCGCTGTCTCGGGGAACGCGCCGGTGGATATCTTCGTCAATGGATCGAGCATTGCGTCTTCGAACTTCAACATCAGCGTACCCTCCGCCGAGGTTACCTTTATGCCGGGAATCACCACGGCGTCGACATCCTATTCGGGTTCCGGCTGGGACACCATCACACCGTTCGGCACGTCTGGCAACACCTTTATGGACGCGGTCGAATACGTAGTACCAGCAGGCGGCCTACCTGGTGGCATCAACCCGGTGACCTGGACGGCTGGATTTTCGACCGACACGCCCGGTATCAGCCTCAACTGGCAGTGGGCGGCGGCGGTGTACACCTCGTTCAGCTCAGACTACAACGCGTTGGGTGTGCAACCGACCGACGATAACCACGCCAGTCCCTATGGCAGCTCCGATCACGCCGGTACGCCTATGAACTACACGAGCTTCGTCACCGGCGGCGCGCGCGGAGGCGGCGGATCGAACTTCACCGGCTCTCTCAGCGCCACTGCCTCGGTGATGCCGGCTGGCGGTACGCCCACGCCCGAGCCTTCCTACCTGTTGCCGTTGGCGGGCCTGCTGATTGGCCTTGGCTGGCAGCGGAAACGCCATTAAGTTTGCTACCCGTACGTTAACCAGTACGCCTGGGACCAGCCGGGACAGGGAAGGCTGGCTAGAATTGCAATTGAGAAGGTAATCCTAATGATGCAAGCGTCGGCAACACAAACGGTGAAGGCAGTCCAACTGATCGAGAGGGGATCGCTGGCGGCGATGACCATGGCTGCGGCTTTGTGCCTGGCCGCCAGCCGCAAGGGCAGCGTCGGGATCACGCTGCTGGGCCTGCTGTTCGTGGCGCTGCTTCCCGTGACACTCAAAGCGTCGCGCCGGGTGATGAAGATCGTGCGGCGTTGGGAAGCCGAAGAGAACATCATCCGGAACACGCAGGCGTATTTCAATTCGGCGGAAACCGCGCCGCCTCTCACGCCACTGGTGCCCCGGCGTGGCAGGCCGAGAGCCGGCTTTCTGCCACTTAGCGCCAGAACGTTCTTGAAGCCGGCGGCTGGCGAACTGGTAGTGTTCGACGCCATCTCTGCCAGTCCGCGCTCCGGCTTCTCGCCCGCCGTTCCCCGCCCTGTGACCGTCACGTTCGGTATTCCTCACCCGACCCCGGTGGTTGCCTCCGAGTTCGAATGCTGGAAGACCGAGCGGCATCCCGTGACCATTGAGTACGCCGGCGCCGTCCTCGAGGAAATCCGCGTGGCGGCTGTGGACGGCTATCAGCGCATGCGGCATGGCGGCGTCGAAGTGGGCGGCGTACTGTTTGGCGAGCACCGCAATGGAGTCCTCCGCATCCTGGCAGCGCGGCCTGTCGCCTGCGAGTACGCCGAAGGTCCGCGGTTTGTTCTTTCCGAACGCGACCAGATCGCGCTGGCCGACCAACTAAAGACATCCCGCCACGATATTGAACTGCAAGGACTCGAGGCTGTAGGCTGCTATCTCTCGCATACCCGCAGCGAAGTTTCACTCTCCGAACAGGACATCGCGTACTTCAACCGATTCTTTCCGCTGCCGTGGCAGGTGGCACTGGTCGTGCGCCCGTCTAACCTGATGCCGGCACGAGCCGGGTTTTTCTTCCGCGAAGCCAGCGGCAGGATTCGCACCGAATCCAGCTATTGCGAGTTCCAGTTGACAGCGCCCGCGACGGCGGCGGCAGCAGCCTAGCGGCGGCGAGCGGCCTCTTGACGGATCCGCCTTGGCACGTTCAGTCCAGGTAAACGGTTCAAGGTCCAAATTCCCGGAGCACCTCCTCGTGCGGAGTTCCCGGGCCAGGCTCGCTTCGTGCGGTTTCGACTGCCGCACACTCTTCATCAGTCTCCGGTTCATCGTCCAAGGGTGCGGTCAGCGCGTCCCCGTATTCCACGCTCACCAAGAACAGCCCCTTCGCCGGGGCAGTGGGACCGGCTTTGCGGCTGGGGTTAGCGAGCAGCGCACGCCATCCTGCGGCATCCAGATTCCCGCGGCCGGTTTCCAGCAGCGAGCCCACGATGTTGCGCACCATGTGCTTCAAGAAGCCGCTGCCGCGCACGCGATAGATCAGGCGGTCGGGCGCGGCCTCCAGGTGCGACAAGAACACCGTGCGCACCTTGCTCTCGCCTTCTTCGTCGTTGGCGTCGGAAGCCGCGAACGCCGTGAAATCATGCTCACCCTCAATCAGCGGCGCGCAAGCGGCCATCCGATCCACGTCCAGCGGATACGGATGATGGTACACGTAACGCCACTCCCAAGGCACGCAGACCTCGCTGCGCACGATGCGATACTCGTAAGTCTTCGCCAAAGCCTGGAAGCGCGGATGAAAATCGGGCGCGGCTTCCTGCGTGTCGAGCACACGAATAGCAGGCGGCAGCAGCCGGTTCATCGCTTTGCGCAGATTCGGCAGCGGGATGGGATTGTCGATACTGAACGCCGCCACTTGCGCGAGGGCATGCACGCCGGCATCCGTGCGCCCGGAGCCGGCGACAGGCACGGGCCGTCCTTCGATCTCGGCGATCACGGCTTCGAGCGTGCCCTGAATGGTGGGCAATCCCGGCTGCACCTGCCAGCCGTGGTAATCGGTGCCATCGTAGGCCACGGTGATGCGTATGCGTCGCATTAGGCGCGCCGCGAGCCAGGCTTTACGACCGGCAGGCCCTGCGCGCACAGTGGGCATGCGGCCGGATCGTATGCGGTCACTTCCAGGGTCAGCAGTGCGACGCGCGGCACGCCCACATCGGCGTGTCCGCCGCTGCGGTCCACGATCGAGCCGGCGGCCACGGGACGCGCGCCCGCAACACGAAGCACGTCCACCACTTCGCGCGTGCTGCCGCCCGTGGTGATTACGTCTTCGACCACGAAGGCGGCTTGGCCAGGGCTAACACCGAAGCCCCGCCGCAGCGCCATTTTGCCGTCGGCGTCGCGTTCGGTGAAGATGAAGCGGGCGCCGAGCGCACGCGCCACCTCGTATCCGGCGATCACTCCGCCGAGTGCCGGCGAGGCTACCAAGCCGATCGGCTCGGGCGCCAAACGCCGCAATTCCGCCGCCAACATTGCGCCCAAGTCAGCCGCATGCCGGGGGTGCTGCAGCACCAATGCGCACTGCAGATAGGCCGGGCTATGCAGCCCGCTGGTCAGCCGGAAGTGGCCGCTCAGAAAGGCGCCGGTGGCGCGGAACAGATCCAGGATCGACTCGGCTTGCGGCGTCACAAACGCCTACTATACCATTGAGGAAAAAGGAATCTTTCGTGTATCGTTTAAAACCTATCACCGCCGTACTTTGTGTGTCTTTGCTGATCGCGCCGGTTTACGGGCAGTTTTCCGCCATCACCGGGCCGTACCGCGCCAAGCCAGTGCCGCCGATCCACGTGGCCAACTCCAGCCGGCTGGAGTCGCTGCTGCGCGCGGGCATGCTGTATCTTTCCATGCAGGACGCCATCGCATTGGCGCTCGAGAACAACCTGGACATCGAGGTACAGCGTTATGGACCGCGCATCGCCGATGCCCAGTTGCTGCGCGCCAAGGCGGGCGGCTTTGCGCAAGGCGTCTCCACGTCGGTGACCGCCGGACCGACCAGCGCGCAGCCGGGGGGCGTGGCGCAAAGCGGCGTGACGGGCAATCCTTCGACGCAAGCGAACGCGGCCAGCCCCACGGCGGTTGGCAACACCGTCATCACCCAATCCGGGCCGCCGATCCCGACGCTCGATCCGGCCATCGTCGGCAGCGCGAGCTGGGCGCACCAGTCGGTGCCGGAAGCCAGCACCTTCATCACGGGCACCAGCGAGTTGGTGCAGCGGCAGGATCTGTCGAGCGTTACTTACCAGCAGGGATTCACGAGCGGCACGCTGGTTAGCCTGGGGCTGAACAACACCACGATTGTCGGCAACAATGCTAACGCGAACTTCAGCCCGGCTACTACCTCGTCGTTGGGCCTGACGGTGACGCAGCACCTGCTGCAGGGCTTTAGCCTGGCGGTCAATTCGCGCCAGATCCAGATCGCACGAAACAACCGTGAGCTTTCGGACCTGACCTTCAAGCTGCAGGTCATCACGACGGTGGCGGCGGTGATGGATCTGTATTGGGACCTGGTGACCTTCGACGAGAACGTGCGTGTGCAGCAGCAGGCGCTGGCCACCAGCACGCGCCTGTATGAAGACAACAAGAAACAGGTAGAAGTCGGAACACTCGCGCCTATCGAGGTGGTGCGCGCCGAAGCGCAGATGGCCACCGATCAGCAGAACCTGACGCTGGCCCAGACGCAGGTTTTGCAACAGGAGACCATTCTGAAAAACGCGCTGAGCCGCAACGGCCTGGCCAGTCCGGCGGTGGCGGACGCGCGTATCGTGCCCACCGACCGCATCCGCCTGCCGGAGGTCGAGCCGATCGCGCCGATTCAGGATTTGGTGCACACCGCTCTTTCCGCGCGCCCCGAACTGGGGCAGAACCGTATCCAGGTGACCAACCAGGAGATCGCCTTACACGGTTCCAAGAACGCGCTCCGGCCCACGTTGGATCTGGTCGCGTCGTTGTCCAACAATGCCCTCGCCGGACAAACCAATCCAATCCCGCCGCCCCCGTTTGATGGCATCGTCACACCCCGGGTGACCGATCCATATTTCTTCGGCGGGTACGGCAATATCTTCCAGCAGCTCTTCGCGCGTAATTTTCCGAACTATAGCGCGGGTTTCAACCTGAATATCCCGCTGCGGAATCGCGCGGCCCAGGGGCAGGAGATCAATGACGAGTTGACCTTGCGCCAGCTTCAACTCGGCGTGCAGCGCCTGGAGAATCAGATCCGTGTGGACGTACAGAACGCGGTGATCGGAGTACAAAACGCGCGCGCCCAGCACGAGGCGGCGGTGAAGGTGCGGATTCTGCAGGAGCAAAGCCTGGACGCCGAACAAAAGAAATACGCGCTGGGGGCCTCAACGATTTACAACGTGATCCTGATCGAGCGCGACCTGGCCACCGCCCGGCAGAACGAGTTGGCGGCCGAAGGAGCGTACGCCAAGTCGAAAGTCGAACTGGACCGCGTCAGCGGGCAGACATTGAACAACAACAATATTTCGCTGGGCGAGGCGTTCGATGGCGTAGTGACGCGCCCGCCTAGCCTGCTGCCCTAGGCGTATCAGAATTGGACAAAATGTCTCCGGGCTTGCCAAATTTGCACATCGGCGCCGGACGGTTCTGCTATGTCTATTCAAAATAAAGGCTTTTGGGTTTGGTCACGGGATTGCCATTGTTAGTGCGTGAAGAACAAGCAGCAAGCCCGGAGAGCGACGATTGCATCCTCAGTTCTTGCCCGCCTAAGCAGTCACCTCATTACCAAACCCGCTAATTTCCTCTAAACCCCTCACAATCGCGCTCTCCTGGGCCTGCTAGACAGGCCCTCTGCGAAGCGTTATGTCAGCAATGATACGATAGAGTACATGGCTCTGTTCGAGGTGGAGTGCCCCTGCTGTAAGGCAATTCTCAAAATTGATCCGGAGACGCGCGCCGTGATCGCGCATTCTGTACCCGAGAAGCCGCCCCTCATCGAAGATCTGGCGGCTGCCGTCACCCGCCTCAAGGGCGAGGCCGGACGGCGCGATGAAGTCTTCCGCAAGCAGTTCGAAGCGGAGAAGTCGCACGGCAAGGTGCTCGAAAAGAAGTTCGACGAACTGCTGAAGCAGGCGAAGGAGAATCCGGATCAACGGCCGCCGCAGCGGGATATCGATCTGGACTGATTGGGCCGTATGCGAGTGCTACAATTGCAGACAGGAGCCGCCTCATGACAAATTTGCAGCTCTTGATCGCCATCGTCGTGCCGATGCTGTTCAACGGTGCGCTGATCGCCCTACTTACCAACAACGTAAACCAACGGTTTCACGACGTGACCAGTATGTTTGAATCCCGTTTTCAAAGCTTCGAAACGTGGCTGGAGCTGCTCACCGGTAAAGTCGCCGAGCTAACCGACCGAGTTACCCGGCTGGAAACGCGCATCGAGCATTAGAGGTGAAGGCAATGCGGCGTACAAGCGGGCTGCTACCGGCTATCGCCCTAATCCTAACGGTGGCGCAGAGCGTCTGTCTTTCAGAAGAGCCCTTCGACGGCAAGTGGCTGACCACCCTCTCCTGCGGCTCTGCGAGAGATGCCCTCGGCTATTCTTACAGGTTCGTCAGCGACGTGAAGAACGGCAAATTCCGAGGACTGTACGGTACCGAGGGCAAGCCCAGTTCCTTACTGATTGAAGGAACGGTGAGTGCTGACGGTACGGCAAAGCTGTATGCGACGGGACGCACCGGAGCCAAGGAATACGTGCCTGGACGAAGTACGCCACCGGGGACGGTGTACAGCTACAATATCGACGCGCATTTCAAAGATGCAACAGGCACCGGTACGCGTGTGGAAGGCCGGCCCTGCTCGTTTCAGTTCGAGAAACAATAAGCTGCCCGAAAACGGCCGATCGCCTGCCCCTGCACGCGCGGAGCACACGTTCCGCAGCATACCCTGGTGGCGAAGAACCGGCATCGTTCGCGGATCTAACCAGCGCGGCTGAGTTGTGGACCGGCGAGCTCACTGCACGGTAAACTTCGTGACGGTTTTATCGCCGATAGGCCCGGTTGCCTCGACCTTCGCGACGCCCGAGGGAGAGCCGGCGGGGACGGTGAAGGTAAAGCCGCTGCCGCTAAGATTCCCGCTGGCGCCGGTGGTCTGCTCGCCGAGTTGAGTGAATGGGTTCGGCCAATAGAACTTCACATGCTCGAAAGAGCCGAAGCCGTATCCGGTGGCAGTGACGGTAGCGCCGACGGGGCCGGAGGTGGGGTTCAGCACAAGCAAGGGCGTAATAGAGATGGTGGCAGCGCCGAGTTTGCCGCTGGTCTGGCCGACGCCCACGAACACCTGCGGACCGTAGTATGTTTGGGGCACCCGGGCAGAGGCGGTGAAGGCGCCGGTGGAATCGGTGGCGCCATGAGCCAGGACCGCCGAGCCGACGCCCTTGGTATAGACGCGGACCTTCTCATTCGGGGCGAATCCGCTTCCCTTGAACGTAATGGCCGACTGGTACGCGCCGCTGCCGGGGCTGGCGGTCAGAGCGGCGGTGACAAAGAAAAGCTCGCCGATCCGGTTCGTATTATAAGCTTCGGTAAACCACAGCTCGCCATCAGGACCGGTGGTGATCGGACCAAGCGCGAATAGGGTAGAAGAACTCGGCAGCGGGTATTGGCTGATGACCCCCGCGGTAGTGATGCGCCCAATGTTGTTACCGCTATAATCCGCAAACCAGAGCGCTCCATCGGGTCCGGTGGTGATGCCGGACGCACCGCTATCCTCGGAAGGCAGCGGGTACTCGGTAACTACGCCCGCGGTGGTGATGCGCCCGATGTCGTTTGCCGACCCGATCGTGGAATTCGAGTCGGTAAACCAGAGCGCGCCATCCGGTCCTGCCGTGATGCCGGCGGGGCCAAGGCCGGTATTCGGGCCAGTGGGCACAGGGTACTCGGTGATCACTCCAGCCGTGGTGATCCGTCCGATCTTGTCGCCGAAGTATTCGGTAAACCAGATCGCGCCGTCCGGCCCGGCCGTGATGCCACCTAGACCGCTGTTCGCGGTGGGAACCGGATATTCGGTGACCGCGCCGGCGGTGGTGATGCGGCCGATCTTATTCGTTCCGGTCTCGGTGAACCACAGCGCGTGATCCGGCCCTAATGCGATCGACCCGGGGTAGCTTTGCGCAGTGGGCAGGGGGTACTCCGTGAATTTCCCGGCGGTGGTGATGCGCCCGATCTTGTTGGCGCTAGGGTTCTCTTCTGTAAACCAGAGTGCGTTATCAGGCCCGACCGTAATCCCCGATGGACCGGCGTCGAAGGTGGGAACCGCGTAGGTGGTGACTGCTCCGGCGGTGGTGATGCGGCCGATGTTGTTGGCGAGGTACTCGGTAAACCACAGCGCGCCATCGGGCCCGGCGACGATAGATCCCGGCCCAGAGTCGGTCGCTAGCGGGTAGCCGCTGGTGATGGCGACTTGTTGGGCTGCGGCAATCGCGGGTAGGCTACCAGGCACGCCGCGATCCAAGCCTGGTTTCGATTCGTTGTTTTCTGAGTCAGCATAGAATCCTCCTTGTGCTCAACGGAACCAACTCATCTTACCAGCCTGTGAGTACGGTACTCCGTGATGGCGCCAGCCGTACTGATGCGGCGTGGACGATCCGGAAGGCCCCCAGGAAGCGTCGATTTCGGATCTGGGCGAGCTGGGGGGACGGGCTAGACTTACGGCTGATCAACGGCGCGCCGATTTTCGTCGATGTGCCGCAGCGTCCATGAGGGGGGGGGGCTCAACCGCCCAATGTCACTTAGTTTTCCACTGCTGGGAATTCTGCGCAAGTTGTGGGGCGGCCAATCCTGGCCGCAGCCGCCTTTCAGGCGGCTTTGGCCGATATGCAACGTGGTGCGGGCCGCGAAGAGCCGGCTGGAAAGCCTACGCCACGCGCGGCCGCAGGTGTGGATTATACTAGGAATGGCAACGATTCAGGTGGTGTTGGGCCGAAGCTTCTGAAGGCTACCGATGTGGCGGCGAAGCGGCGCCACGTGAACCGATCAGAATTCATCAGACAGGCGTTGCAACGGCATCTCAAGCACCTCCACGAATTGGAGATGGAGGAACGCGAGCGGCGCGCATATCTGGCGCAACCACAACGGGAGGAGGAGTACCGGCCTTGGCAGGAGGTGGCGTCGTGGCCGGAGCCTTGAGCCGAGGCGATATTTTGCGTGTGCCGATTCCCCACTCCAGGCAAGCAGCGGCCTCCATTCCGAGGTGGTCTTGGATATCGGCGATGGCATGAAAGGCCGCTGTGCCGTCAATCTGTATAATACAGTCACCATCTCGCAAGCGCGACTGCGACGGCGGGTTGCCAATCTAGGTGCCGAGCGGATGGATGAAGTTTGCGCGGCCTTGCGTTTCGCACTGGGATGCGCTAACAGAGGCCGCGGCGGTGGCTGTGTTCATATTACATCCGGACTGGATGAGCGCGGGCTGCGAACAAGCCGGTCTGGACTATTTCTGTCAGCACTACGGCGTTACGAACCGGAACCGCACCGCGCGTTGGCCGACGCCAAGCCGAACACGCACGCAAAGGCTGCCGCAGGGTAGAACGTTCGGCGCCTAGTGGAGGGTTCTATACCAGTGTGGGTGTGCCGTCGGGGTAGAGCAACGCTAAGTGGTGTTGCAGCGAAGCCTCGTGACCGTCCTTGTGTACCGCCTTGGCATAAAGGGTAAACGTGCCCCAGGACGAGCCTTCGAGACGAAAATTGTTCTCGCGGCTGCTGACTTCGCGCACTGGATTGTGAAAGGTCGAATCCAGGATGTACATGACGTGATCGATCTGGTCCAGTTCTTCGGGTCGACCCTCTAGCCATACCGACCATTGCCAGCGATCCTTGCCGAGGTAGCGCGCGTCTTGCTGGATTTAGAGTGCCATTGATTACTCCTGCCCTGTGAGCTGCACATCTACAGTATCTAACGATTCGTAGGATTAGCGCCACGTCCGGCCGCCAGCGGAAATCGCGATCCGCACCAGTTCGCCTTCCGCGATGCCGCGAAGCTGCACGAACAGGCCACCTTTGATCGGTAAGACCGGGATGACGCGCGGCTCCGATTCGACGCCGCGCCGCAGGATCCGGCAGCGGCAGACAAACGATGCGTCGTCGAGAAGGGGATTGATCTGGTCCACCATGGAGGTTGGACCCAGGCGCACGGTTACCATGCTAGTCTCCTCACGAAAACGGCGAAGCGCTTTAGCGATCTGGGTCAGGCACGCCGCCTGATCCTCTTCCCTGTAGTCGATTCGCTGGGCGTTGGCGGCGTCGAGGATCCCGCCAGGAGAAAGCACGCCCTGCTCGCGAACTTCCACGAAAGGAATTCGAGGTGCTTGGCTGTGGGCAGTGACGAGCTCCTGCACGACCCAGGGGTGAGTGTAGAACTGGCCTGATCCTGCCGGCTCCCGCCTAGTGGTGAACCCGATCATGGCATCCACAGTGCGAATCGCCTTGATTACCTCGTCCGGCAGCGCTCCGCCGAAGACCGCTTTTCCATGCACGATTTCGCATCCGAACGCGTGCACAAAGGGGATGACATATTCTTCCACCCATCTGTCCCGATCGTTGTAGCCGTAGCCAATGAAGACGCGCATGTCGCGTTGAGCCGCCGGGATTATTATCTCACAGCGGCCCATCGGTTCCCTGCATATCGAGTCCGCCTCCGTGGCAGAATGAAAGCTTGTGGTCCTCGTACAGAACCTGTCGAAACTCTACAAGCTTTACCGCCGCCCTTCGGACCGATTGCGCGAGGTGCTGCCGTTCGGGCCGCGCAAGCTGCATACCGATTTCTGGGCGCTGCGGGACGTCAGCTTCCAGGTGGAGCGCGGCGAGACGCTGGGGCTGGTAGGCCCGAACGGCTGCGGCAAGAGCACGCTGCTGCAACTCGTGTGCGGCATCCTGCAGCCGACGCTCGGGCGGGTGGTGACGCGCGGGCGCATCGCCGCGCTGCTGGAGTTGGGCGCGGGCTTCAATCCGGAATTCACCGGGCGCGAGAACGTGTTTCTGAACGGCGAAATTCTGGGACTGAGCCGCGCGGAAATCGAGCGCGCGATGCCTTCCATAGAAGCTTTCGCGGAGATCGGCGAGTTCATCGGGCGCCCGGTGAAAGAATACTCGAGCGGCATGTATGTACGGCTGGCGTTCGCCACGGCGATCCACGTGGACCCGGAAATTCTGATCGTGGACGAAGCGCTGGCGGTGGGGGACGCGGTGTTCGCCAATCGCTGCGTGCGCAAGTTCGAAGAGCTGCGCGAGCGCAAAATCACGGTGTTGTTCGTCTCGCACGATCTGGGCCTCGTGAAGCAGCTTTCCGATCGGGCGATTCTGCTGCTCAACGGCCATATCGAGGCGGAGGGCGCGCCGAGCGACGTGATCAACCGTTACATCGGGCTGGTGCTGGAACGCCAGCAGGCACGCGGGGAGAAAGAGCAGCGCTTCGAGGCCAGCTTCCGGCATGGCGATGGCACCAGCGAGATCCGCAGCATCGAATTGTTGAATGCGGCGGGCGAATCCGTGACTTCGGTGGCGAGCGGCGATGTGGTCACGGTGCGGGTGCGCAGCCGGTTTCATCAGCCGAAGTGCGATCCGATGGTGGGGATTCTGATTCGCACGCGCATCGGCATGGATGTGTACGGGACGAACACGCGCATCGAGAAAGCGCACCTGGGCAGCTTCGAGGCCGGCGACGAACTCGAGGTGGATTTCCGATTCGCGTGCTGGCTGACGCCGCAATCGTACACGCTGACGGTGGCCACGCAGAATTCGGATGGCACGAGCCACGACTGGCTCGACGATGTGATCGCGTTCGACGTAGTGGACACGCGCACGGCGGCGGGTGTGGCGAATTTGAGGGCAGTGATCGAATGGCGCGCGTCACGGTGAAAGTGCATCCGCGCGCGCGTCGGACCGGCGTGGCGGGGCGGGCGGGCGATGCGTGGAAGCTGGATCTCGCCGCGCCGCCAGTAGACGGCAAAGCCAACGCGGCGTGCGTGCGGTTCTTCGCGGAGCTGGCGGGCGTGCCTCAATCACGCGTGCGCATCGTGCTAGGCTTGTCAAGCCGGAGCAAGGTAGTGGAGGTGGAGGGCGTGCCGCAGGAAGCGCTGGAAAGGCTGATGGGATGATCTACGCGGTGGTTTTGTCGCTGATTGTAGCGGCGCTGCTGGGGACGGCGGTGGTGCGCTCGCTGGGCGTGAAAAACCAGGCGGATTTCCTGGTGGCCGGGCGCAAGCTGGCGTGGCCGGTGCTGGTGTTCACGCTGCTTTCTTCGTGGATCGGTGCGGGCAGCCTGTTTGCGGGCGGCGAGAACGCCTATCGCAACGGCTTCGCGGCGCTGTGGCAACCGGCGGGCGGGTGGATCGGGCTGGTGCTGATCGCCATGATCGCGGGGCGCGCGCGCCGCTTCGCGCAATTCACGGTGCCGGATTTGCTGGAGACGCGTTACAACACTACGGCCCGCGTGCTGGCCACGATTGCGATCGTCATTTCGTACACCGTAATTACGAGCTATCAGTTCAAAGCGGGCGGCGACATTATGCATCTGATTTTCCCGTCGCTCGACCAGAAGACCGGCATGAACATCATCGCCGCGTTCGTGATTACGTTTACAGCGCTGGCGGGCATGGCTTCGGTAGCGTACTTGGATTTGATCATCGGGCTGCTGGTGACGGTGATCGCGCTGATCTCGCTGCCGCTGCTGCTGGAGCGCACGGGCGGCTGGGCGGCGGTGCATGCGGCATTGCCGGCGGATCATTTTACGGTGTTCGGGCCGCTGAGCTGGGACAAATGCGTCGGGTTCCTGCTGCCGACGCTGTTGCTGCTGGTCGGCAATCAGGGGATGTACCAGAAGTTTTTTTCGGCGCGCTCGGAAAAGGACGCGCGGTGGGCGGTGTTCGGCTGGATCATCGGCACGTTGGTACTGGAGACGGTCATTATTACGATCGCGGTGATCGGGAGCGCCACGCTCAAGACCGACAGGCCGCGCGAGATCATCCCGCTGACTGCGCGCATGCGTTTACCGGAATTGGTGGGCGCGATTCTGTTGGGCGGCGTGTTCGCCAAGGTGATTTCGACGGCCAACAATTATTTGTTTTCGCCGGCAAGCAATTTGATCCACGATGTGTACAAGCGCTTCATCGACCCAGCGGGTAGCGAGCGGCGCACGCTGCTCGTGTCGCGCGTGCTGGTGATCGCGCTGGGGCTGTTCGCGCTGGTGCAGGCGGCTTATTTCGAGTCGATCTTGAAGGCCGCGCTTTATGCTTACACCGTGTATGGCGCTGCCGTGACGCCGTCGGTGATGGCGGTATTTTTTTGGAAGCGGGCGAACACGGCGGGCGCCATCAGCTCGATTCTGCTGGGCACGGTGATTACGGCGGGGTGGAATCTGGCGGGGATCGAGCGGGTGGATGCGGT
>Ga0073928_10004004_pt1 | contig 22399 bp, 16 predicted proteins | sample PaiPotPPA55metaG_FD_76969 | JGI IMG/M metagenome (GOLD analysis project Ga0073928, IMG submission 76969) | Iron sulfur acid spring bacterial and archeal communities from Banff, Canada, to study Microbial Dark Matter (Phase II) - Paint Pots PPA... ...
TGTGCTTGTGCTTACCGTGGCCGGCTCGTTGAGCCGGCCACTCGGCCTATCCGGCCCTGAGCCTTAGCCCAGCAGCTTCGCGGCAAGGCCACGACGTGCGCGCCACGCGGCGCGCCGGAGGCGTTGCGCCTCCGCTTGTCGTAAGCGTTCCCTCAGCAGTTCCTGGGCGTAGTCATGGCGGTACTGCGGGTACATGTTGGATTCGCTCCTCAAAGCGGGTTCGAGCTGGCGCTCGGTGGACTTACCGGACTCGGCGCGGACGCCGGCGGGGACGAGCAGGGTGTTGGACATCGGGATCTCGGTTTCCTGTTTTCTTGAGTAGGGACGGTGGATTTCGGGAGGTAGGTCAGGCCACGACGGCGACGTCGACCTTGCGCGGACGTCCACGCGGCCGCTTGCGGGCCACGACCACGCCCTGGACGAAGAGCTCGCCGCCCCAGACGCCCCAGGGCTCCTTGCGCTCGAGCGCGCCCTGCAGGCAGGCCTCGCGGATGGGGCAGTCGGTGCAGACGGACTTGGCGAGCTCGACGTCGGCCGGGGACTCGGCGAAGAAGAGCTCGGGCTCGACGCTGCGGCAGGGCAGGTCGTCGAGGGCGGTCGTGGGCTCGAAGACGGTCAGCTGCATCGCTGGCTCCTTCTGGGGGCTCGGGACTACGGCGGGGCTGGTCGTGCGGTCGGAGGGCTCCTGGTCGAGCTGCTCGATCATCACGGTGTCTCAGGTCCTTGTCGTATCGGTGGTACCGCCGCCTGCCGCGCCCGGCCCTCCTGGTGGAGAGCGAGAACGAAGAAGGCCGCGGATCCCGGTTCTCGGGTTCCGCGGCCTGGAGGGCTGCTGCACTGACTGGCGGTCAGTGCGGTGGTCTCCAGGTGACGGGTCCCCGACGGGCGGTCAGGTACTGCTTGTCCTGCGGCTTGCTGCTGTTGATGCTGTCTGCCACTGCGATAAAGCCATTGCCTCCGGCGGCGAAGCCCGGGCGGGCCGCGGCCGTCGTCGCGTCCGCCACTACGGCCGCCTTCGGGGCATAGCCGGGCATCTGACGCTCGGCCGGGGCCGGGCGCTCGACGAGACCGGTGGCGCCGAAGGGACGCGGCGCTTCCGCGGTTCCGAGGCCGTGCCGTCGCGAGGACGCGGCGGAGCCGGCGATCGGAGCGGAGTGCGACCACTCGCTGAGGGAGGTGAAGCCGGTGGAGGCGACGGAGCCGACATAGGCGACGTGCGCGAGGGCGCGCGGGCGCGGGCAGGCGGCGAGGACCGCGACCTGCGGCTCGGTGGTCTGGAACTGAGTCAGCATCGGATTGTTCTCGCCTCCCGTCTATGCTCGGCCGAACCCGGTGGCGAGCCGAGATCGACGTATCCTGTGTAGCCGAAGCCTTGTGCACCGTTGGTCTTCGTGCGTCCCGCGGTGCGTGTCAGAGGCTAGAACGTCCGCCCCGAACCGCGCAATGCATTTTTGACCTGCGGTTTCGTGGAAAGTCCCCGATTACTTCCGTGCATCCGCTCGAGGATGCTCCCCACGCTCCCGGCGGCCGAGGCCACCGAGTCGGATCTCATCCTGTCATGGGCACCCGGCCATGTCACCCCCTGCACGCGATTTTCCGCCGGCCGCCGGGACACGAAACGGTAAAGCGCCCCCTAGACGCCGGGTCGGGAAGGTTCTAGATTCCGCAGCGAGGATGCGCTGGATCTTCTGCATCGCGACCGCGCAGCGCCTTGCAGCACTTCGCGGAACTCGCCGGGCTGGTGGGAGGGGTCGCATGGAGAACGAACACAGCCAGGTCGAATTCCTCGACCCTCGGGAGGACCCCGACGGCATCGACTGGCTCGACGAGGAGCACGTGCGGTCGCACGCGCGCTCGCGCCGGCTGCCGTCGAGCGCCGTCGTGCGCCGGTTTCTTGGCTCCCTGCTCGTGTTCGCGGTCATCGCGGCGGTCACCGGATATGCCGGCCTCGCCGCGTACCGGCACGACCAGGCCGTGGCGGCGGCCGCCGACTCCCTGGTGATCGGCGGGGTGGACGTCGGTGATCCGGTCTCGCTCACCGACCCCGGGCAGCTCGGCGGGACGGACAGCTGGCGGATCGATCCGAGCGCCGCCATAGCGATAGGCGTGACCAATCAAAGCCCTGAGGCAATCACCTTGCTGTCCGGGTCCACGCTGCTCGGCCCCGGCCTGATCCACCCGGCCGCGCTCCGGTCCGCCGGTGCCATGGTGCTCCAACCGGGGCAGGTCGGCCGGCTGGTCGGCGTGGTCTCGGTGGACTGCGCCGTACAGGAGTCGACGAGATCGACCGTGATCTTCGTCCCGGGCGCCGCCGCTCAGGGTGACACCGTGCTGGTCCAGGCGCGCACCGCGAGCGGGGCGGTGGGCGCGGCCTCGGTCCAGCTCGACTCGGGCGGTGAGACGGTCCGTCAGCAGATCTGCCTGCAGCAGGGGGCGGGCCTGGCCACGAGCACCTTCCCGGAGTCGGTCGACGTCCGGACGCACTCCTTCACCATCGCCGTTTCCGCGCACTCACTCGCCGCGCAACCGCTGCGCTACCAGCTGACGCAGATCTATCCCAACGGGATTCTGCCCGGAGTGACCCTGTCCGCGCCCACCCCGTTCGGCGCAGTGTCCGGCGTGCTCGCGCCGGGAGCGGGCGTCAGCGCGGGCTTCACCGTCCATGTCGAGTCCTGCCCGCGGTCGCCGACGACCGGCATTGCCGAGGTGTACCTGCAGATGTATCTGGACGACAGCGGCAGCCTCGCCTATTTCCAGTCGAACGGTTTCGACCTGACCACGCTCGTCGGCGCGGCCTGCGGCCTGGACGCGTGAGGCCGCGGTGGGCGGCGATGATGAGCTCGAGTGGGACGAGGTGGTCTTCCTCGACCTCGACGAGGACTTGGCCGGAGCCGGTGCCCGCGATCCGGGTTACGCCGAGGTGCAGTGGCTCGACGAGCCCGGCGAGGAGCGGCTGGAGGGTGGACGGGACCCGACCGTCCTACCGCCGATCGCCACTCGCAACCGGGTGCTCGGCACGCTCCTCGTGCTGGCGCTCTTCGTGGCCGGCACCGGGTCGGCGTTCGCGGCGGCCTACCACCGCCATGTGACGGACCTTCAGATCGCGAACCTGCTCGACCTTCGGGACACGGCGACCTCTCCGGATATTCCGGACCTCGCGTCGGTGGGCTTCCAGACCATCTGGCACGCCTACCTCAGCGAGCGGGTGGTGGTGCCGGTGCTGAACCGGAGCCCGAAGCCGGTGGTGCTGCTCGGAGCCGTGGTGGACGAGCAGGGCATGGTGAAGGACTCCTCGTTCGCGCCTGTCGGCACGGCCCGGCTCGAGCCCGGCCAGACCGGCGAGCTGGCCGGCGTCGTCACGGTCGACTGCACCCAGGTCGTGCAGATCTTCGGCCTCGAATTCGGCGGCACCCTCTCGGACGAGTTGCCGCCGCCGGGGATGGAGGTGCGCGCCCGCACCTTCGGCGGACTGACCCGCACGGCGACGCTGAATCCGGACGGCCAGGGGGCCGATCTGCAGGTGCGGATCTGCGAGCAGGAGGGCTTCAACGCCATGACGCACCCCGCGGTGCAGGCGACGGCGGACGCGAAGACACGGACGATCACGCTGAGCATCTCGAGCACCTCGCAGGCCGACGTGCCGATGGACTTCGTCGCGGCCGCCCTGTACGCGCGGGATCCTTCGGGCGAGACACTCGGCCTCGCGCTCTCGCCCGACCCGATGGCCGACACGCCGATCGCGGGCATCGTCCAGCCCGGCGGCACGGTTCGGGCGGTCTTCCTGATCCAGGTGTGGAGCTGTCCGAGCGGTCCGCTGCCTTCGGTCGGCGAGATCAACCTGAACATCCAGCTGACGTTTCACGGCAGCCCGGTCGACGGCGTCAGACAGGGAGTGGATTCCAGCTCACTGTTGAACGAGGCGTGCGGCAGGAAGTAGGCCGGGGCTGCGCGGGCCGTGCATTGGCTCGTGTATTGGCTCTCGGCGGCGGTCTAGGCTCCCTCCTCGCCTTCCGAGCCGGGCGAGGTCTGGTTCTCCTCATGCGCCTCGGGTTCGGCAACATCCGGGATCGGCGAGGTCGGCGAGGTCGGCGAGACCTGCGCTGACGAGTCGCCGGTCAGGATCCTGAGCACCTGCTCGGCGTAGCGCTCGAGCTTCGACGAACCCACTCCGGGGATCCGGGCGAGCGAGGCCCGGTCGGTCGGCCGGGTCTCCGCGATCGCGGTCAGCGTCGCGTCGGTGAAAACGACATAAGCAGGCAACGACTGCTCTCTTGCCCGCTCCGCGCGCCACTCCCGCAACCGCTCGAAGAGGGCCTGGTCGAGATCCGACGGGCAGTCGGCGCAGCGGCCGAGCTTGCGGTCCACCGCCTCGATCAGAGCCTTGCCGCACACTCGGCAGCGCACCGGCCCGGACCGCTTGGACTTGCCCTGTTCCTGCGGCCCACGCCCCGAGCCGCGGCGCACCACTCCCCCGGCGCCCGCGTCCACCATGGCGGCGCGCGCCTCCCTGAGCGTGTCGAGGAAGCGCGAGGGCCGCCGGCCGGCCCGGCCGCCCGGCGCCCTGGCCAGCGCCCAGGACAACGCGAGCCGCTCGCGGGCCCGGGTGACGCCGACGTACAACAGCCGCCGCTCTTCCTCGAGCTGGTCGTCGGTCTCCGCGTAGGTGATCGGCAGCAGTCCCTCGGTCAATCCGACGAGGTGCACCGCATCCCACTCAAGGCCCTTGGCGGAATGCAGCGAGGCCAGGGTGACGCCGTCCACCACCGGCGCATGCTGCACGGCGGCCCGTTCCTCGAGTTCGTGCACGAAGTCGGGGAGGCCCGCGCGCGGATGCCCGGCCTCGTACTCCTCGGCCAGCGCGGCGAGCGCGGCTTGCGACTCCCACTGCTCCCTGGCCCGGCCGGACCCGGCCGGCGCGACCGGTGACCAGCCGTTGCCGGAAAGCACCGCGCGCACGGTCACGGCAAGGCCGTCTTCCGACGGCTCAGCGGCGAAGGACGGTCGCGGCGAGCCCGTACTGTCACCGCGAGGCTCGGCGCCCGCCCGGTCCGCAGCCTCGGTTCCACCGCCGGCGGACCGGGCCGCGCCGCGCAGCAGCAGTACGGCCTGGCGCACCTCAGGCCGGTCGAAGAAGCGCTCGATTCCGCGCACGACGTAGGGCACGCCGCGGTCCGCGAGCGCCTGCTCGTACACCTCGGACTGCGCGTTGATCCGGAACAGCACCGCGATCTCGGACGGCCGCAGCCCATCCTGGATCAGAAGCTTGATATTCTCGGCCACCCCCTCGGCCTCGGCCGCCTCGTCCGGGTACTCGGTGTATCCGACGGCCGGGCCGGTCGGGCGCTGCGCGACGAGTTCGAGCCGCGCCCTGGCCGCGCGCCGCCCCGCCTGCGTGTCCTGCGGGATCGCCCCGAGCAGTGCGTTGGCCACGCCGACGACCTGCGGCGTGGAACGGTAGTCGCGGACCAGCCGGATGACCGTGGCGTCGGCGTAGCGGTCCGGGAAGCCGAGGAGGTATTCGGGACTGGCGCCGGTGAAGGAGTAGATGGTCTGGCTCGCGTCGCCCACCACGCACAGCGACTCGCGCGACCCGAGCCACTGCTCGAGCAGCCGCTGCTGCAGCGGGTTGACGTCCTGGTACTCGTCCACCACGAAATGCCGGTATTGCGCGCGGACCTGCTCGGCGATCTGCGGTCGGGACTCGAGCACGCCGATGGTCAGCAGGAGCACGTCCTCGAAGTCGATGAAGCCGCGGTCGCGCTTGTGCTCCTCGTAGGCCGCGTAGACGCGGCTGACCTCGGCCGGTTCGCGCGGCGCGATGCGCTCGGCCTTGGCCAGGGCCGCGGTGTAGTCCTCCGGCGCGGTCTGGGTGGACTTGCACCACTCGATCTCGGAGGCGAGGTCGCGCAGCGCGGCCCGGTCGGTCTTGATCCGGCAAGCCGAGGCCGCCTCGGCGACCAGCGGGATCTTGGACTCGAGGATGCGCGGCGACGGTCCGCCGACCGTCTGCGGCCAGAAGTACATCAGTTGGCGCAGCGCGGCGGAGTGGAAGGTGCGCGCCTGCACCGCCCCCGCGCCGAGACCGCGCAGCCGACCGCGCATCTCCCCCGCGGCGCGCGCGGTGAAGGTGACGGCGAGCACTTGGTTGGGCTGGAAGACGCCGCTGGCCACGCCGTAGGCGATGCGGTGCGTGATTGCCCTGGTCTTGCCCGTGCCCGCACCCGCGAGCACGCAGACCGGACCGTGCAGCGCGCGGGCGACCTCGCGCTGTTCGCGGTCCAGGCCGGCCAGCAGCTCGTCGGGATCAGTCATGCCGCCGATTGTTCCAGGCCGGTCCGACAGTCGTGGGCGGGAGTCACGATCGGGGGAAGAAAAGCAGTTCCCGACCGGTTGTATCCTGCGGGTCCGCCCGAGGACACCAGCACGCCGTCGCGGCGCACCGCCGAGAAGCCTAGGAGAGACGCGAGATGTCGGCCCAGATCACCATGTACTCCACCCCCTGGTGCGGCTACTGCAAGCGGCTCAAGAGCCAGATGACCCGCGAGGGCATCACGTTCGACGAGGTCGACATCGAGCAGAAGCCCGAGGCCGCGGACTACGTCATGAGCGTCAACGGCGGCAACCAGACCGTGCCGACCGTCGTGGTGCTCGCCGCCGGCGGCAAGCAGACCGTGATGACCAACCCGTCGCTGGCGCAGGTCAAGGCCGCCAGCGTCTGAGACCGGCTGCACCGACCCGCCGGCTCAGCCGGCTTCAGCTTGAGTGCGCCCGCGGGTCGCCGCGCTTGGCCAGTCCTTCACGTGCCTGCGCGGCTATGACCTCCTCGTCGCCGAGTCTGGCGGCCAGCGCGGTGCGGATTTCGGCCGAGTCGACCTCCCATTGCTCGCCGAGGCCGAACGTCGCCCAGTCGCGCACGTCCTCGGCTGTGTCTCGGGTCAGTTCGAGCATCGCTTGCACGGCTGAGGCCGCGGGCTGCTCCGGGCCGGTGAGTGAGGTCAGGGCGAAAGCCACCGCCTGGCGCACGTCGTCGTCGCGGTGACCCACGTGCCGCAACACCGGTGTCAGTGCTCTGCCGTCGCCGAGATGCGCGAGCGCGTAGACCGCTCCCTCGATCAGCGTCGGGTCCTCGGCGTGGTCTATCGCGCTCAGCAGGATCGGCAAAGTCTGCTCCAGGTACGGCCGGTTCGCGCTGTAGCCCAACTGGCCGAGAACGGCGACCGCGACCAGGCGCAGCCTGAGGTTCGCCGAACGGGCCGCCTCGGCGGTCGCGGCGAACGCGGCCGCGTCCGTGCGCATCTGCAGTCTGCGGATCAGCTCCCAGCGTTCCTCGTCCTCGATGTCCGCGAACTCGGCGGCGCGGGCCAGCAGGGCGACCGGATCTTCGTATCCGGGTTCGAACTCGTACATGCGGCCAGGATAGGCACGAGCCGGCCGCCGCGGCTTCCCACCCGACCTCCAACACCGGCAGGACCACTCCTCGATACGCGACTGACGTACAGTCGACCGGTGTGCTTAACTCTGTGACCACCACCACACTGCACCATCGCACCACCTGCACCATCGCACAGTGACATAGTCGTAACTGTTTGTGGGCACCTGGGATGGATGATCGTGGCAAGTGTCGAATTCGTGGAGGCAACACACAAGTACCCCGGCAATCGCAAGCCGGCGGTGGACCAGCTCAGCCTGACGGTGGAGTCGGGCGAGTTCATGGTGCTACTCGGGGCCAGCGGCTGCGGGAAGACGACCGCGCTGCGGATGCTCGCCGGTCTCGAGACGGTGGACACCGGCGCGGTGTGCATCGACGGCGAGGACGTCAGCGACCTCGAGCCGGGCGAGCGGGACATCGCGATGGTCTTCCAGAGCTACGCGCTCTACCCGCAGATGACCGTGGCGGAGAACCTGGGCTTCCGGCTCACCCTGGCCGGCGCCCCGCACTCGGCGGTGGCCCGGCGGGTGCGGCGGATGGCCTCGCAGCTGGATCTCACCCCGACCCTCGACCGGCTGCCGCGCACACTCTCCGGCGGCGAGCAGCAGCGTGTGGCCATGGGCCGGGCGATGATGCGCGAACCGCGGGTCTACCTGATGGACGAGCCGCTCGGCGCGCTCGACGCCAAGCTCAGGGCCGAGGTGCGGGCGCAGATCTCGAGCCTGCAGCAGCGGCTCGGCACCACCATGCTGTACGTGACGCATGATCAGACCGAGGCGATGACCATGGGCGACCGGATCGCCGTGCTGCGGGACGGCGTCCTGCTGCAGTGCGACTCGCCGCGCGTGCTGTACGAGAACCCGAACAACGCGTACGTCGCCGGCTTCCTCGGTTCGCCCCCGATGAACCTACTCGCCGCGCGGGTCGAGCACGACTGGGCGCTGCTCGGCGACGTGGACGTGGTGGAACTGCCGATCGGACGACGGTTGGCGGCGGAGCTCACCGGACCGGAGATCACCGTGGGCTTCCGGCCGGACCGGGTCAAGCTGGCCCCTCCGGGCACCGGCCTGTTCGCGCACGTCGAGGCGGTGGAGAACCTCGGCTACGTCTCCTACGCGCACTGCAACGCGGGACTCGGCGAGCATCGCAGGGACGTGATCGTCCGCTGCGAGCCCGGGATGGCGCCGCGCCCGGGCACCGCGGTGGGGATCGCGGTGGATCCGAGCTCGATCCACTACTTCGAACCGGAGACCGGGCGGCGGCTCTACGCGCTGCGGTGAGTTCGGCGTCGTGGTGAGTGCTGCACTGCGGTGAGCTCGCTTTGGACGGCAGCCACTGCTCAGATGCCCGGCGGCACGCTCCACTCGTCGCCGAACCAGTCCTCGATCAGGGCGCGCGCGATGGAGACCCGGCCGGAGGGTACGACCTCGCCGGACTCGATTGCCGCGGCCAGTTCGGCGCGGCTGAACCAGCGCACCTCCTGCAGTTCGTCGCCGTCGGCGCGCACCCGCTCCGGGTCGTCCACCTTCGCGCGGAAGCCGAGCATCAGGCTGCACGGGAACGGCCAGGGCTGGCTGCCGAGGTATTCGACCTGGGTGACGGTCAGCCCGGCCTCCTCGCGCACCTCGCGCGCGACGGCCGCCTCGAGCGACTCGCCCGGCTCCACGAAGCCGGCCAGCACCGAGTAACGGTGCGCGTCCCAGGCCGCTTGGCGGCCGAGCAGCAGCCGGTCGTCCGCGTCCGTCACCGACATGATCACGGCCGCGTCGGTGCGCGGGTAGTGCTCGGTGCCGCATTGGCCGCAGCGGCGCACGTGGCCGGACGCGGCCAGTTCGGTCGCATGGCCGCAACGGGGGCAGAAGCGGTGGCTGCGGTGCCAGTACTCGAGCGCCACGGCGTGCGTGAGCAGGCCGGCGTCCCGATCGGACAGCAGCATGCCGACCTCGCGCAGGGAGGCCGGGCGCGCATCCGCGTCCTGACGTCCCGGCAGTGCCTCGGCCGGTACGGCGAAGTAGGCGCGGCCCGCCTCGTCACGACCGAGGAAGTAGCGGTCGCCCTCCGGCGCGTCCAGCGAGGAGAGCAGCACAAGCCGGGCCAGCGGCGCGTCCGGGCTCTGCAGGACCACCGGGTCGAGCTCGTCGAGCACCAGCGCGCGGCCCTCGGCGACCACCAGCACCCGGGTGTCCGGGTTCGACCAGGCCGCGGCGACCGCGGGTTCGTCCAGCCGCAGTTCCGCCTGCCGGTCCAGCGTCGCCCTGGCCAGTGCGAGACGGCCGAGCGGGCCGGTCAGCACATCCCTCGGATCTGCCATCGAGTTGGGCCACCCCCTTGTAGTCCTCAGGTCCTCAGTCCTTCGTCACGGGCCGATGCCGTTGCGCGGGAAACCCGCGGGAATTCGATCATCGACCCATGACGACAAACTACCGGGAACGTCCGATTGTTCCCAAGTCCCTATGGCGAGGTGTTCCCGCGTTCCGGGGCGGCTAACGCCCGAGGCCCGACTCGGCCAGGTCGGCCCACAGGTGCGCGGCCGCCTCCGCGCCCTTGAGCAGCAGGTCGAGGTCGACCTTCTCGTTCGGCCCGTGCCAGCCGTCGTCCGGCAGCGAGATGCCGAGGAAGACGACCGGGGCGCCGAGCACGTCCTGCAGGTCGGCCTCGGGACGCGAGCCGCCCTCGCGGGTGTAGAGGATCTCCCGCGGCGAGGCCGGGTCCTGCGCGAAGGCGCGGCCGAGCGCCCGGGACACGGACTGCAGTGCGGGGTGGTCGAGCGGGGTCAGGCAGGGGCGCACGCCCTCGCCCTCGAAGTGCACCGAAGCGGTGATCCCGGCCGGGACGCGCTCGGCGAGCCAGGCCTCGAAGGCCTTGGCGATCGCGCCCGGCTCCTGGCCGGCGACCAGGCGGAAGGAGAGCTTCGCGTGCGCCTCGGAGGGGACGATCGTCTTGGAGCCCGGACCGGTGTGCCCGCCGAAGATGCCGTTGATCTCGGCGGTCGGCCTGGCCCAGACCCGCTCGAGCGTCGAGTAGCCGGCCTCGCCGACGGCGGCGGTGGATTTCGCGTTGCCCAGCCAGGTCTGCTCGTCGAAGGGCAGCTTGGCGATCAGCTCGCGGTCGGTGTCGGTGAGTTCGACGATGCCGTCGTAGAAGCCGGGGATGGTCACCGTGCGGGAGCCGTCGTGCAGCTGCGCGAGCACCCGCACCAGTTCGGTGATCGGGTTCGCGATCGCGCCGCCGAAGGAGCCGGAGTGCACGTCGCCGCTCGGGCCGGTGAAGTCGACCTGCGCGGCGATCAGGCCCCGCATGCCGGTGCACGAGGTGGGGGTGTCCTTGGCCCACATGCCGGTGTCCGAGACGACGACCACGTCACAGGCGAGCCGGTCGGCGTGCGCGCGCAGCAGCTCGGGGAAGTTCGGCGAGCCGCTCTCCTCCTCGCCCTCCACGATCAGCTTGAGGTTGACGGCCGGGGCGGTGCGTCCGGTGGCGGCCAGGTGCGCCTTGAGGCCGAGGGTGTGGAAGAACACCTGGCCCTTGTCGTCGGCGGCGCCGCGCGCGTAGAGCCGGCCGTCCCGCTCGGTGGGCTCGAACGGACCGGTCTGCCACAGCTCCAGGGGGGTGACGGGCTGTACGTCGTGGTGCCCGTACACGGCGACGGTCGGTGCGGACGGGGAGTCAGAGGGCCATTCGGCGAACACGGCGGGCAGGCCCTTGCCGCCGCCGGTCTCCCATACCTCGACGGTCGGGAAGCCGACCGTACGCAGCCTGGCCGCGAGCCATTCGGCGCTGGCCCGCACATCCGCGACCCGGTCCGGGTCGCCGGAGATGGACGGGATACGCAGCCATTCCTTCAGTTCGGTGAAGAATTCGGCCGCGTTGCCCTCTACGAATTCCCTGATCTCTGCCATGGCGCACAGCGTAACGGGTGCGACGGCCCGGCACCCCTGCCGACCTGCCCCTTACTGGCGGTAGTCGGCGAGGAACCTGGCGAGGCCCTCGATCGCCGCCCCGAGCTCCTTGACGTGCGGCAACGTCACGATGCGGAAGTGGTCCGGCTCCGGCCAGTTGAAGGCCGTGCCGTGCATCACCAGGGTCTTCTCGGCGTTGAGCAGGTCCATCACGAACCGCTCGTCATCGGTGATGCGGTAGACCTTCGGGTCCAGCCGCGGGAACGCGTAGATCGCACCCATCGGCTTGGTGCAGGAGACCCCGGGGATCTCGTTGAGCATCTGCCAGGTCAGGTCCCGCTGCTCGTAGAGCCGGCCGCCCGGCTCGACCAGCACGTCGATGGACTGGAAGCCGCCGAGCGCGGCCTGGATCGCGTGCTGGACCGGGACGTTGGGGCCGAGGCGCAGGTTGGCGAGGATCTCGAGCCCGTCGAGGAAGTCCTTCGCGTGCTCCTTGGGGCCCGTGATGACCATCCAGCCCATCCGGTAGCCGGCCGAGCGGTAGATCTTGGACAGGCCGTTGAAGGTGATGCAGATCAGGTCGGGGCAGGCGAGAGCGGTGGGCCGGTGCGTGGCGCCGTCGTAGAGGATCTTGTCGTAGATCTCGTCGGACAGGACCATCAGCTGGTGCCGCCTGGCGACCTCGACCAGCGCGTCGATCACCGGCTGCGGGTAGACGGCGCCGGTGGGGTTGTTCGGATTGATGATGACGATCGCCTTGGTCCGGTCGGTGACCTTGGACTCGATGTCGGCGATGTCCGGCGCCCAGTCGGAGTACTCGTCGCACCGGTAGTGCACCGGCCGGCCGCCCGCGAGCGCGGTGGCACCGGTCCACAGCGGATAGTCGGGGGCGGGGATGAGCACCTCGTCGCCTATGTCGAGCAATCCGTTGAGCACCATGGAGATCAGCTCGGAGACGCCGTTGCCGATGTAGACGTCTTCGATGTCGACGACCGGAAGCCCGCGCGTCTGATAGGACTGGGCCACCGCGCGACGGGCGGAGGGCAGGCCCTTGGAGTCGCCGTACCCGTGCGATCCGGGCAGGTTCCGGATGATGTCCTGGATCAGTTCGCCCGGCGCCTCGAAGCCGAAGGGGGCGGGGTTGCCGATGTTGAGTTTGAGGATCGAGTGCCCCTCGGCCTCGAGTTCCTTAGCTCGCTGGAGCACCGGTCCGCGCAGGTCGTACTGCACCTCGGACAGCTTCCGCGACTGCTTGAACTCCATCGGACACCCTTCGGTCTGAAATCCCGATCTCCTCAGGTACGTGGGTCGTTTCTATCAGGAATGCCGCAACCTGCGCATCGGCTTTCCACGGACTGTGCGTTGACCGTGTCAAGGACAATCAATCAATCAGGCGAGGAGGCGTTCGAGGGCGGGGCGGTCGGGCAGTTGCTCGGGGCCGGGGCGGACGACTTCGCCGGTGCGGACGTAGAGGAACGCGGCGGCGACGGCGTCGAGCGGGACGCCGGACAGTTCGGCCCAGGCCAGACGGTAGACGGCCAGCTGGAGGGGGTCGGCGTTCTGCCGGCGGTTGGTCTTCCAGTCGACGACCTCGAACTCTCCGTCCCCGGTGCGGTAGACGGCGTCGATTCTGCCGCGCACGATCTGGCCGCCCAGGAACAGCTGGAACGGGGCCTCTATGCGGTACGGCTCGCGCTCGGCGTACTCGCTGCGCAGGAAGGCCTGCTTGAGCTCGGCGAGGTCCTCGCTGTCCTCGTCTTCCCCGTACAGCTCCAGATCCGCGTCGTCGAACAGGCTCAGTTGGCCGAACCGCTCCTCGACCCACGCGTGGAACTCCGTGCCCCTTCTCGCCTGCGGCGCCGGAGGCCTGGGCATCGGCCGGAACAGCTGCTCCGCGAACGCCTCCTTGTCCTTCGCGTAGGCCAACAGCTTCGTCGTGGACAACGATCCCGGCATCGGGATCTCGAAACGGACCTCCCGGGCTCGCCTCAGCTCGTCCATCAGGGCTTCCAGGTCCGCGTCCCAGCCGTCCACGAGCTTGCGCTGGCGCACGTCCTCGATGTCGGGGTCCTGCGGCCACTGGTCGCCGGGCAATCTGAGCAGGCCGGTGACGGCCGCCGCCGCGGCCAGCCTCGCCGCCCGCGCCTGCTCGTTTCCGGCGACCGGCCACTCGGCTTGCGCCTGCTGCTCGCGCAGGGGATTCTCGGCCTCGCCCTTCTCCGGGGTGAACGCCCACGCGTCCACCCGCCCCGCCTCGTAGTTCGCGGCCAGGTACTCGCGCAGACTGCTGATCGTGCCGTTCGCGCCACGCGGGTCCTTCTGGGTCTTGCCCCAGACGTGGCCGGAGACGAGCAGCAGTTCCTTCGCCCTCGTCAACGCCACGTACTCGACCCTCATGTCCTCGTACTCGGCGTGCTCCTTCATCAGGGCATTGAACCCGTCGACCGCCTTCTTGTCCGGCTCCGGCGCCAACTCCGGCAGAAACTCGCCGTCGCCCCTGAGCTCGTGCGGGAGCTTGCCCGCGTTCGTCGTGTACTTGTCCGCCCGCGGCCTCGTCTCGTACTGGTGCGGGATCGCCACGACCTCCCACTCCAGGCCCTTCGCCTTGTGCATCGTCAGGATCTTGACGGTCTTGCCCTCGTTCGGCGGCAGGTCCACGTCGAGGCCGCGTTCATGTGCGGCGGCCGCCTTGAGGAAGGTGCGGAAGGCGGTGACCGACTCCTCCCCCTCCAGGTCGGTGAATCCGCCGGCCACACCCAGGAACGCGCCCACGGTCTCGGCACAGCGCTGGCGGTACGCGGCGTCGCCGGCGGCGATCTCCACCTCGAGTCCGGTCTCCTGCAGGATCCGGTGCAGCACGTCGACCACCGGCTCGGCCAGCGACCTTCGCAATCTCCTGATCTCGGCGGCGAAGCGCTCGAATCTGGCTCGCGCGGCCTCGGAGAACGGGAGCTCCTCGCCCGGATCGGCCAGGGCGTCGGCGAGGGAGACCACGTCCGTCGGGTCGCTCCCGGCCAGCGCCTGGTCAAGGCCCCGCGCCTGGCCGTCCCCGGGCAGCCGGACCAGCTCGCGGGCGCGCCTGCCGAGCAGGGCGAGGTCCCGCGGACCGATCCGCCACCTCGGGCCGGCCAGCATGCGGACCAGCGACGCGTTGGCGGTCGGGTCGTCGAGCACGTCCAGCATGGCGACCAGATCGGCGATCTCGGGCAGGTGCAGCAGCCCGGACAGGCCCACCACCTCCACCGGCACGTCCCGGCCGTGCAGTTCGGCGTAGATGTCCGGGATCTGATTCCCGGCGCGCACCAGGACCGCGATCTGTGACCAGTCCCCGCGTACGTACTCGTAGAGGCTCTGGATTCGTTCGCCCAGCCATTGGATCTCGTCGGGATGGGTGGGCAGGAACGCCGCCTCGATCCTGCCTCGCGCGTACTTCTCGGCGCTCGGCCTGAGCAGCCGCACTCCCGCGTGCAGCTCGCGCAGGCGGGCCGAGCGGTCGTTGGCGAACTCGAGCAGCCTGCCGCCGCTGCGGCGGTTCTCGGAGAGCGAGTACTGGCCGGCATCCGAGCCGTCTTGGCGTGGGAAGTGGCGCGGGAACCGGTCGATGTTCGAGGGTGAGGCGCCGCGCCAGCCGTAGATGGACTGGCACGGGTCGCCCACCGCCGTCACCGGGTGGCCGCCGCCGAACAGGCCGGCCAGCATCCGGCGCTGAGCCACCGACGTGTCCTGATACTCGTCGAGCAGGACGACCTGGTATTTCTCGCGCTCGATCATGCCGACCTCGGGCACCTGCTCGGCCAACTGCGTGCCGAGGGCCATCTGGTCACCGAAGTCGACGAAGTCCCCGGCCCGCTTGAGCTTCCGGTAGTCCTCGACAAGGGTCAGCAGTTCGGCCCGCTCCAGGGCCACCCGCGCGATCGACCAGTAACCGGCGAAGCCGCGCGGCGCACGGGCGCTCTCCCCCAGCCCGTCGGCGAGTGCCTGGCGGGTGAATGAATCGGTCCAGCGGCGCAGCCCGTCCGGGTCGACGACGTGCTCGGCGAGTTCGGAGTCGAGGTCGATGACCTTCTTGGCGATGGCGGGAATCGAGCCCTTCAGGTATTCAAAGGGTCCTGATGCGCGGCGGACGGCGCGGGCGGCCAGCGTGTACCGGTTGGCGTCCGCGAGCAGGCGCGCGGAGGGTTCGAGGCCCAGCCGCAGGCCGTGCTCCTTGATGAGGCCGTCGGCGTAGGCGTGGTACGTGGCGATGACCGGCTCGCCCGCGTCGTGCTCGGCGTCGGATTCGGGGTCGAAGACGGCGCCGGAGCCGAAGCCGGTATCGGGCGCGCCGGCCGATGAGGCGGGCCGACCCAGTTTGGCCAGGCTGCCGACCACGCGTTCGCGCAGCTCTCCGGCGGCCTTGTTGGTGAAGGTCAGTCCGAGCACCGCGTCCGGCTGCACCGCGCCGATGCCCACGAGCCAGACGACGCGCGCGGCCATCACCGCCGTCTTACCGGAGCCCGCGCCCGCGACGATCACCCCGGGCTCGAGCGGCGCGGTGATCGCGGCCAGTTGCTCCTCGGTGTACGGGATGCCGAGCAGGTCGCTCAGTTCTTCCGGTCTCCCGAGCGCCGCGGGGGTCAAAGCGGCAGCTCCCGGCCCTCGGGCTGACGCGGACAGGCCTTGCGCAGGGAGCAGTGCTGGCAGACGGCCGCTTCGCCGGAGGCGTGGAACCGCTCGGCCAGCACCGTGCCGGCCACCTCGGCAAGCAGCTTCGGCGCCCAGCCCACGTCCTCCTGCTCGCTCAGCGGGGCCTGCCGGCGCACGGTCGGCTCCGTCGAGTCCGTCTCGTCGCGCGGATAGACCAGCTCGGCGCCGGCCGTCTCGCCGATCGCGTTCTCCACCGCCATCTGATAGACCGCCAGCTGCCCGCTGTGCTCGGCCTCCTTGGCCGTCTTCGCCTTCCGGCCGGTCTTGAAGTCCACCAGGTAGAGCCGGCCGTCGGCGTCCACCTCGATCCGGTCGATGTAGCCGTGCAGCCGCACGTCCACCCCGCCGACCTGGAGCGTCGTGTCGAACTCCGCCTCGGCGGCCAGGAACTTGCGGCCGTCGCGGTGCCGACCGTGCCAGACCAGGAAACGCTCGAGGGCGCGGCGCGCGGCCCGGCGCTCCTGCTCGGACTGCCATCTCGCCTCGAACGGCAGCCGGTCCCAGACCCGGTCGAGCCGGTCCATCAGTACGTCGATGTCGGCGGCGGTGGCGCCGGTGGCGACCTCCTCGGCGAGGGCGTGGAAGACCAGACCGAAGCCCTGCTGCTCGGTGGACTGCTCCTGCGCGGCGGCCTGGCGCTCGAGGAACCAGCGCAGCGCGCAGGCGTCCAGGGCCTCGACCGCGCTGGCCGAGAGCGGCACCGGCAGATCGGCGCGCACGATCGGGGTCGGGTTGTCGGTGCGCTCGTACAGGCCCCACCAGAGTTCGGGCGCGGCGTGCGGCGCGAGCGGGGCGCCGTCCGGGGCCTCCGCCGCCGCGATCCGCGCGAGCCGGACGACGGCCGCCTGCCGCAGCTCCTCGCTCACCGCTCCCGCCGGCGCGGTGGCGTACCTGCGCAGCTCGGCCAGCAACGCGGTCAGGCGCAGCGGACGTCGGCGGACGAGGTTGCCGGCGGTCGGCTCCACACCGAGTTCGCGGGTGAAGCGGGACGGGGTCTCGCCCTCCTCGCCTTCGCCGTGTACGGAGGTGACGACCAGGCGTTGCCTCGCGCGGGTGACGGCCACGTAGAACAGGCGGCGTTCCTCGGCGAGCAGTGCGGCCGAGCTCAACGGTTCGGTGAGCCCGTTCGGCCCGATCCGGTCGGCGTCGAGGAGCGAGCCGCGGTGACGCAGGTCGGGCCACAGCCCCTCCTGCACCCCGGCCACGACGACGAGCCGCCACTGCAGGCCCTTCGCCGCGTGCGCCGTCATCAGCTGCACCGCGCCGCCTCTGGCGGCCTTCTCGGCGAGCGTGTCGGCCGCTATGTCCTGCGCCTGCAGACCGCTGATGAAGTCGGTGACCCCGGCGTGGCCGGTGCGCTCCTGGGCCCGAGCGGCCAGGGCGAAGAGCGCGATCACGGCGTCGAGGTCGCGGTCGGCGAGCCGGCCGCCCTGACCGCCGCGGTCCACGGCGCGCCGCAACCGGCTGGGCCAGCGCGAGGGGCGTTGCGCGGTGCCGTGCCACAGCACCCACAGCGCGTCCTCGACCACGCCGCCGTTCGCCAGCGTCTCGGCCGCCGCACGCAACAGCAGGGCGAGATCGCGGGCCGAACCCCCGATGGCCGCATCGACACCGGCGAGCACGGTCGGGTCCGCCACCGCCTCGCGGATGAGCTGGTCCGCGGGACGCGGCGGCGGTACCGGGGCGCCGTCGGAACGCGCACCGGCCAGTGCCTCCTCGGCGCGCAGGGCCCGGCCGAGCCGACGCAGGTCGCCGCTGTCGAGCCCGGCCAGCGGGCCGGTGAGCAGCGTGCGCGCGGTCTCCGGGGTGAGCGCGGCCGGGTCGGCGGCGCAGCGCAGCGCGAGCAACAGCGTGGCGACGGCCGGTTCCCGCGCCAGCGGCAGCTCCTCGGTACGCAGCTCCACCGGGACGTTGCCGACCGTCAGAGCTCTGCGGAGCGCGCTGAGCTGGTTGCCGGTGCGGGTGAGCACGGCCATCTCGGCCCAGTCGACGCCGTCCTCCAGATGCGCCCGACGCAGCAGGTCGGCCACCGCGGCGTGCTCGCCGGCGACGGTCGGGAAGGTCAGGACCGTGACGTCGCCGTCGGCCGGGGCGTCCTCGGCGGGGTGCAGGGCCCGGTGCTCGCGCACCTTCGCCGCGGGCAGCCTGCTGATCGGCATGCGGCGGGCGACCCGGCGGGACGCGGCCAGCAGCCCGGCCCCGGCGCGGCGGCTGGTGTCGAGCACGACGATCTCGGCGGGCCGGCCCGCGCGGCTGCGGAAGCGCTCGGGGAACTCCAAGATCCCGTGCAGGTCCGCGCCTCGGAAGGCGTAGATCGACTGGTCCGGGTCGCCGACCACGACGAGGTCGCGGCCGTCGCCGGCCAGCGCCTCGAGCAGCCGGACCTGGGCCGGGTCCGTGTCCTGGTATTCGTCCACGAAGACGACGCGGTAGGCCGCGCGCAGCTGCTCGCGCACCCCGGGCGTCTCGGCCAGTATCACCGCGCGGTGCACCAGTTCGGAGTAGTCGAGTACGCCGCGCGCGTCCGCCACGTCCAGGTACTCGCCGAAGAAGCGCGCCGCGGCCCGCCAGTCGTCCCGATCCGCGCGGTCGGCGAACTCGCGCAGCCGTCGCGGCTCGAGGCCCTGCTCCCTGGCCCGGAGCAGGACGGCCCGCAACTCCTCGGCGAAACCGCGGGTGCCGAGGGCCGCGCGCAGCGCCGCGGGCCAGCGGGCCTCGCCGGTCGCGCCGCCCGCGTCCCAGCCGGCCGCCGGATCCACCGTGCCGCGGACCAGTTCGCGGATGACGACGTCCTGCTCGGGCCCGGAGAGCAGGCGCAGCGGCGCGGAGAAGAGCGCCGGATCCTTGAACCGGCCGAGCAGCGCGAAGCAGAAGGAGTGGAACGTGGTCGCGCCGGGGACGCCGACCGTCTCGCCGAGCCTGGCCCCTATCCGGTCGCGCAGCTCGGCCGCGGCCGCACGGCTGAAGGTGAGTACCAGGATCTCCTCGGGCCGCACCGCGTCAGGGCCCGACATACGCTCGAGTACGGCCTCGACGAGGGTGGTGGTCTTGCCGGTGCCCGGGCCGGCCAGCACCAGTAGCGGCCCGTCCCGGTGCGCGACCACGGCCCGCTGCCGCGGATCGAGCAGCGGCGCCCGCCCCGGCGCGCCGCGGCGCACCAGGGTGTAAGGCGGGGAGGCCGGAGTCACTTCGGCGGGCCCAGCTTCCTTGCGTTGATCTTCTGACACCGAATGGAGCTCAGGAATCCATGACAGCACACGCCACCGACAGCCGCGCTATTTCCAGCGACTTCTCCTGAGCTGTTGCCTTACCGGGGCTAATGTCCGACCTTTGCCGTCTTTATTCCGAACCATCCCAGCGACAAGAGGATAGCTGCACCCGCTCGCGTTCGAGGTCGAACGGCGTCCCTTCGGCGAGATAGTTCGCCGCCGCCTCGCCGCGCAGGTGCTCGGGCAGCTTCCCGGCGGCGTTCACCACCCGCCACCACGCCACTTCGGAGCCGTATCCGGCCAGCACCGCGCCCACCTGCCGCGCGGTCCCGCGCTCCAGGAACTCCGCGATATCGCCGTACGTCATCACCTTGGCCGACGGAATGCGCCGGACCACGTCGAGCACCTTCCGCGCATACGGAGGAGGATCGTAAGAGCGGTCGATGGAATCGGGCATCGTTTTCAACCTATAGGTGGATGGAGGGACCCTCGCGGCCGGGCACTATGAATACCGGAACTGACTGGAAAACTACTCCCGGGGGTCACCCCGGGCTGCACAGTGGTGGAAGCGTAAGCAACCATAGAACGACTGCCCTCGGCCCGCGGGCCGAAGGCGAGCTGTGCCGTGCGGCGCGGCGATACCCGAAAAGGACAACGTGGACGTCATGGGCACCGAGGAGCGGGACGCGGATCTGTCCGCGGCCTCGGCCGTCGTCGGGGAGAACGCGGATCGGGACGCGCGGCGGGCCGAGAACGGCGCGGGCGGCGTAGCCGGCCCCGTCGTGGTGGACGAACCGCCGGAGCCGCGCCGGATACGGCGGCAGCCCGACCTGATGCGGCTGCTCTTCGAGTCGCTGATGATCGTCGTGGTGCTCGCGCTCGGCAAGATCGGCGTGCAGACCACGAGCGGCCTGGAGTCGGACATCCACAACGGGGCGGCGCTCGCCCCGTCGTTCCTGCTCAACGGCATCACCGTGCTGACGAACGTGATCACCGCGATCATCCCGGTGGGCCTGGGCATCGAGCGCCTGGTGCGCCGGGACGGCCGGCGGGTCGCCGACGGGGTGATCGCCGCCGCCCTCGCCTACGGCCTCAGCAGCCTGCTCAACCTGTGGATCGAGTCGACGTACGCGCCGAGCTGGCTGCTGGCCGAGCTGACCCGGCACGTGAACCAGGGCACCACCTCGCCGCTGCACATCTACATCACCACGCTGATCGCGTTCCTGACCGTGATCGGCTTCAACGACCGCCCGACGCTGCGCACGTTCACCTGGGTGTGCGTCGGGATCTACGCGGTGGCCACCCTGATCACCGGGGACAGCGCGCTGGTCGGCCTGATCGTGACCTTCCTGCTCGGGCGCCTGGTGGCCTTCGGCTGGCGCTATTCCTGCGGCGTGGTCAACGAACGGCCCACCGGGCAGGTGATCGTGCAGATGCTCACCGACGTCGGCGTGGACCCGGTGTCCTGCCGCTGGGACGGCGAGCACGAGGACGTGCGCCGCTACGAGGTGCTGTGCGCGGACGGCCGGCTGCTCGACGTCACCGTGCTCGACCGGGACCGGCAGGCGGTGGGCCTGGTCTACCGGATCTACCGCAGGATCCGGCTGCGCGGCCCGGCGCAACGGCGCAACCTCTTCTCGCTGCGTCGGACGGTGGATCAGGAGGCGCTGCTCTCCTACGCCCTGCGCGACGCCGGGATCCGCACGCCGAAGCTGGTGGCCGTGCGCGAACTGAGTCCCGACGCGGCGATGCTCGCGTACGAGCGGGTGCACGCCACTCCGCTCGGCCGGGTGCCCAAGGAGAAGGTGACGGACGCGCTGCTGGCCCGCGTCTGGCAGACGCTGGCGGATCTGGGAGGCAGTCAGATCGCGCACCGCCGCCTGGCCCTCGACTCGATCCTGGTGGACGAGCGCGGCCAGATCTGGCTGAGCGAACTGCGCAACGGCGAGGTCGCGGCGGCCGATCTGCAGCTGCTGCTGGACGTCGCGGAGACGATGACCGCGCTGGCGCTCAAGGCGGGACCCGAGCGCACCGTGCGGATAGGCGCGCAAGTACTCGGCGCGGACCGGATGGGCGCCGCCCTCCCGATGCTCCAGCCGGTGGTCCTCACCCGCACCACCCGCGCCGCGGTACGCAAGTCCAAGCACCTCCTGCAGCGGCTGCGCGAGGAGGTCATCGAGCTGCGTCCGCACGCTCCGACCATCGAATCGCCGGTGAAACTGGAGCGACTTAGCCCGAAGACCCTGCTGACCGTCGGGGCGGGCTGCTTCGCCATCTACGTCCTGCTCTTCCAGCTCTCCTCGGCCAGCAGCGAGAGCGGCAAGAGCCTGTGGCAGCTGTTCACCGAGGCCTCGCCCTGGTGGCTGCTGGTGGCGGTGGCGGCCTCGGCGCTGACCTACGTCTCGGCCGCGATGATCCTCACCGGCTACGTCCCGGAACGGCTGCCCTCGGTCAGCAACGTGCTGGTGCAGGTGGCGGCGGGCTTCGTCTCGCTGGTCGCGCCCCCGGCGGTCGGCGGCGTCGCGCTCAACGCCCGGTACATGCAGAAACGCGGCATCCCGGCCGGCGCCGCGGTCAGCGCGGTCGGCGCCTCCCAGGCCGTCAACTTCGTCATACACATCGCGCTGATCGCGACCTTCAGCTTCATCGCCGGCCAGAACGTGGGCAAGTCGGACTCCTCGACCCTGGTCATAGCGATCCTGCTGGCGATCGCGCTGCTGGTGATGCTGACGATGACGGTGCCGCCGCTGCGGCACTTCGCCAAGCACCGGCTCGCGCCCTTCTTCGAGGGCTCGCTGCCGCGGCTGCTCGACGTGGCGCAGAGCCCGCGCAAGCTGGCCATCGCGCTGAGCGGCACGGTTTCGCTGTCGCTGTTCAACGCGCTGTGCCTGTGGGCGTCGATCCACGCCATGTCGCCGCCGACCCACGGCCACGTGATCAGCTACGCGACGGCGGCCGTGGTGTTCCTCACCGCGCAGACGGCGGGCTCGTTCATCCCGGTGCCCTCGGGCGTCGGCACGGTGGAACTGGCGATGACCGGTGCGCTCAAGCTGGTCGGCGTCGACGCGGAGACCGCGGTCACCTCGGTGCTCGTCTACCGGATGCTGCGCACCTACCTGCCTGCCGTCCCCGGCTACATCACCTTCACCTACCTGCAGCGCAAGGGCGATCTGTAA
>Ga0073928_10004005_pt1 | contig 22394 bp, 19 predicted proteins | sample PaiPotPPA55metaG_FD_76969 | JGI IMG/M metagenome (GOLD analysis project Ga0073928, IMG submission 76969) | Iron sulfur acid spring bacterial and archeal communities from Banff, Canada, to study Microbial Dark Matter (Phase II) - Paint Pots PPA... ...
GGTTCATCAACCTGCGTGACCACCCGCTGCAACGCGATTACTGGTGGGGATCGCCCGAGTTCGACGCCGCCTACGGCCCGATCCTGATCAATGACATCCTGCGCCGAATCTGCGTCGACTTCGGCATCGACGCGGACTTCTCCCGCCCGGTCCCCCTGCGGGCGTCGCGACGGTCGGACCTCCGCGACGTGGTGCTGCTCGTCACCGAGAGCGACGGCCCGACCAAGCGCTGGCCGGTGGAACGCTGGGCGGCGGTGGCCGGGTGGGCCCGCGAGTCCGGCCGGGAGGTCCGGGGCGTCGTCCGCAGCACCGGGAACCCGGCGTTGCGCGATCTGGGTCTCGCCGAGATCGTGGCGCCGACACCGGGCGCGACGGTCGATGTCTTGAGCAGCTGCGCGGCGGTGGTCGGCATCGACACCGGCCTGACGCACATCGCCGTGCAGCAGGGCACGCCGACCGTGATGCTGTGTCGTGACCGCCCGGTGTACTTCCGCCCGTGGTCCCACGCCCGGGTCGTCGTCGGGGACGTCTGCGCCGACCTCTGCGTCGAGCGGGAGCGGGAGCGGGCCTACAACGCGTCCGTGCGCCTCGACGGATTTCGCCCGCCGGTCCGAGAGTGTCCGCTGGGGACCCCGTGCCTGGACTCGATCACGCCAGAACGGGTCGTCGCCGCGCTCGAGGAGCTGGGGTGATGCCCGAGGGGCGAGCGGACGCGGGGTCGCGCCGCCGGCGCGACCCCGGCCGGGGGCCGGGCGTGATCTTCGGCTCCTACTCCGACAGTCGGGTCGAGAACTCGCAGCCGGCCGGGATCGGGCGGGTCGTCGCGCTGGGACGGCGGTGGGCCTGGAACAACCTCGGTCGCAACGTCGTCTTCGCGTCGCGGTCGTTTCAGCCCGAGGCGGTCTTCGACCAGACGAGCTATCCCGACGATGACGAGCTCTCGCAGTACGACCTCGACGTCCACGCCATCCTTGAGATCCGCGGCGCCGCGGTCGTGGTCGTCCTGAACCATCTCGGGCTGCTCCGCGGGTTTCGGACCGCCGACCTCGCCGGGTCCGGGACCGTCGCGTCGCTCGAACCGTCGTGGACAGCGCGATTCGCCGACGACGTCGAACGCACCGTCGCGGTGGGTGATCGACTCGTCGGGTCGCGGCCTCGCCACGAGGGGGCGGGCGGTGTCATCGTCTCGCGCCCGCTGACCACCGACCCGGGACCGGACGTCGACGTCGACGTCGGCCTCGAGGACTGGGAGATGGTCACCGCGTTGGAGGCCGTGCCAACGGCGGGAGGTCCCCGCGTCGCGGTCGGCGCGGTCGGTCGGGTCGGGCTCTTCCCCGTCGGGGCGACGTCGCTCGAGGCGCCGGTCTGGGAGGTGACCGTCGGCTTCCAGCCGGCGGCACTGGTATGGGACGGCCGGCTGCTGTGGGCGGCGGGCAGCGAGCCCGGCGACGGCGTCGACGACTACGACTGGGAGCGGCTGCGCGGTGGCGGCTTCGCGGGCCTCGACCCCCGGGACGGGCGCCGTGTCGTCGAGGGTCGCTTCGACGACCTCGCGTGGGGCAACGGCGGCGCCGCCGTCGTGATCACGCCCGACCTCGTCTGCGGGATCGAGCGGACCGGTGCGCTGGCGCTGCACAGCACCCAGGACGGCGGCTTCCTCGCCCGCACCACGGCGCTGGCGTCGCATCCGCTCGGGATCGCCCACGCAGCGGCGGTCGACGACCACGTCCTCTACGGCTTCAACCGGGCCGGCTACGAGCTGTGCGCCGTCCCGACGGCCGCGCTCAACCAGCTCGCGCGCGAGCACGCGTAGCGGTCCCCGAGCTACGGCCGGTACAGCTTGAGGCTCTGGTGGGGCAGGAACCGACGCGTCCCGGCCCGGATGTCGTGGAGCAGGGCCTCGAGTGCCTCCTCGAGCACGGCCAGCTGGGTCTCGAGGACCGGCAGCCGCGCCCCGAGCCCGGCCGCGTCGTGACCCGGCGCCGCCGCGGCCATGGTGTGGTGGATGCGGATAATGAGGACGGACAGGCGATCGAAGGCCATGCCCGGGCTCTCGGTGGACGGCGTCGCGGTCGATCGTTGGGTCACGGCGGCATCGATCGCAGCGTCGACCGCCTCGACCAGCTGATGACGCCGGGCGTTGAGCGCATCGATCGCCTGCTTCGCCGCCGCAATCGCCGAAACGTCACCGTCGCAGCTGCGGACGTGATCCTCCCAGCCCCACTGCTCGAGGTTCGTCTGATGCAGATCCTGCAGGACTCCGAGCAGCCCGCTCGGCCGGCGCCGGTCGGTCTCGACCGTGGAGGCGCGGAATTCGGCGACCACCGCCGCGACCGGCGGGAGCTCGCGGGCCGGGGCGGGATCCGTCGTCGGTCGGGAGGCGTCACCCTCGGTTCCGGCACTCACGAGCGACCCTGCAGGTAGCGCAGCACCGACCGGGCGGCGAGCGAGCCCTGACCGATCGCCGCCGCCACGCGCGGGTACGCGTCGGCGACGATGTCGCCGGCCGCGAAGACGCCGGCATGGGAGGTGCGCAGGTCGCGGTCGACCACGATCGCTCCGGCCCGGTCCAGCTCGAGCTGTCCGGCGAGGAAGCCGGTGTTCGGCGTGCGTCCGATCTTCACCACGAGGCGGTTCACGGCCAGCGTCCATCGTTCGTCGGTCTCGCGCTGCACGAGCTCGACCGCTTCAAGCCGGTCCGGGCCCCGGGCCGCGTCCACTTCCCAGCCGGGCAGGTCCTCGATCCGCGGTTCGGCGCGGAGCCGCGCCAGGACGTCGTCTCGGGCGTGCAGCCCGGGGGAGCGGTGGATGAGCGTCACCGTCGCGCCGTCGGCGGCGAGGGCGAGCGCGTCGAGCACGGCGCTGTCACCCCCGCCGATCACCGCCGCCACCGAGCCGGTGAAGTGCTGGGGGTCGGTCTCGAGCTGGTAGGTGATGTCGCCCCCGAAGGCGCCATCCGGCGCCGCGGCGAGGTACCGCTGCCGGGTGCCGGTCGCCACGACGAGCGATCGGAACGGCACGCGATCGCCGCCGATCTCGATCCGTCGGCTGCCGAGGTCGACGGACCACACGGGGGCGGCGAGTCGGACTCGATCACCGAGGATGCCGGCCGCCTCCTGCAGCGACCGCTGCAGGTCGGCGCCGCTCGTGAAACGCGCCGCCGCCAGATTGCGCACCGAGTGCAGCACCTCGGGCAGCTGACCGCCGAGGACCGAGGCCGATTCGACGAGCAGGGTGTCGAGCTGGATGTCGAAGCACTCGAGCGCGCAGCCGACGCCCGCCAAGCCGCCTCCGATCACGATGACGTCTGACTCGCGATTGGCTGTCACACGACCCAGCCTCCAACCCGACCAGTCGGACGCAAACGAGCGGGCCTTGGCTAGCTGCGCTGGTTCTTCTCGAACGACGCCGGGGTGATCCCCGCCCCTTCGAGCATCCGCCGCACGTCGAGGACTTGCTGCACGTTCACGTCATGGTCCCGCGGCTGGTCGAAGGTCTCGGTTTCGGCTCCGACCGTCACCGTGAAGCGGCCGTTCTCCTCCTCCACGACCGTGCCGACCTTCTCCAGCAGGGACAGGACGTCGTGCCATTCGATGTTGTGTCCGACTGGATGACGAAAGATGCCTTCCACCGTGACCTGGTGATGATGGTTGAGATGCGGCGCTTCAGTCATCCCGAAAGCCTCCTGCTCTTCTGGGAACCCTACGCCAACACGACCGAGATCCTCACCGATGGAGTACCCTGCATCACGGATGTGGAAGGTGGACCGTGATTGACATCGAGCAGCTCCGTCCGGTCGAACGCCGAATCCATCGCCTCGTGCAGCAGGACGTATCCATCGGCGATATCGCGCGGCGGTTCCGTCGAAGCCCAGGCTTCATCAATCGCGTGATCGAGATGAGCGAGCTCTCCAGCCGCACTCCGAGCCTTCCATCGTCGTCGGGGCTCCGCCCGGTTGAACGGCGAATCCTCCGCTGGCGCGACCAGGGGGCGAGTCACGCGGAGATCGCTCCGCGCTTCCATCGCAGTCCCGAGTTCGTCGAGCAGGTCGAGAACCTGGCTCGGTACAAGCTCGCACGCTGAACCCAGGATCGCCCACCGCGAACCTGCTGGCGTTGCTGCAGCGTCACGCCATCGGTCCCACCAGTGAGTCGCCTGGTCGACTCCGCCCGCACCAGCGGACGGCGACGACACGCGCACCGGCCCCGGGTTCGGGACGGACTTCGAGCCGGGCGGTCCCCTCGGCGTCTCAGGCCATCGCCGCGAGCGTGACGGCGAACGACGCGGCGCCGAGCACCCAGAGCCCTCCGATCACCCAGCGTCCCCGGACGCCGGCGACGAGCACGATGACCAGGAGCGGAGCCGCCGCGAGCGCGTACCGGCCCGACAGGCTCGGATCGGTGCCGTAGTTGGTCCGCAGCCCCAGGCCGAACAGGTAGCCACCGACCAACAGCGACGGCACGCTGATCAGCCCCAGCCAGTGGGACCAGCGGCGACCGGCGACGAACAGCCCCGCCAGCGCGGCCGTGATGAGGAGGTACCCGACCAGCTCGGCGAGCACGACCTGGAGGTTCGTCCCGAGCGTCCCGGGCGACACGAACGCGTCCCGTGTCGGACTGAGCAGCGAGACCGCCTCGCGCAGGATCAACGCGGAGCTGACGGCATGGGTGCGCAGGACGCCGAAGCTCGCGAGCCGCTTCGGGTCGACGAGCGCCAGAGACCGCTGCAGGACGATCCACGTGGTCGCGGCTACCAGCCCGCCGAGCAGGAGCGGGCCGCCCTCCCGCAGCCAGCGCCGGCCGGTCGAACCCAGGTTGGCGCGCCAGTTCGGGCGTGCACCCGCGGTCCGGTCGGTCGCGGCACACAGCAGCAGGAGCGCCGAGACGATCCCGACGGGGAGCAGATTGGTGGTCTTGATGGCCACGACGAGGGCACCGGTGATGCCCACGATCAGGGCGCTCCAGCGTCCGGGCCTGCGCCATGCGATCGCAGCGACGAGCGCGACGAGCGACCCAGCCCCGATCGAGGCCGCGTCGTTCGAGATGACCGCGCTGTGATAGACGACCACCGGGGCGGTTCCGAGCACGAGGATCCCAGCACCGGTCGCGGAGACGCCCAGGTCCATGACCCGGCACGCGGCCCAGAGCACCAGCAGGCCGGCAGCGAGCCAGAAGATTCCCGTTGCACGCGTCGCCGTCACGTCGGCAACACCCAACACATCCGTGCCCGTCCAGCGCAGCGGGACCGTGAGCGCGTAGTACGTGGGGGGCTGCTGCGCCTCGTACTGCTCCGCGTTGCCCGGGAAGCGCTGCGCTGGCAGCTGTGAGGCGCGGCACGGTGGTAACACCAGGCCGCGCAGGTCGGTGCCCCGGCAGACGATCTCGCGCCGCGTGCTCGCCTCCAGTCGCTGGCCCAGGCGGGGAATGTCGCCTCCAGCGACCCGCTTCACATAGTCCCAGTGGGCGGCCTCGTCGACGGGTGAGAACTTCGGGTTGTCGTGGATCTGCAACGCCACCAGCAGTGAAGGGACGGCGACGCACACCAGGGCTGCGACCGCGGCGGCCCGACAGCTTGGAAAACATTGGCGAAGCAGGTCCTGGCCGGAGCGCGTCACCTCCACACCCTTGCACGAGAGCCGCAGCGCGGCGCTGGCAGCGCTCCGCGGGCGATCGCAGGCGCCGACCGCCGATCGCAGCGCGTCAACGCGACCGGTTCGGGCCTAGGAGCTAACACGCCGCGACTCGCCGCCCCGATGGCGAAAGCGCGCGCCGACGGACTCGGGATCGGTGCTCTTGGCCGGCCACGTCTACGATCGTGGCGGCAGTTCAGCCTGGGAGCAACGCATTGGACACCATCCCGGTCGTGCTCTGTTTCGACGCAGAGCCAGATCCGAGAGAGCTCCCGTCGCGGTCGCCCGCGCCCACCGCTGGCCTGGACAGGCTGCTCACGCTCGAGCCAGCGCTCCGCGACCGGCTGAGCGCGGCCTCGGATCGCCAAGCCGAGTTCGCCTGGCTCCTGCGGATGGACCCGCAGATGATGACGGCGTACGGATCCTCGACGTGGATGGCCACGCAGTACGAGGCGGCATGGTCTGAACTCCGCGACCGCGGCGACGAGTTCGGCGTCCATCCCCACAACTGGCGCTGGAGGGGGGAGCGTTGGGTCGCCGACAACGCTGACGCCCCGTGGGTCGCGCACTGCACGGACGTCGCGATCGACGGGTTCCGACAGGCCTTCGGCGAGCCGTGCCGCCTGCACAAGGCGGGGGACGGGTTCATGACGACGGCGGTCGCCCGACACCTGGATGAGCGCGGCGTCCTGGTCGACCTCAGCGTCGAGCCGGGCACAAAGGCGCAGCGGAACCTGGTACCGGAGGAGCAGAGCACCGGGTGGCTTCCCGACACCCGCTCTGCCCCCCACTTTGCCTACTACCCCGCACGCTCCGATTTTCGGAGACCGGACCCCGCCCGTCGTGATGGCCTCACGATGCTCCCACTGACGGCGGGCCTCACGCTCGCCCTGACCGAGCATCGGTCGCGAATCGTCGCCGCGGGGACCTACACGCCGTTGTGGCTCTGGCGCGACCCGGCGCAGTTCCGCGCCATGCTCGCGGTCCGGCTCGGCGGCCCGAGCTTGACGCATCTCGCCTTCGCGGTCCGTTCTGACACCGCGCTTAACGAGGATCTCTGGACGAATGTCGAGGCCAACCTGGCCGAGGTAGCGCGTCAGCTCAAAGGCCAGCACGAGTGGAGTACGCCGCGACGCGCCGCCGCGTCCGCTCTCGATCGACAGTCACACCGGACCCCATCGCCCGCTGACTCGGCGCACACATCGGCTGACCAGTGGCTCTATGGCCGCGACGACCCCGGCTTCCGGGAGCAGATCGACCTCGGCGCGCTCGCCTTCGGGCCGGAGCACCCAATGGCGGGCCCGACTCCTCCCGGCCCGTCTCTGACCGTGAGCGCCGTTCTGCCCGCCTTCGGCCGCGCGCCGCATCTTCGCGACGCGATTGCAAGCGTGGTCGATCAGACGGCGCCGCCCGTCGAGCTCATCGTGGTCGACGACGGATCGGCCCACGACCTCGACTTCCTCTACGGCGTGGCGGCGCCCTTCCCGATACGGATCGCCCGGCAGGAACACGCGGGCCAGTCGGCGGCGCGCAACCTGGGCGTCGAGCTCGCCCGTGGCGACCTCATCGCCTTCCTCGACCAGGACGATCTCTGGCTGGCCGAGCATCTGGCGTCGCTCACCCAACCGTTCAAAAGCAATCCGGACCTTGCCTGGTCCTACTGCGAATTCGACGAGGTCGACGCCGAGGGGCGAACCGTGACCCGCTCCTACCTTCGCCAGCATGGCGTCGTGCATCCAAAGAACACGTTGGCCGACTGCATCGGCGACGACCTCATGGTCCTTCCTTCCGCGAGCGTCGTTCGACGGGACGCGTTCCTCGGGCTCGGCGGGTTCGACATCAGCCTCCGCGGCTTTGAGGACGACGACCTCTACGTACGCGCGTTCCGGGCTGGGTTGCAGTTCTCGTTTGATGCAGCCTCGCTCACCCGTTACCGAGTCCACGACGATGGGGACTCGGCGGGCCCCTACTTTGCTGTCAGCCGTCGCCGTTTCGCGGAGAAGCTGCAGCGGACCATTCGCGACGACCGACGCGCAGGTCGCTATTACATGCGAGACGTCGCGGCTCCTCGGTTCTTCCAGGCCACGCTCGACGACTACGTACGCGCCGTGTCGGTTGGCGAGTGGGTCACCGCGGAGAGCTGTCTTCGCGACCTCTGGTACTTGGCGCGGCTCCGGCGCGACTGGCCGACTCTCAGTTGGAAGGTGTGGCTGATCAGCCGGCCCCGGCTCTTCGCCCGAATGCTTCGCCTGCACGACGGCCTGCCACGGTCGCTGCGGCTGACCGACAACCCCTCCATTCGACAGCGCTGAACGGCGCCGCTCGAAAACAGCCGCTCGGCGTACCCGGCGCGCCATACCCTGGACGGGCCGTTGCGGATCGAGGCCATGCTCGAGACCACACCGGCGGACCTGTCCCGCTCTCGAGCACCAACCGGATCTTTCCCATGCTCTCCGTACGAGATCTCTCCATCGAGGTCAGTGGCCGAGAGCTCTTGAACAACACCACCTTCACCGTCGACCTGGGCGAGAAGGTCGGCCTGGTGGGCCGCAACGGCATCGGCAAGACGACGCTGCTGCGGGCGATCGCCGGCGACGGCGTGCTCCGCCGGGGCGAGGTGACGGTGTCGGGCGAGCTCGGGTACCTCCCGCAGCAGCCGCGCCTCGTCGACGAGGGCGGAACCCAGACCGGGCTGGCCCACGTGCTGAGCGGCCGTGGCTTGGACCATGCCGGCGAGCAGCTCGAGAAGCTCCGGCTCACCCTCGAGGAGCATCCGAGCGATCAGAACGTCCGCCGGTTCGCTCGGGCCGAGGAGGAGTACCGGACCCGGGACGGGTATCGCGGCGAGTCCGCGGTGCGTCGGATCTGCGCTGGTCTCGGTCTCTCGGACGACCGTCTCGATCTGCCGCTCGCGCAGCTGTCGGGCGGGGAGCGGCGTCGGCTCGAGGTGGCTCGCATCCTGTTCGCCGGCAGCGACAACCTGCTGCTGGACGAGCCGACCAATCACCTCGATCTCGATTCGAAGACCTGGCTGATGGAGTTCCTCCGCACCTACCGGGGGGCGCTGCTGGTCGTCAGCCACGACCTGCAGCTCCTCGACCAGGCCATCACCCGAGTGCTGCACCTCGACGAGGGAGTCCTGCGGCAGTACAAGGGCACCTACACCCAGTACGTCGACGCCCGCGCCAAGGACGAGGACCGGCTCCGCCGCATCGCGGCCCGCGAGCAGGGCGAGATCATCCGCCTCTCGACCCTCGCCGACCGGATGCGGCACTCCACCGCGAAGCGGGCCCGGGCCGCCAAGAGCCTGGACAAGCGGGTCGAGCGCCTGAAGGAGGCCGCGGTCACGCCGATCGCCCGACGCCGGGCCCAGCTGGTTCGGTTCCCGCCGCCGCCTCATTCGGGCCGGCTCACGCTCCAGGTCGACGATCTTGCGAAGGCGTACGGCAGCAAGCAGATCTGGCGGGACGTCAGCTTCGCGCTCGACCGCGGCGAGCGGCTGCTCGTCCTCGGGCTCAACGGCGCCGGCAAGACGACCCTGCTTCGGATCCTCGCCGGGGAGGAGCGCAGCGACGAAGGCACGGTGACCCTCGGCAGCGGCGTGTCCCTCGGCTACTACGCCCAGGAGCACGAGGGCATCAAGCCCGGCACGTCGGTCCTGGGCCACATGCGGGGCGGCACGGCGTCGACCGAGACCGAGCAGCGAGCCCTCCTTGGCATGTTCCGGCTCACCGGTGACATCGCCCGCCAGGATGCGGGCACGCTCTCCGGCGGCGAGAAGACGAAGCTCGCGCTCGCGCAGCTGGTCAACGGCCGCCACAACGCCCTGCTCCTGGACGAGCCGACCAACAACCTCGACCCGCCCTCGAGAACCGCGGTCAGCAATGCGCTGAAGACCTGGCCCAGCTCGATGATCGTCGTGAGCCACGACGTCGAGTTCGTCCGGCAGCTGGAGCCGGACCGGATCCTCCTCCTCCCCGACGGCCAGCTCGACTACTGGAAGGACGACCTGCTCGAGCTCGTGCCGCTTGCGTAGCGGCCGTCTCCTCGCGAATGATCCCGCCTGCCGGGCGGGCTCAGTGGGGGCCCTGCCGCTGCTGGAGGAGGGGATGCCGTGCGTGCGAGGCGTGGAGGCCTGCTGGCGGTCGTGGTGGTGCTCGCGCTCGGGTCGCTCGGTTTCACGAGCCACGGATCGCCGAGTGCGTCGTCCCGGCGCAGCGGCCCGGTCGCGACCGCGACGCCGCTGGTGAACCGCTTCTTCAACCTGCTGCAGCGTCGCGACACGAAAGGGCTCGACCGGTTCCTCTCCCCGGCGTTCCAGATCGAGCGGGCCGACGGCAGCGGGGCCACGAAGGCCGAGTACCTGGCGAACCTGCCCACGATCAACTCGTTCTCCATCTCGAACGTGACGGCGGCGCAGACCGGCGCGGTGCTGGTCGTGCGATACCTCGCCACCATCGAGGGGGTCGTCAACGGCAAGCGAGCCACGCCTGGACCTGCGCCCCGCATCTCGGTGTTCGTCCGCAGCGGGCAGGCGTGGCAGCTTGTCGCGCACGCCAACTTCAACCCGCTGACGGGCTGACCTCCGCAGCGGCGCCATCGCGCCCATCTCGGAGCTTCGGCGGCGTCGCCCGACGACGCCCGACTCGGCGGGAGTCACCGCCGGACTCGGGTGAGGCCGTCAGCTGGCCGCGATGCGGTCGTTGATGAAGGGGGCGAAATGGCCGGCGTACGCGGCCTGGAGCGTCGGGAGCTGCCAGTCGGTGCCGGTGACGACCCCGCGGCACTGCTCGGCATGGCACTCACAGCGCAGCGTCCAGCCCGGGTCGACCGTGTGCAGGGCGTAGTCGATCGTGAGCTCGTCGCCGGCGTCGACGTCGCGGCGGGTGACGATCGTCACCTCGTCTTCCAGCCACAGGTTCGGGTCACACGAGTGGTTCCCGAGCCGAAGCGCCCCGTCGTCGAGCACGATGTGCTGGCCTTCGCCGATGGCCGCCGCCGAGTACTTCGGATGGCGGTGCTGGAACTCGGCGAGCTCGGCGGTGTCGAGGCGCCGCCCCCCCATGATGGCGACGACCTCGCCGGCGGGGATGGGCCGGGACGCGAAGAGGCCGCGGCCGTGGATGGGGGAGTCGGCGGCGGTCACCGCCTCGTTGATCCAGCTCTGGTGGCGGTAGCGCGATGCCTGGCTCGCCAGCCCCACGAAGCGCTGCCAGGTCTCGGGCGCGCTGAGGTCGGCGACGCTGGGCGCGAGCTTCGCCATCACGAGTGCGTCCTGGGCCCGGCTGTCCACGACCCGCATGGCGCGCCGCACGCCCTCTTCGACGAACCCCGCTCGTCCGTACAGCCGGCGGCCCCGAGCGTTGTCGGAGAAGACCTCCAGCTCGACCCGCAGGATACCGACCGCCCACGCCTCGGCGAGGCACGCGCTGAGCAGGCGGGCTCCGATCCCGCGGCCGCGGTAGGGGTCGAGCACCGCCATGCCGAGCGAACCCACGTGCAACGCGCCAGGGCGGAGGCTGCGCTGGATCTCGCAGAAGCCGACGACGTTCGAGTCTTCGACGGCGACGAAGTACGGGGACTCGGTGCGCAGGTGCTGCACGATGGAGGCCGTAGCGCCGGCGAGGTCGGGTGGTTCCAGGCTGAAGAGCCAGCGGTGCTCGGCGGTGACCGCCTCGAGCAATGCCCGAATCGAGGCCGCGTGCTCCGGTCCCGCCGGCATCACGCGGACCGGCGCCGCGACCCCTCCTCGACCAGCCATCACACCATGGTGGCGCGCCCGCGCACCGGCCGGCTGACACCCGGCGCGGGCCCGTCGGAGCACCCAGGTAGGGTGACCGCCGTGCTCGCCGATGAGGCCGTCGAACGCATCCTCGTCGTCAGCGCCCACCCGGACGACGTCGACTTCGGCGCCGCCGGGAGCGTGGCGGTGTGGACAGACGCCGGCATCGACGTCACGTACTGCATCGTGACCGACGGCGCCGCCGGCGGATCCGATCGCAGCGTGTCTCGGGCCGAGATGGCCGACATCCGACGCGCCGAGCAGACGGCGGCGGCCAAGGTCGTCGGCGTCGAGGACGTGATCTTCGTCGGCTATCCGGACGGCCGCCTGGAGCCGACGCTCGACCTGCGGCGAGACCTGAGCCGGGTCATGCGCCAGGTCCGACCGCAGCGGGTCATCGCGCAGTCACCCGAGCGCAACTACCAGCGGATCTACGCCAGCCACCCCGACCACCTGGCGGCGGGCGAGGCCGCGATGTGCGCGGTGTACCCGGACGCCCGCAACCCGTTCGCGCATCCCGAGCTGCTCGAGGCGGAGGGGCTCGAGCCGTGGTCGGTCGACGAGCTCTGGTTGATGGCCGGCAACCCGCCGAGCCAGTTCGTCGACGTCACCGAGATGTTCGATCGCAAGCTCGAGGCGCTGCGCTGCCACGTGAGCCAGCATCCCGACCCGGCCCGCCTCGAGCCGCTGCTGCGCGGCTGGCTGACCGCGAACGCCAAGCTGGCCGGTCTCCCCGACGGGCGACTCGCCGAAGGGTTCCTCGGGATCGAGACCGGCTGATCCGCTCGCGTCGCCACTCGACGGCGCGACAACTCCCGGCGCGGGGCCCCGAGTGCGGGTCGGGCTTAGGACGCCTGCGCCGAGGCGGCGCCGGTCTTGCTCGACGAGCTCGACGGGCCGCTGATGACGCTGCGGATGACCTCGCCGGCTTCCATGGCCTTGAACGCGTCGTTGATCTCGTCGAGCTTCATCCGACGGGACACCATGTGCTCGCCGAGGTCGAGCTTGCCCTGCTCGGCGAGGTGGATGAGTCGCGGGAAGTCGCGGTTGACCTGGGCCGACCCGTAGACGGTCCCGAGGACCCGCTTCTCCTGCAGGATCAGCGGCATGCTCGGGAGCTCGATGGTCTGGTCGAACCGGGGCACGCCGACCACCACGCAGGCGCCGCCGGGCCGGGTCATCTCGAAGGCCTGCTGGACGGTCACCGGGTTGCCGATCACCTCGAACGCGTAGTCGGCGCCCCGCCCCCCGGTCAGCTCCTGGACCTTGCCGGCGGCACTGCCGGTGGAGGGGTCGACGGTGTCGGTGGCCCCGTTCTCGAGCGCGATCTTGCGCTTCAGCTCGACCGGGTCGATCGCGATGATGCGCGCCGCGCCGGCGATCCGGCAGCCCTGGATCACGGCCTGGCCGACGCCGCCGCAGCCGACGACCGCGACCGTCGAGCCGGGGACGACCTGGGCGGTGTTGAGGGCGGCCCCGACCCCGGTGGTGACGCCGCAGCCGATGAGGGCGAGCTGCTCGTCGGGCAGGTCGGTCTCGACCTTGACGAGCGAGATCTCGTCGCAGGTCATCTGGTCGGCGAAGGTGCCGAGCCCCGTCATCGTCATGAGCGGCGTCCCGTCGTTGCGGTTCGCGCGCGGGACGCCCATCACCGCGTACGTCTGCTCGCAGAGGTTCGACTGGTGGTTGCGGCAGTACCAGCAGACGCCGCAGGCGGGGATGAACGACCCGATGACGCGGTCGCCCTTCTTGACGCGTGAGACCTCCGCGCCGACCCACTCCACGACGCCGGTGCCCTCGTGACCGAGGATGGCGGGGGGCGGCATGGGCAGGGTCCCGTTGATGACCGAGAGGTCGGAGTGGCAGACGCCGCTGGCGGTGACCTGGACGACGACGTCCTTCGGGCCGGGGTCGGTCGGCTTGACGTCCTCGACGACGAGGTCGCCGTCCGGCTCAACGAAGATCGCTGCACGCATGTCGTGAGCTCCCTGCTCGGCTGTTGCCCGAACTCGAAGGTATCAGGGGCCGGCCCAGGCCCGCACCGGGACGCCGGGCGCCGGGAGCCCTTCCCACGCCACGATGCTCCCCGGCACGCCGTCGGTGGCGAAGAGGGTCCGGCCGTCGGCACCGCCGAAGCAGCAGTTCGTCGTGGTGCCGCGGCCGTCGAGGGTCAGAAACTCGAGCTCGCGGCCGTCGGCGTCGAGCACGCGGACCCCGTGCGCGGTCGTGTTGGCGACGTAGATGCGCCCGTCGGTGTCGACGCAGAGGCCGTCACCCGGTGCGTCCGGCAGCTGCTCGACGATCCAGTCCCGGCTTCCGTCGGGGCGGAGCCGCTGGAGGCCGAGCCCCTCCACGATCACGAGCGTCCCCTGCGGGTCGCGCGCGATCCCGTTGCAGTACTGGAAGCCGCTGGCGACGACGCGGGTCGTCCCGTCGGGGGCCATGGCGTGGATGCGCCCGGACGGCTCGCCGGAGGGCGGGTAGTGGGGCGGGTCGGTGAACCACAGCGTTTCGTCGTCGGTGACGACGAGATCGTTCGGGGCCAGGAAGCCGCGGTCGTTCAGGTAGGTCACGGTCCCGTCGGGCGCCACCCGCTGGATGCCGGGCGTGACCGGCTCGTAGCGCGGCGGGTCGTCGGCGTAGAGCCGCAGGCTCGAGAAGTCGATGCCGCCGTTCTGGGTGACGAGGTAGCCGCCGTCCCGGCAGGGCGCGGCCGCGTTGGCGCCGCCGCCGAGGGTCGCGACGCGCTCGACCCGGCCGTCGGCCACGTGCACGCGCTCGAGCGAGCCGTCGGCGACGCTCGTGCACACGATCGTGCCGGTCGCGGCGCCGTCGGCCGGGCACCAGACCGGGCCCTCGGGGAACTGGATGCCGGTGGCGACGACCTCGGGCTTCACGCGGAGTAGCCGGGCCGCCCCGCGGCCTCCCACTCCTGGTAGAAGTCGAAGAACGCCTGCCCGAACGGATCCTCGTCCCGGAGCGGCATCGAGCCCCGGTGGATCGTCCAGTCGGCGGGGGAGAGCGCCATCGCGGTCGCCAGGTGCCGCTCGGCGGCGTCGCGCGCCCCGCGCCGCAGCAGGTGGACGGCGAGGCGGCGCTCGGCCCGGGCCCGCTGGAGATCGTCGTCGGGCAGCACCTGCCGGTCGTTGATCTCGGCGTCGCTGAGCGGCGGCTCGTCGTCGACCACCCAGCGTCGCAGCGCGTCGTGGTGCACCGACGAGTCGATCTGCGTGAAGTCCCGGAACCGGTCGTCGGCGGGCGCGATGGCGGGCGGCCGCACGATGCGGCCCCGCTCGTCGATCCACACCGTGGTCGGGATGTTCAGGATCCCGTACCGCTCCGCGACGAGGTGCTCACGGTCGACGAGCACCGGGTACCGAAGCGGCACCGGCGACTCGTCGATCGCCCACTGGCGCACCGCGTCGAGGTCCTCGTCGAGCGCGATCGCCAGCATGACGAGCCCCTTCGGCGCCAGCTCGTCGTGCAGCTCCTGCCACCCGGGCAGGTCCCAGCGGCATCCTCACCAGGACGCCCACGCGATGAGCAGCCGCTTGCGGCCCGCGTAGTCGTCGAGCGCGACGGGGTTGCCGTCGAGATCGGGGAGCGTGAACGGTGGCGCCTCGAGCGCGGCGAGGCGGGTGCCGAGCGGCGCCGGCGCCTCGCCGAGCACGGCCAGCCCCGCGTCAGGCTCGACCGCGACCGGTCGACCGAGCACGGCGCCGAAGGCGCGCAGGTCGATGGCGTCGTCGACGACCAGGGCGTGGTCGTCGCGGATCGGGACGCACACGTTGTCACGGCAGAGTCCCTCGGGCTTGAGATCCCAGCCCGTCGCGCGCGCCAGCTCGTCCGGGGCGACGAGCAGCGTCCCGTCGTGGGCGGTCGCCCGGACGGTCAGCTCCCGGTCGTTGTCGACGATCGTGGCGTCGGCGCTCACGGCTCGAAACCTACCGGGCCATAGGCTCGCCCGCATGGGGCTGCTCGAGGCGAAGGCGGCGCTCGTCACCGGCGGCGGCGGCGGAATCGGGCGGGGAATCGCCGAACGCTTCGCCGCCGAGGGGGCGGCGGTGACGGTGGCCGAGATCGACGCCGGCCGGGCCGAGGACACGGTGGCCGGCATCCGGCGCGAGGGCGGCGTCGCGACGTCCGTCGTCGCCGACGTGCGCCTCGAGGCCGACGCGGCCCGGGTCGTGGCGACGACCGTCGGCGAGCACGGCGGCGTCGACGTCCTCGTGAACAACGTCGGCCATTACGGGGGCGCTCGCAAGCCGTTCCACGAGTCGACGCCGGAGGAGTGGCTCGACCTCTACCGCGTCAACCTCGAGCACGTCCTGCTCGTGACCAGAGCCGCGCTGCCGTCGATGATCGAGCGCGGCGCGGGCGCGATCGTGAACGTCTCGACGATCGAGGCGTTCCGGGGCATCCCGACCCGGGCCGTCTACGCCGCGTTCAAGGCCGGGGTCACCGGGCTCACCAAGAGCCTCGCCCTCGAGTACGCGCAGCACGGGATCCGGGTCAACGCCATCGCACCGGACGTGACCGAGACGCTGCAGGTGCCGTACTCGCGGTGGGTGAAGCCCGAGGACGAGCCGCGCATCCCGCAGTGGGTGCCGATCGGCCGGTTCGGGACGCCCGCCGACCTGGCCGGGGTCGCGTTGTTCCTGGCCTCGGACCTGTCGGCCTTCGTGACCGGGACGACCGTGCACGCCGACGGCGGCACGTTCGCGGCGGGCGGCTGGTTCCGCACCGACGAAGGCGGGTGGACGAACCGACCCCGCCGCCCCTGACGGCGAGGGGTGCCGGCGTCCGGACGGCGTGGCGCGCTCGGCTCACGGCGCGGGCACGGCCCGCGGCGGCTCGCCCCGCCGGCTCGCGAGGAGCCGGTCGACGGTCACCGCGGCGAGGACCACGAGCGACACCTCGGCCGGGGTTCGGAAGCGCACCAGCCCGTAGAACAAGGCGGCGCTGACCGTCACGACAAGGAGCGGTCCGAGGATGGGAACGAGCGGGACCCTTCGGCGCCGCAGCAGCAGCGCGCCGGGCAGCGCGAGGCCGAGCGCCACGAGGTAGCACGCCCACCCCGCGATCGACGCCCAGTACGGCCGGCCTTCCTGGGTGCTGTCGTGCGCCATCGAGAACACGTGGTACACGCTCCATTCCCTGCCGAGGCGAGCCGCGACGACGGCCGGGAGCCGATCGAGGTGCCCACCGACGTAGTCGAGCGCCTGGCCGCGGGTGCCGGGATGCGAGGCGCGGCCGCCGCGATGGTCACGGAACTCGCGGAACGTGCAGAGCCCGTACCAGGAGCCGATGAGCGGGCCGGAGTAGGTCTGGTCGCAGTTGGCGCCCAGCAGCACCCCGGTGTCGCCGCTGGCGAGGAGCACCGTGTGGTCGAAGCGGGCGAGGTTGAACGTGACCCACGGCGCGACGACGACCAGCGCCGCCACGACGGCCGCCCCCGCGAGCCGCAGCCGTCGCTCCCGGGCCAGCCCGCGGATCGTCAACGCGGCCGGCACGACCACGATCGGGACCAGCAGCGCCAGCTCGGAGCGGCTGAGCATCGCCAGCGCGCAGGCGACGCCGGTCCCGGCCGCGTTCCGCCAGCTCGGCTGTCGGATCAGCCGGTAGGTGCAGAACACGGTCGCCGCCGTGCCCAGGGCGGCGAAGGTCTCGGACATGACGAGGCCGTCGTTCATCCACAGGTTCGGGTAGACGGCCGCGATCCCCGCCGCCAGCAGACCGGCCCGGGGGCCCGCGACCTCCCGGCCGATGAGGCCGACGAGCACGACGACCCCGACGCCGGCCAGCGCGACGGCGAGCTGCTCGGCCAGCGTGCTGTCGCCGGTCGCCCACGCGACCGGGGCCAGCGTGAGCCCGGTCAGCGGCGGGTGCAGCGCGTCGGGCGCGCCCGGACGGCCGAAGAACGGTGGGCTGGTGAACCCGTGCCCGTCGCCGAGCAGCGCCGCCTGACCCTCGTAGTACACGTGGTCGTAGAAGCCGTGCTCGTACCGGGTCACGGTGAGGATGTACACGGCGCGGCCGGCGAAGGCGGCGCCCGCGATGATAAGGAGCGTCACCATGAAGCGGCGGGGCCCCACGGGCGGCGGAGCGTACTAAAGGGGATCCCGGGCGCCCGGCGGGGCTTGCGAGGCGCGGGTGGCGGCCCGACGGTCGGGCGCTACGGTCCGAAGCCGTGGCCGCGCCCGAGCGAGACGCCGTGCGCCTGCTGCTGGTGCGGCACGGTGAATCGACGTGGAACGCGGAGCGCCGCTGGCAGGGCCAAGCCGACCCGCCGCTGAGCCCGCACGGCATCCGTCAGGCCCAGGCGGCCGCGCCGGCGCTCGACAGGGCCGTCACCATCTGGGCGTCGGACCTGCAGCGAGCCCGGCAGACGGCCGAGCTGCTGGCCGGCCCGGACGGGTCGGTGCGGCTCGACGCCCGCCTCCGGGAGCGTCACGTCGGCGACTGGACCGGGCTGACGCGCGACGTCATCGACGCCGACTACCCGGGCTGGCTCGACGAGGGACGAACCCCCGAGGGGTGGGAGGACGACGAGGCGGTGCGGCGGCGCGGGATCCCCGCCCTGCGAGACGCCGTCGCGGCGTCGTCGGGCGTCGCGGTCGCGGTGACGCACGGCGGGTTCATCCGGGCCGTGGTGACCGGGCTCGGCGGCGAGTCGTGGCCGATCCCGAACCTCGGCGGCATCTGGCTCGAGGGTGACGGTGATCGCTTCGCGCTCGGGCCGCGCGTCGCGCTGCTCGGCGGTGACGCGCCCGGGCTCGACTTGGTGGCGGGCCCGACCGTCGAGTGAGGCGTGGCCACGGCCTAGAGTGGTCACCCCCCGTCGTCGAGCAGAACTGAGTCCGCGCCCCGTTGTCTGTCGCGCACCCCGAGCTGGAGGCCGAGCAGCGGTACGTCGACCACGCCTATGAGCGGCTCGACGTCATGCGCGACGCGGCCCGCCGGGTCGCCGACGGCTACGCCGAGGTCGGAGCGGGCGGGACCCACCAGGCCCGGCTGGAGCGGGACGCGGCCGAGGACCTGACCCGCCGCCGGCTCGCCGCCCTCGCCATCGACCCCGCGCCGCTGTGCTTCGGGCGCCTCGATCTCGAGCCCGAGCCGGCGTCCGGGCCCAGCCGGACCTTCTACGTCGGGCGGGTGGCGGTCACCGAGGAGGACCAGACCCCGCTCGTCGTCGACTGGCGGGCCCCGGTGTCCGAGCCGTTCTACCGGGCCACCGCCGTCGACCCGATGGCGGTCGTGCGCCGGCGCCACTTCCTCACCAAGCCCGGCGACGGCCGGGAGCTGGTCGGCATCGACGACGAGGTCTTCGACCGGGAGGAGGCCGAGGCCGCCGACCTCACCGTGCTCGGCGAGGCGGCGCTGCTGGCCGCGCTCGACCGGGCCCGCACCGGGCGGATGGGCGACATCGTCGCCACGATCCAGGCCGAGCAGGACGAGGCGATCCGCGCCCCGGCCGGTGGCGTCCTCGTCGTCGGCGGCGGGCCCGGCACCGGCAAGACGGCCGTGGCGCTGCACCGCGCCGCCTACCTCCTCTATACGCACCGCCGACGCCTCGCCGCCCAGGGGGTGCTGATCGTCGGACCCAACAGCATCTTCCTCCGGTACATCGACCAGGTGCTGCCGTCGCTCGGCGAGAACGACGTGCAGCTCGCGACGCTGCCGGGGCTGAAGCCGTCGTACCACGTGCGCGGTGACGACGACCCGGCGACGGCCCGCCTGAAGGGCGACGCGCGCATGGCGCGGGTCATCGCCCGGGCGCTGCGGGACCGCGAGCACCCGCTGCCCCGGGACCTCGTGATCGTGGTGGACGGGAGCGTGCTCCGACTCACCCGGGCCCGGTCGGCCCGGGTCGTCGAGCGGGCCCAGCGGCGGCGGGGCACCCACAACTCGAAGCGCCCCGGCGTGGTGCGGGCCGTGATCGAGCACCTCCGCGAGGAGTACCGGCGCTCGCTCGGGGCGGCCGCGCCCGACGATTCCGACTGGGACCGGGAGCTCGACGCCCGGCTGCGACGCCTCCCCGAGGTCCGGGAGGCCCTGGAGCGGATGTGGCCGGTGCTCACCGGCGGCGACCTCGTCCACGACCTCTTCTCGTTCCCCGCGCTCATCCGGTCCGCCGCCGACGGGGTCCTCTCGCGGGAGGAGCAGGCGCGGCTGGCCCGGCCCCGCTCGCCGGAGCTCCGTGAGGTGCCGTGGTCGGAGGCCGACCTGGCGCTGATCGACGAGGCCGACGCCCGGCTGGGCCCGCCGGAGGCGGCCCGGCCCCGACGCCGCCGCGGCCGGCCGCGCGCCGACGACGCCGCGGCCGCGGTCGTCGCCGAGCTCGGGGTCGGCGGCTTCATCACCCCCGCCGAGCTGGCCCGCCGCTACGGCGGGGACGGGCACGGCCCATCCGAGAACGGCGCCGACGAGCCCCGCACGTTCGGGCACGTGCTCGTCGACGAGGCCCAGGACGTCTCCGCGATGCAGTGGCGGCTGCTCGCCCGTCGGTGCCCGTCGGGGTCGATGACGATCGTGGGCGACTTCGGGCAGGCGAGCCGGCCCGGCGCGCTGCCCGGCTGGGACGAGGTGCTCGCCCAGCTGCCGGACCGGGTCGAGCCGCGCCTCGTGACGCTGACCGTGAACTACCGGACCCCAGCCGAGATCATGGAGGTCGCGGAGCGCGTCCTCGTCGCGACGTCGACGCCCATGACGCCGAACCGGTCGGTTCGCCGGACCGGCGCCGCGCCCCGGTTCGTCCGCGTCGACGCCGACCGCTTCGTCGACGCGCTCGCCGACGAGGCGCGAAGGGCCGTCGGCGCCGGCGGGACCGTCGCGGTCGTGGCACCGGTGGCCCGGCACGCCGAGCTGGTCGGCGCGCTCGCCGACGTCGGCGCCGCGTCCGGCACTGGCGACGCGCTCGACACGCCGGTGGCGGTGCTCAGCGCGGCCGACGCCAAGGGTCTCGAGTTCGACCACGTGATCGTGGCCGAGCCGGCCCGGCTGGTCGCGCCCGACCCGGCGGGGCTCCGCCTGCTGTACGTCGCGCTCACCCGCGCCACCCGAACGCTCACCGTCGTGCACAGCGAGCCGCTGCCGGACGCGCTGGAGGGGGCCGCGGTGCAGGGCGCTCCGATCGCGGCGTCATAGGATCGGCGCCGATGACCGCCACCGACATCGACCGCACCGCGGGCGACGTCGCGTGGGACCTCGAGCCGCTCGTCGACGGCAAGAGCGACGCCGGCGTGACCCAGCAGCTCGACGACGCCGAGCGCCGCGCCGCCGACCTCGGCGGCTACCGGGAGCGGGTCGCCGACCTCGACGCGGGCGGCATCGCGACCCTGATGCACGAGCTGGCCGAGATCAGCGAGCTGCTCGGACGGGCCGGCTCGTACGCCGCGCTGCGGTTCGCGGTCGACACCACCGACCCGGCCCGGGGCGCGCTGCTCGCGGCGGTCGAGGAGCGCGCCACCGCGATCTCGAACGAGCTGCTCTTCGTGGAGCTCGAGTGGGCGGCCCTGCCCGACGAGCACGTGGCGGCGATCGTCGACGACCCCGCGCTGGACTTCTGCCGCCACCACCTCCGCTCGGTGCGCCGCTACCGGCCCCACCTGCGCAGCGAGCCCGAGGAGCGCGTCCTCGCCGACAAGTCGGTGACCGGGAAGAGCGCCTGGGCGCGGCTGTTCAGCGAGCAGACCGCGGCGCTGACGGTCGACCTCGACGACGGGCCGGCCTCGCTCGAGGAGGCGCTGGCCCGGCTGCAGGCCCCGGACCGGGACATCCGGCGGGCCGCGGCCGAGGCGGTCACCGAGGCGCTCGGGCCCGGGCTGCGGACCCGGGGCTTCATCTTCAACACCCTGCTGGCCGACAAGGCCAGCGACGACCGGATCCGGCACTACCCGAACTGGCTGGCGAGCCGGAACCTCGACAACGAGGCGAGCGACGAGTCGGTGCAGGCGCTCGTCGACGCGGTGGTGCGCCGCTACGACATCCCGCAGCGCTGGTACGCGCTGAAGGCGCGGCTGCTCGGCCTCGACCGGATCGCCGACTACGACCGGATGGCGTCGATCGCGGCCGAGGACACGCCCATGGGCTGGTCCGGCGCCAAGGAGCTGGTGCTCGACGCGTACTCGTCGTTCTCCCCGGAGCTGGCCGACGTCGTCGGGCGGTTCTTCGCGCAGCCGTGGATCGACGCCCCGGTGCGGCCCGGGAAGCGGCCGGGCGCGTTCTGCGCCTACACGGTCCCCTCGCTGCACCCGTACGTGCTGCTCAACTGGACCGGGCGCCGGCGCGACGTCCTCACCCTCGCCCACGAGCTCGGGCACGGCGCCCACGCCTATCTGGCCCGGGGCCAGGGCGTGTTCCACCAGTCGACGCCGCTCACGCTGGCCGAGACGGCGTCGGTGTTCGGGGAGACGGTCACGTTCGGGCGGCTGCTCGCCGACACCACCGACCCCGACGCGCGCCTGGCGCTGCTCGCCGAGAGCCTCGAGGGCCAGATCGCGACCGTGTTCCGCCAGATCGCGATGAACCGGTTCGAGGACCGCGTGCACACCGAGCGGCGCGAGGAGGGCGAGCTCAGCGTCGACCGGTTCGGCGAGTGCTGGGTCGAGACCCAGGCCGACATGCTCGGCGCCGCGGTCGAGCTGACCCCCGGCTACCGGAGCTGGTGGTCCTACATCCCGCACTTCATCGGCACGCCCGGGTACGTGTACGCCTACGCGTACGGGCAGCTGCTCGCGCTCTCGGTGTACCGCGAGTACGAGCGGCAGGGCGCGGCGTTCGTCCCCGCGTACCTCGAGCTGCTGTCAAGGGGCGGCTCGGACACCCCGGAGGCGCTGGGGCGGATCGTCGGCGTCGACCTCGCCGACCCCGGCTTCTGGGACGGCGGGATCGCCATCGTCGAGGAGCAGCTGGCGGCCGCCGAGCAGGCCGCGGTCGCGGCCGGGCGCGTCCCGGCCTAGAAGCGAGCCAGCTCGGCCTCGA
>Ga0073928_10004007_pt1 | contig 22388 bp, 20 predicted proteins | sample PaiPotPPA55metaG_FD_76969 | JGI IMG/M metagenome (GOLD analysis project Ga0073928, IMG submission 76969) | Iron sulfur acid spring bacterial and archeal communities from Banff, Canada, to study Microbial Dark Matter (Phase II) - Paint Pots PPA... ...
GAGGAATTGGCTGCGGCGGTCGGAGCCGCTCATACCGCACATGCGTGGGGGCCGATCGTGCTGAATCGGGCCGCGCGCGCAGAGCGGCGGCTGCTCAAAGTTGTCGCGTTCAACGCCCGCGGCGGGCGGTCATTGGACAAAATTTCCACGTTACTGCACCGTCCTCCGTTGAACGATCCGGACATCGTCCTGCTATCTGAGATGGACTGGCGGATGCGTAGATCTGGCCGTCGCGAAACTGCTGCCCAACTCGCAGCCGATCTCCAGATGAGCTTTGCCTACATTGGCGAGTTTGGCCTCCAACCCCGAGAGGGCGAGCCAGTTTCGTTTATCGGCAATGCCATCCTGAGCAATCGGCCATTGGCAGACGTGCGCGTCCTACCGTTGGCGAGCACGCTCTCCCGGCGACGCGTCCGGCAGCTATTGGGGGGACCGGCCGGGCTGGCTGCAAAAGTGGTGGTGAATCGGCGGCCGCTGGCGTTGGGCATCGCTCATCTCAACAGTCGGTGGAACCCCAGCGGCCGTGAATTGCAGATAAGACAATTTCTGGAAGGTTTTCCGGTCGGCGGCCGCGCGATACTCGGCGGCGATTTCAACACCACCACCGCCGACCTCAGCTCGCCAACTTCGTTTATCAAGGTTATGGCGCTCGCATTACTGCAGCCCCACAGATTTCGGAATCCGCAAAGCTGGGAGCCGCTGTTTCAACATCTCCGCGAGGCGGGCTTCGAAACCGCCCGCGCGAACGTAAGCGGAAGGGCGACTTTCACCCCGAGCCGGCTCGTACCACCATTTCTTCGTCCGAAGCTCGATTGGTTGGCTCTCCGAGGCCTCGAACCCATTGCTGGTTCGGCGGCAGTGGTGCCCGCTCGGATGTCTTTCTTCAGTCCTACCTTCTCAGATCACGACTTCATAGTCTGTACCGTCGAAGCATAAGACTCCTCTATGGGGTCAAGCTACAAACCCCGCGAGTTCCCAAAGGACAACGGCGATCAATAGACTGACCCAGGGCCCCCAGAGAAGCGTCCCCAGAGTTACGCTAAGCGCGGCAAACGGAAAGAAGGACCGGCCGAACACCATACCAACAGTGAGGGCTACGCGTCGCAGACCGTTCACCGTGGGGCCTCCCGGGCTTTCCTACGACACAGCACGTAATCATCTGGCCCTGCGAGTTCGAAGGGCTGAGCAACATTGGTTGCGCGGTTCAGGAATTCGGGGTCGCGCGCGAGACGTGCTTCTCGGTCGGCAGCGCTAAGCCAAACCTTGGCTAGAGTGTTCGCCATGCGGTAGTACCCGATTCGGAACACGCGCGCGTGCTGCGCGCTCAGCTTTCGTTTCATGCGCTCGTGAAGATCGGGCAACCGCGCCCAATGGACCCGTGGGTACTCGTGATGATGCGCGTGGTAGCCGACATTAAACATGGCCAAATTCAAAAACGGGCAGAGTGAGATATTCGAATGCTCGTATGGGTGTTCAGCGGATTTAGCGATGCAGCCTGCATGCTGCAAATACATGCCGGCGCCGGAGATCGTCACATTCCCGAACCATTGCGGCAGTACCCACAGCAAGAGCGCCATCCTCATGTCGATCCAAAAAGGGATGGACCACAATCCGATGAAGATAGCGAGTTCGCGTAACGCCCGAGCACCGGGTTCGTAAGCGCGTTCCTGCGCTGTGAAATCGCGATAGAAGTGATAGCCGAACCGCCATGGCCAATGCGTTAACGCGTACCGGATTTGGCTCTCGAACGAGCCGTCGGGTCGTCTACGAGGAAGTGTCCAATCGTCGCTTCCAAGAAGGTTGAGGTGGTGCACTCTCAAATGTGCGTGTTCGAAGAAAAAAGACGGCCAGCCACCTGAGAATGTCCACACGCGGCCTACCCACCGGTTAAGCCTGGGCACGGAGAACAGTGGATTGTGTGCGTGGTTGTGAAAATTAACCGGCACGTCGATGCCAGAGACCCAGCCCAACATAATCGTTGCTGCTGCCACGAAAGCAGTCATCGACCAGGGGCCGTCGATATGCGCGTATCGGGGATGCAGGTATATCCAGAAGGCGCTCGCGTAGCTCAGCAGGACTACGCTGTGGAAAATGAGGCAGTGCGCATCCGCACGACATCGAAGGATCGGCTGCCGCCTCCCTGACCATCCCATGACTCCAAGCTAGCGGTCTTAATCATTAATCGTCAATGCTTGCCGAAGATGCTTAACACCGCTACTATGCGCGCGTTAATCACACAACGCGTAGACCGACGTTGGGGGAATCTTCACGTGGATGACAGGGAGCTAGCCCGGCGGATCAGGCGTGAGCTTCCGCCGAAAGCATTTCAGCACGGCTCGAAACGTGCGCTCATCGCGGTACCGCTGATCGTTGGAATTATAACGTTGAATTTTGTACTGATAGCCGAACCGCTCCGAGCGTTTTCCGCCCTGGTAAGCGCGCTGGCCCTCGGGAATCTGTATGTAAGCCTCTTCTTCTTTGGACACGAGGCCGGGCACGGTGCAGCAACGCGCTCGCGCCATCTCCAGAGCCTTCTGATGTATGCCGGTTTCTGGATCTTTTGTCTGTCGCCACACCTTTGGCGGGTGTGGCACAACCGAGTGCACCATGGGTACACGAATCGTGCCGGGTACGATCCCGATAATTTTGGTGACGTTCAATCTTACGTCCGCTTCCCGGCGACGAACTTTTTATTGAAGGTAGGTCCGGGCTCAGGACACTGGCTGAGCTTGATCTATTTCCCCACCTGGTTCACGGCCCTCGCACAGGGGGTCCTGTGGATAAAATCCCGGCGAATGGCTGGATTCGGACAATTGAACCGGGTTCGCGCAGCCATTGATAGCGCGCTCATGGCTGCAAGTTGGGCAGCACTCGGCGTTAGGGTCGGTATTTGGCGATCTCTGCTAGTAATCGTGCTTCCAATGATGACAGCAAACGCGATCGCAATGGCTTACATCAGCACCAACCACCTCCTGCGGCCACAAGTCGAAGGCTATAACGTTCTGGACAGCTCGATGAGCGTAACAACTTATCGATTGCTGGACCGGTTGCATTTCCACTTCAGCCATCACGTTGAGCATCATCTGTTTCCTTCGATGAACACTCATTACGCGCCCTTCGTGAGAAGCATCTTGCGCCGGCTCGCAGGTGACCGGTTCCTAGCGCCCAGTCATAGGCAGGCGCTGATGGTGCTGTTCCGAACACCGCGAGTTTATGACGGAGTTCACGCGCTGGTCGACCCTCAGCGGGAGCTGAGAGTTCGCTTCCAAGATATCGACGGCGCACTTTGGCGGGGCGACACTCTAATCCCGGTTGAGCGCGGTGGTGCGACGTTTCTCGAAACCATCGTGAGCTGAAATGAACACGAAAAAGCGGATCCATAGTCTACTCGGGCGCATCAAACATGCGTCATTCGAAGTCCGTTACTGGGACGGCGAACGCGTCAACTACGGTATCGGATCCCCCGAGTTTAGGGTCATTTTGAAAAATAAACTTGCGGTTGACCGGATTTTCGCAAATCCCAGAATGCGACTGCCTGAGGCATACACGGATGAAGAAATACAGATCGAAGGAGATTTGCAGCAATTTCTGCGTTTAGGCTTTTTGCTGCAAACGGAGCTACCCGGTTTGCGCGTGGCCGATAAGCTAGCATTAGTGATTGCGGCATTGCAACCAGGCAACCACATGAGGCGGTCACGGCACAACGTTGTTCATCACTACGATTTGGGCAACAGCTTTTTCAAATTATGGCTCGACCGGCGAATGGTTTATTCTTGTGCATACTTCCGCGATCCAGAGGATGACATCGATAAGGCGCAGGAGCAGAAGCTTGAATACTTGTGTGCAAAGCTGCGCCTTTCGCCCGGGGAACGATTGCTCGATATCGGCTGTGGATGGGGAGCGTTAGCGATTTACGCGGCGCACACTCGCGGATCTTCCGTCGTAGGTATTACTCTGAGTGAGGAACAGTTGCGTGAGGCCACGGGGCGGGTCGCGGAGCTAGGCGTCGGCGAACGCGTCGAGCTCAGATTACAAGATTATCGCGAGGTGTCGGAAGAGGGAGGATTCGACAAGATAGTGAGTGTCGGCGTGTTCGAGCACGTCGGACGAGAGCACATGCTTGAATACCTGGGCCACACAGCGCGGCTACTAAAGACCGGCGGCATTGGCGTTCTGCAAACGATCGGGCGGATGAGCGAGGGATCCGTGAATCCGTGGGTTCACAAGTACATATTTCCGGGTCTCTATCTGCCGTCGCTGGCTCAGCTCGCGCGTGGTCTGGCAAAAAGCGGCATGAACATAATCGACGTCGAGAACTTGCGGATGCATTACGCATACACGCTTGACCGCTGGGCGGACGCGTTCGAGCTGCGGATCGACCAGATTCGAGCGATGTTCGGCGAACGATTTGTGCGGATGTGGCGGATGTATCTTCATTCATCGGCCGCAACTTTTCGCTACGGCTACCTCAATTTATGGCAGATAACGTTCAGCAAGGGATTGGTGAACGACCTACCGCTTACCCGCGAACATCTTTACACGCGCTACCGCTTAGATGGACTGGGTCTCCCTGAGAAGGACATTCTTTCCGGGTCCGAATCTGCCTAACCATAGGTCGCAAATGTCGTCGCCATGGAGAAAAGCGAACTTAGCTCGCATTTCGATGTGATTATCGTCGGAGCAGGCTGGTCGGGGCTGCTCGCCTGCAAGTATTGCTTGTCCGAGGGACTCAAGACGCTGGTCCTGGAAAGCCGCGATAGCATCGGCGGCATCTGGGCCTACTCGAATGATCAGACTTTGGGCGGCGTGATGAAATCCACCGAGACAATGTCGTCTCGCTGCATTACGGAAATATCCGATTTCCCAATGCCAATAACCTATCCTGATTTCCCCTCACACCAGCAAATCCTCGCCTACCTTAAGTTGTACTGCGCTAACTTCCATCTCGAAGAACACATCCGGCTTGGCTGTAATGTTATCAAGGTCAAAAAAATTGGCACCATGTGGGAGATAACGTGCGAGGACGGTTCCGCGTATCTGGCAAACAGCGTGGTCGTCTGCTCGGGAGTCCATCGGTACCCGAACGACGTTTCGCGCCACCAGCGCTTCTCTCAATACACCGGAAAAATCTTGCATAGCGCCGCGATCAAGGAAATTTCAGCGGACTATGCCGGCAAGACCGTTATCATTTGGGGTGGCGGAGAGAGCGCCAGCGACATCGCACTCGAAGCAAGTCGTGTTGCAGTTCGTGTCTATTGGTGCATACCTAACGGCCAGTGGTTTGCGCCTAAAGTCGTTGGCGGTTGGCCCCCATTCCCGAGCAGTCGGCGGAAGGTGGCCGACCACATTTCATCCCGTCTGCGCCTCATTCTGTCACCGACGCACCGATATTCGCCCTTCATCAGCCAGTATTTCGAATACACCTTCGGCGTAAACGGACATGGTCAAGAGGCATGGAGGACCGAGGCGCCTTACAGCCGGTCGTTCCTAAACAAGAGCAGGAACGTGCTTTCACGCTTAAAATCAGGACATGTGATTCCCAAGCGGGATTTACATCATTGCGAAGGCGATACCGTCTTCTTCACCGATGGCAGCTGCGCCAAGGCGGAGTTTATTATCACTTGTTCTGGATATCGGGCTAGCTTCCCGTTCTTTGAAGAGCCGACTATTCTCGCCGCGGACCCGCGCACCTGGTACAAGCATATATTCTACAATGACGACCCGACACTCGCGCTAGTGGGCTTCGCTCGCCCGGTTTTCGGATCGATTCCGGGCATCTCAGAACTGCAGTCGCGATATATCTCTTTGGTCTTAGCAGGTAAACGATATCTACCGCCGCCGAACCAGCGAGCGCGCATTATCGATAAAGACGTGGCGTTCTGGAACCATCATTTCCGATATACTTCGCTCCGCTTGGGCGGGCTAGTGGATCACTTTCGTTACTGCGACGAACTGGCTACGCTGATCGGTTGCAGGCCTCGTCTGTGGAAACTGCTCTTCAGCAGTCCGCGCAAATGGTGGAAAGCGATTTCCTCGCCATGGAATGGCTGCCAATTCTGGCTTAACGACGAGTCCCAGCACGAGCGCGTCTTCCAGACCCTCGACTCCTATCGCGACAACCAGATGAGCGAGGTCTATATATTTCTGTTACTCGCTCCGGCTCTGCCTCTGATTGGGCTTTATAGTTATGTCCGAATTTTGTTAAAGGAGCATCTCTTCCACAAGAATACGCGTCCGGCCCACCCTCGGAACACCGGTTGGCGATCAGCCAAGCATGCTCCTAATGTGGTTCGTCCGGCAAAGGCCAATCCCGCAGGGGCCCGAGTCGCGGAAACCCGGCCGATCGGGCCAGTTGTGTGACCGAGAGTGCCTCTCCCCAGGGTGTGGTGGTAGCACTGGTTCGCGTAATCAACGGTGAGCTGCCGATCATGGCGGCGGAGGAACATCTGGATCCCCAAGTCAAGATGCACATGGATTCTGCTCAACACCGCGGGATCACACTTTGGTACAAGTGGATACACCTAATCCGGAATTGTGGCCGGGTCAGCGACCTCCGCATGGTGCCCGTCAAGATTTGGGCCGATCCGCAGGAACCGGGAATGGTCCACCTTTGGATGTGCTGGTCGGGGACGGACCGAGGAAGGCATACGGCAGAGACGGCACTCGACATGTATCATGTTCGATACCTCATCCAAGGCGGTCGAATTGTCGAAATCTGGACTCATAAGGCGAACTACGTGTTCATTTTCGGCGAGTGGATAAGGTATTCGGCATGCTACCGACTATTCTTGGGATGGGCGATGTTGCATTTTGCACTTGAGTGGCTGTGGGGCAAGGATTACCGCGTCGATGTTGAAATGTAAATCGGCGCATGCGCGCCGCAGCCAGAAGGTATTCGCAGCAGGGCGTCGCCGTACTTGATACCGACCCGACGGTGGGATTGCTAGATCGACAGGTTCATGCCACAAAAGGTTAGAAACCGGCGAGCCCCAGGTGATTACCCCATCTAACGTCGTGACCCGGAGGAGGTCGCACCGTTACCAGCCTTTGCCGCCGCTGGCGTTAATGGCGTGTTCCGCCGATCTGCATTTCCATTCGGCCGCACTCACAGCGATCCTTGGGACATTTCTCCCCCATGGGTCAGCCTATCGATCGCCCTGGTTCTTTGCTGTGTCCTGGATGATTAGCCGACACATCTTTACGCGAGACCTTTGCCTTCGCTTGCAGCCATGGAACGGAGCACTTTCCAAGGATTCTCGAACCACAAAGCGCGACGGTTCATCTGTTGAAATCTTCCGTCTGATGGCTCAGTTCATCCAGCAGAGACTGCGCTTCCCTCAGATCGGCGTAGTCGAAGCCTTCGGTGAACTCGCCGTAGAGTTTGGCGAGCATCGTTCGCGCGTCATCGCGACGTCCGTGCTTGTCGAGCAAACGCGCCAAGCTCTTGCTCGCGCGCAACTCAAATGACTTCGCGTCCTGCTTGCGTGCCACCTCGATGGCGGTGCGAAAACAGCGCTGGGCCTCCTCTGCCTGGAGTGGATTCTCTATCAGGAGCAACTCGCCCCTGAGCCGGTACTGGTCAGCCCATGCCCATCGCTCGCCCGTCTCTTCTGTGCGGAAAGCCGCTCGAGAGAGCACCCTCAGCCCTTCTTGCGTTTGAGCCAATTTCAGGCAACCTTCTGCCAGATAGCAAATGAGCCAAGGACGTGCAGCTCCCAAGGCCTCCAGCCCGGCGATGCCCCGGCGCATCTCGACCATGCCTTGCTCGGCATCTCCTTCTTCGGTGAGAGCCCGGCCCCGGAATAACCTACAAAGATGGACGTGGAACAGAAACCCCTGCTTGTTGGCAAGAGCGAGGCCCGCCTCGGCGTGCTGCAGAGTCGCTTCCCAAAGCCGAATTTGAACAAAAAGCGTACATGTGTAGGCTAGGACATTGGCAGTCAACAGGGGCCGGTTCGATTTCTGCGCTACAGCGAGGGCTTCTCGCATTCGCTCTTCCGCCTGGTGGGGATAGCCGAGACTCCACAAGGCGGGGCATAAATGTCCCACCGCGTTTTGAACAATCCCATGGTGCCGCGAACCAAGCTCTATGGCCCGTTCAAGATGGGCTCGACCCGAGTGAAACTCACCGATGTACGTGGTGGTTTCTCCCATGGCGAGGTGCGCCATAGCGAGCTTCGTCGGATCCTCGAGTGACTCGGCAAGCGACAGGAGCTGTTTTGCCAACTCCCGGGAAGTCTCCAGGCCTTGACGAGGCCCAAACATGTAAAAGGTGTGCAGTCCAACCAGAACGTCGAAGAGTTGGGCGCTGTCATTCGCGCCACACAACTCCCGCGCCCGTATGAGCGCATGCTCCACCTCCGGAGCGGTAAAACCCTTTGTCGCACGCAGCGAGAACCCGGAGCCGATTTGCAGGACCAACTCGAGCCGAACGCGTTCGCTACCGTCTGGCAGACTCTTGAGCAGCGTCAACCCGCGGTCGAAGCAAGCGAGTGCTTCGATATGCGCGGAACGCGCCGCACTCTGGCGGCCCGCAAGGTACAGGTAATTCACTGCCTTTGCCACATTCGTGCTGCGGCTATAATGGTGTGCCAACTCGCTCAAGTGGTCATCGAGCCGATCAGAAAACAGCCCCTCGATCGCCTGAGCTGTGCGCTCATGAAGTAGCCGTCGCCGCTCATTCAGCACCGAGCTGTAAGCAACCTCCTGCGTAAGCGCGTGCTTGAAGCTGTATCCAATGTCAAGAAGTTTGGGCTGCTCGTGAAGGAATTCCCGTAGCTGCAAATCTGAGAGCATGCGCTCCAGCTTTTCTGATGCCTCGTTCGATTCTTCGCCGGAGTAGCCGCCGGACTCTTTCCCCTGCTGGTGGGGAGGCATGAGGCGCCTGATGAGGCTCAGCGGAAACTCCTTGCCTATCACCGCGAGAGTTTGCAACAGTTCTTTCTCTTCTGCTGGCAGCCGATCGATACGAGACGCAAGGATGTCCTGCACGGTCGGTGGAACTTTCAGTTCAGTCAACGGCTGAGTCAAAACGGCTTCCCCATTCCGCACCAGCACTCGTTGCTCGAACAGCGCCTCCACCGTCTCTTCCATGAAAAAGGGATTACCCCCGGTTTTTTCGATGATGAGGCGTCTGAGCTGGTGCAGACTGGGATCCTCGCCGAGGAGCGCCGAGAGCATCTCGTCGGCGCTCTCTTTTACCAGCGGATCGAGCCTGAGCTGACTGTAGTAGCTTTTGCTGCTCCACTCGTGGCGATACTCCGGACGGTAGTTGATCAGCAGCAGGATGCGCGCATTGCCGATACCTTCGGCCAATAGGTTCAAAAAAAACTGGCTCCCCTCGTCGACCCAGTGGAGGTCCTCGAAAATCATGACTAGCGGTTGGACGAGACTCTCTCGCAAGAAAATGCGCTTAAGCGTCTCCAAGGTACGACGGCGCTTGATCGAGGAATCCATTTGCGCAAGTGGGTCGGGCTCATCCTGAATTCCAAGCAACATCATCAGATAGGGCAGTGTATCGTTGACCGCAGGGTCAAGCGCGGAAAGTCTGGCCCGGAGTTTCTCACGCCGCAGCGGACGGTCGTCTTCGCCTTCGATCCCCAGATAGCCTTGGAGCAACTCGAGCAAGGGCTGATACGTAGAGGCTTTACCACGCGCGATGGAATGGGCCTCAAGCAACATGCAACCGGTGGGCACCAGTCGTTTGAATTCGTGGAAAAGGCGCGATTTCCCGGTCCCTGCATCCGCGACGGCCGCAACGATCTGTCCGTGCCCCTGTGTCGCGAGTTCGAGTGCCCGCTTTATCTCGGCAATTTCGCGTTCGCGGCCGACAAACTTGGTGAGCCCGCGCAGCGTCGAAAGCTCAAAGTGGGTGCGCAACGGCCCGGCGGCTACCACCTCAAAGACATTGACCAGTTGGCTTACGCCCTTGACCGCTATAAGTCCCATCGGCCGGAGGTGAAAATATCCCTCGATCAGCGTCTGCGTATTCTCACTGATGGCTATCGAACCTGATGGCGCGATTGCCTGCATCCGCTCCGCCAGGTGGGCGGTGAGCCCTACGGGCGCGTACTCGGTGTGACTGGAGGTATGCAGCGTTCGAAGGACAACTTCTCCCGTGTTCACCCCGACCCGCGCTTCTATCGAGGGCAGTCCTTGAGCTAAAAGCTTCGCCGCATATTGCTTTATTGCCTCCTGCAGCGCGAGCGCGGCATGAATGGCGAGCTGTGCATGCTCCTCGTGAGCAACAGGCGCGCCGAAGAGAGCAAAAATCCCATCGCCGGTCGATTGCACGATATACCCATGATAACGATTGATCGCGTCACTCATCAGTTGCAATATGGGATCGATGATGGCAAGTGCATCTTCAGGATCCAGGTTCGCTATCAATTCGGTCGAACCCTTGAGGTCGGCGAACAGCGCCGTCACCATTTTTCGCTCGGCGTCGGGTACTTCATACGTTTCGAGGGCGGGTTCGGGCAGGAATACTTCCGAGCGATCACGAGGAGCTCTACTCTTTTGCCTCGAGCCCGATGGTTGTAGCGCCGTCCCGCACTCCGCACAAAATTTAGACCGGTAGGGATTTTCAAACCCACATTCTGAACACCGGCTAGTAAACGAGGTGCCGCATTCGATACAGAATTTTGCAGTCGACGGATTGTCTGAATTGCACTTTGAGCAGCGCATCTCCCTAACCTCGTCAAAGGGCGGCGTTTCCATTAACACATTTCGCGATTAAACGCCACGCGGAAGAGCGTGGAGGGGTTTGATAAGGAGCGACGTTGCGGCATCGGCAGTTTTCGAAGCCGAACATAATAATAATGGCGAGGTCGGAATCCGGGACTTACTCAGACAGCTTAAGTCGTTAGACTTTGGTGCTGCCGCCTCTACACTCAAGCCCCCTCGGGATCGTCTCTATCGCAGTTTGAAGCGTAACTCGCATACTCAAATTGGCCAATCTTGACATTGCACGCCCTGACTAAAAACAAGCAATGTTGCTGACGGTCAATCTCATTGAGGCACTAGAAGATGTACGCCGCCGAACCTCCGAAAAGTGCAAAGTTGCGACATCTAGTCTAGTATGATGTCCCGTAAGTAACTTTATGCGTGCGTCACCGTATCTGCCAGGTTGATTTGCGAGTGGCGTGGGTGGGCAGACCGAACAAGACGCTGATGATTAGCGAGGCTGACCGCCTGCAACTGCGCTCGATGGGTGCGCTCGGACAGCATGCCGCATTCGTTGGTGCGGCGCGCGCAGATCGTGTTGGCTGTCGGGTGAGGGCGAGTCCCATCGGGAGTGGCGCGGCGCTGCGAGGTTAGCGCTCCGGTAGTTAGCCATTGGGGCCAACGCTAACAGGCGCGAGGAATCTGATTTTCGCGTTCATTGAGCTGACGGTGACTTAGCAGCGAGATGCCGGGAGTGCATGTCGTCATTTCGTCTAGCCCCTGGTGAAACCGGTTCAATCTCGAACGCAAAAGCCGTAAGGCTTTGCTGGGAATATGGGAACGCATACGCATGGAAACTGCCTACTTGGTTGCCGGTAACGTTTCCTCGTCCAGCAACCATCGGATACCGGCTTCAGTACTCACTTCGGGGCGCCATCCCAGAATCCGCTCTGCCGCGCTGAAGTCCGCGAGAGTGTGGCGAGCGTCGCCAGGCCTGGGCGGCAGATACACTTTGCGGCCACCGATCATCTGAGCGATACGATTGACACTGACATTATGCCCCTGACCGATGTTGATCGCCCGTCCGTCGGCTAGGGCACAATCCATTGCAAGTAGATTCGCCTTGATAACGTCGTGTACGTGCGTGAAGTCGCGCGTCTGTTCTCCGTCCCCGTAAATAGTCAATTCCGTACCCTCGCGGCGTGCACGAAGGAAGACGGAAATCACCGTAAGGTACGCCCCCTCGGTAGCCATTCGCGGACCAAATACGTTGAAGTAACGCAACGTCAGCGTCTGAAGCCCGTAAAATTTATGAAACATCCGGGTGTATTGCTCGCCCGTCAGCTTCTGAAGCGCATAGGGGTTGAGCGGATTTGGGCACATGTCTTCGCGCAAAGGCAGCCGCGGCTGATCGCCGTATACTGAAGAAGAGCCTGAATATACGACGCGTCGCACACCCTGTTCGCGCGCGGCCGCGAGCACATTGAGCGTACCCACGACGTTGACCATATGAGTTTCGAGTGGCTTTTCAATCGAAAGCGGGACGCGCGGCAGGGCGGCAACATGGAATACGCAATCTACTCCGGCGAAGGCGGGCTTGATTTCTTTGGCATTGCGGATATCGCCTTCGACCAATTCCGCCTCGGGATTAACCTGGGCGCAGTTGCCGGTCGAGAAGTTGTCGATAGTACGAACCCGAAGCCCGCAGCCGATGAGCGCATCGACGAGGTTAGAACCGATGAAACCTGATCCGCCCGTAACCAGTACCGTACGCTTGACTTTGCTCATGCAAGATGCGCCTTGGCATAGCCGGCTGCAGAAAGAGTTCTTGCAGGCCTGCTCCCCTCTGTAGTGCTTATCTTCGACTCCGCCACGCGCGGTCCAGCGACGAACAACGTCGCCCCTGGTTCTTACTTACCGGTATTCGAGTGGTGCGGCTTTCCAGCGGCGATAGATCTCGCCGGCGGCAAAGCAGCACCCGATTAGCGTCAATGCAATAAAGAAGCGAGGAGACCCAGGCTTCCACAGTGCGTCGCCCAGCAAAGAGAACAGCACAGTACCAGGGATCATCCCGATGACACTCGCCCAGAAATAGTCTCTAAATCTGATGGGCGACGCGCCTGCGAGCAAGTTGAAAGCATTGTAGGGAATCACCGGCACCAGGCGCAGATAGAGAGTTAAGTAAAACCCGTTGTGCTCAAGCCGGTTGAGGATCCGCTTCAATCGAACGCCCATTGTGCGTTCGACGAACGACCTGCCCAGGAATCTCCCCGCCCCGAACGCCACTACCGCGCCGGTGTCAGCGCCGATCAGCGACCATATCGAACCCCACCAAACGCCGAAAGCCAATCCGGCCGCGACCGTCATGACCGCGCCGGGAACCAGGAAAGAAGGGCCTATCGCATACAGTAGCATGTAAATGATTGGCCCCCAGGCGCCCCATGAAACGACTTCGCCCTTGAGCAATTTGGGGTCATCAAACCATTCGCGATGAGCCGCCAATAGGTATGCTGAGAGACCGATCAAAATGACTAGAATAGCCAGTCGGAATATATTGGTGATTGCGCTTTTCCGGGAATTCGGTGCGTCGGAGCCACTCGGAATGGAGCCAATTGCAGCCATCACTCGACGATCATAGGGAGCATACAAGGCACAAACAAGAACTTAGAAGCGGCAGCGGCATCGCCGAGCTTTTGAGTATGCCGTTTTTTGGCCCGGCACTTGCGGACATTTGCGGGTGAAATCCGGTGCGAACTTGACGCTCAGACTCGCATCAAGCAAACTTGATGAGGAAACCCCACTTCAGTCGTGAGGGACGGAACGAAGGGAAATACTACGATGCGTAGACACAGTACACTAATTGCGCTCGCACCAGCGCTCCTGGCTGGTTACGTACTTGCCGCTGTGCCGAATAACGCTCCGAATGGCAACGCCGCTGATGGAATAGAGTCCGCCAAACCCAATACTCAGGTTCTGGCGCAAGCCGAACAAGCGGGGCTCGAAGCGCAGGAGCAAGGATTGTTAAACCAGATCCAGGCTGACTCTGCAAAATTGCGGGCTGACGAGGCGGCCGAGCGGGCCCAAACCAGAAGGGTGAACCCCCAGATCAGGTTTATTCGCGCGTCCCTTCTTCACTTGGCGGAAGCGGCTGGAGAGCTCCAGCACACCACTAAGCATTATCACGGTCACCGAGCTGATGCCTTGAGAGCGATGCTTGAAGCCCATAATCAACTTATGGCGTGTTATCGAATCGATTCACAAAGATAATGCAGCCCTTCCATGAAACCAACAGAAGCATTCATTGAAATTCATGGAATTGGCAAATAGTTGCAGTCGTCACCGGCGGAGGGTATCGCATCGGGCGCCAAAATTGTCCTCGCTTATGCGAACCCGGGCGAGTGTCGTGATTGCCGGCGTACACCACGGCCGCATCTTTGTTCCTCGCTCGAACCGATTTCAGGCAACCCAGTGTTCAAGGCTGCGAAGAGTTATCGATCATCACGCGCGAGATCATGATCGCGGACTTCTACCTCGATGCCTTCGCGTGCGAGCGCGTCGCGCAGTTCACGTGTCAGCACCGGCGAACGATGGCGCCCGCCTGTACATCCCAGACCGATGGTCAGGTAACTCTTGCCCTCGCGCCGGTAGAGCGGGACGAGGAACTTGAGCAGACGGGTGACCTCCTGAATGAAGCGACCGGCTTCCGGTTGTGCCATCACATACGCGTGCACGCTTGGATCGGTCCCGGTGAGGTCCCGCAGGCCAGGCACGAAAAACGGGTTCGGAATAAACCGCGCATCGAGCACCAGATCGAGTCCCACCGGGTTTCCGTACTTGTAACCAAAAGAGACCAATGCGATTGTCATGCGACATCCGATCTTCGCTCCGATCACCGCGGCGGTTATGATCTCGCGCAGTTCATGGATGGTAGTAGTGCTGGTATCGATGACCAGCGTTGCCCGCTCGCGCATTTCGGCCAGCGCTAGGCGCTCGCGCCGGATACTTTCGACCATGGTCACACCGCTTTCAGCCAGCGGGTGAGGTCGGCGGCTTTCTGAATAGCGGCGCGCCAACACATCGTCGGAGGCGTTGAGAAAGATCACTTCAGGCTTGAAACCGTCGCGCTCGAGTTCGGCAAACGCCTGGGGCCATTGAGGAAAGAACAGCCGCTCGCGTGCATCGATGCCGAGCGCTACGCCGGCAATTTTCGGATCGTGCTCGCGCGCCAGACCAACAACTGAGCGAGCCAAGGCAACCGGCAGGTTATCGACGCAGTAGAAGCCGAGATCTTCCAGCAGGCGCATCGCCGAGCCACGGCCAGAGCCGGACACGCCGGTCACAATAAACAGGTGAAACCGGGGTGTTTCTGTCTCGCCTCCGACCGCCATCGAAGTTATCTGAGTTCGAGTTGGAAGAAATCGAGTTGCTCTTCGTTTCACGCTTCCTAGTAGCGCGCGTCTTCGTCAACGATTAGCCGAAAAATTTCTTCAGCGTCCTTCGCCGCCATCAGCCGCTCGCGGAACGAGCCGTCTTTGAATAAGCGAGAAACCCGTGCCAGCGCTTTCAAATGCAGGCTGGTGGAGTCTTCGGGTGCAACAAGGACAAAAAACAGATGGGTGGGCCTGCCATCTAATGATTCGAAGTCGACACCGCGCCGATGGCGGCCGAAAACGCCGAGGATTTGCTTCACGCCAGGCATTTTGCCATGCGGAATAGCGATGCCGTCGCCGATTGCCGTCGAGCCAAGACGCTCTCGCTCTGCCAGCACCGCGGTTATCGCGGCGAGGTCAAGGTCACGATACTTGCTCGCGAGCGGCTGCGCCAACTCGCGCAACAACTGTGGTTTGGTGGTTCCCCCCAACTCCGCTACCACCATATCGGCGCTCAGGATCTCGGTGATTTTCATTGGTTCAGATGCGGGTCGAATCAGGTTCCGGCGCTAGTTGTTCATTGCTCATCAGCTCGCCCGCGGACGGCGCGCGCAGCCGCTTAGTGGTAGTCTTGCCGCGATGATTCTTGAGTTGCCGCTCGACTTTATCGGCCAGCAGGTCAATGACCGAGTAAAGGCTTTTGGTTTCTTCCTGGGCGGCGACGGCGACGTAACCGGATTTGACCGTAACCTCGCCGCGATGACGATATTTATCGACTGTGAGGATCAGGTGGATCTGGCAGGGGCGCTTTAAGAACTTGGCTAGATGTGAAAGCTTGCGTACCGCATAGGCACGTATCGCCTCAGTCGGCTCGACATGCCGAAAGGTTACGGCAACCTCCGGAGCGGGAATGCGAGCCTTGAGCGACGACCGGCGCGTTTTGCGCGCGATCGCCCGACTCCTCTTTCCTGGACCAGCCTTGCTTCGCATAGAACGACCTTCCCTTTCAGTTGCGTCCGTCGCTGCATATGCTTCCGATGCGGACCTTGCAAAACCGTTCTGACAGCAAATCCGCTTTTTTCGGGACTTCCACTCGCGGGCTACACCCTGCCAAGCCAGCTTGGCCTTGAGCTACGCCAGTTTCTTGCGGCGGCTCGAGGGCAGGATACCCAATGCCTGCCGATATTTGGCGACAGTGCGCCGCGCGATATTGATCTGGTCATTGTGCAGAATATCCGCGATGGCTTGGTCGGACAGCGGATTGTCCTGATTTTCGCTCGCGACCAAAGTCCTGATTTTCTCCTTGACGGTCTCAGCGCTTACGTCCTCACCGTCAGTAGCTTTGACGCCGGAAGTGAAGAAGAACTTCAGCTCGAAAATTCCCTGCGGAGTATGTGCATATTTGTTAGCTGTGGCGCGGCTTATGGTCGACTCGTGCATGCCGATGTCCTCAGCAACGTCCTTCAATACCAGCGGTCTGAGGTGACCGACGCCATGCTCGAAAAAGGGCCGCTGGAACTTAACGATTGAATTAGCAACTTTGAAGATAGTCTGCAGGCGCTGGTAGATCGATTTCACCAGCCAGCGCGCAGAACGTAGTCTCTCCTGTAAATATTCTTTAGTGTCGGCCTCAACCGCGTTGTCATTGAGCACCCGCTGATAGTAATTTGCCAGGCGCAGGCGCGGCACCGCGCTTTCGTTCAGGGTGACAACGAAGTCATCACCAATCTTTTGGATATAGACATCCGGCACGATGTAAGCGGGTGCGGCGCCGCCATAATCGCGCCCCGGTTTTGGCTCGAGTGAAGCGATACTACGGGCGGCTTCCTTCACCATATCGAGCCCCACGCCTAGCGCTTTGGCGATCTCGGTATAACGATGCTTTTCGAGCAGATCGAGATGTTGCTGGACGATGCGGGCTCCGAGCGATTCCTCCATGCCTATATTTTGCAACTGCGCCAGCAGGCATTCGCGGAGGTCCCTTGCTGCAACACCAGGAGGATCAAAGCGCTGGACTCGCTTCAGCACCGACTCTACCGCTGCGACGCTGGTCTCAAGTTGAGTAGCTAGCTCAACCAGCGGGGTTTCGAGGTAACCATCGTCATCAAGGTTGTAGATGATGGTCGCACCGATTCGCTGTTGACCATGGTCAAGGCCCGACATCCGCAACTGCCAAATCAAATGGTCTTCGAGCGAAGTCTTGCGCGTGAGCGTATTTTCCAGGGCCTGCCGCCGTTCATCGTCGTCGCTGGGGACCTCACCGTCTTGCCAATTGTTGGAGTAAGTTTCCAGGTATTCACGCCAGTCGAGTTTATCCAGGCTCGGCTCTCGCATCTCGGCCGCGGCATCCGCACCTTCCGGCGAGAGGCTTGGCGTCGGCGCCTCGCCTGCCACTTGCTCCCATTGTGATTCCGGCTCAATGGCGCCCGGTTCCGGCTCGGGAGGCAGAGGCTCGCCATCGGCCGGAAGACTCACATCCTCAGCCTGGGTTGCATTTGCCGCCGTCTCGGCGACGCTTTGGTCAAGCGGTTCCAGCATTGGGTTGGAGTCCAGCTCGTTCTGCACCACCGCTTCGAGCTCAGGCAATGAGAGTTGCAAGATCTTGATTGCTTGCTGTAGCTGCGGCGTCATGACGAGCTGTTGCCGCAACCTGAGGTCGTGTCCGAGTTTTACTTCGAGAGCCATCGGTATCTGTCGTACTCACTTCGTCTTGTTGGCCAATGCTTCATTATCGCGAGTTTTGGACTGCTGAGGGAAGATCACAGCTTTGGCCGTTTCGACGTTGCTTTTCCCGGTGTCCAGGTGGACCGTAATCCTGGTGCCGGCAATCTGATCGCTGGCGTCATGGCAGATTGGGCTGCCGGTTAGAATGACCGTGTGCTGCCGCTGGTCCATAACGGCATGATCGCTGGTGCACCATCGCACGCCTTGGCTGATGCGGACATTGCCATCAGCAGCCATGTTCTGTACCTCATGGAAATCCTTGCCATACTTGACGTTAAGCTTATTACTGGTGAGCGCGCCGTCAGCCTGGGTGGCATGAACGTGTCCATTGAACAGAACCGCATTCTGTTTGTAATCCAGCGCCAACGAATCTGATTGTATGCTGATTGGACCTCTGTTGCTGTTGGAGAAAGAGCCAAAAGGCGTCTGGCTATCTTGGTTTTTCGGGCCGCTTGGCGTAGACTTATCGTGGCTATCGGCTACATAGGTTCGGTCTGTTTTGCCCACCGCGGTTTTTTCCGCTTTTTCGGTTTTGACGTTCTTTTGAATTGAAAAACGGTTCCCGGCGGCGGTTGGGGCTCCCGTTAAAGTTTGCGCACAGGAGGGGTCGCAGTTGACGCCGAACCACAGCGCGAACGCAACCACGGCTGCAAAAACGCCCGCCATCCTGCTCGAAGAATACTGGCTCAAGCGGAGCCCGTCAGCCGCCGGATCGCTCAATTATTTGTCCTCGTCTACCACTCATACCAAGCGAGGCGTCACGGTTAAAATCGGGTTATCCGCACCAAATCCTCAAGAGGCTTTCGCGCCAGCGGGACGTCGCCTTTGGTCGATCACGGTCTTTACCTGTTTCAGCAATTGGAAAGTTTGCGCCTTGGGATGGCCGCTAAGTCCAATGCCCGCAACGTCAAGGCCGGGGCTGTTGATTTTAACTGCTCCAGGAGCATGCAGTTGGTCGTCGTCGGGTAAAAATGTTGCCGTATCCGTCATTAGAACGAAATCGCCGTAATCGACTGTCAGGCCGCCGCTCATCTCCGCCCTGCTTATATGGTTTCCGTGAACTGTCAGCACCGCACGGGAGGCGGTTAGTGACAGATGTTTTCCGTCTCGCACGGTCATTGAAAGTTGCGGTCGGACCAACAGAATACTGGTCTTGTCGTTCGAGTAGCTGGCATCGTTAGCTTTGAGCACCCATCGACTCTGATCTCCCTGCATCTGCGTCCAGTTGAAATTGCGAGCATGTAGCAGGGCACCCGGGACAATCGCGGCCACGGATTGCAATTTCTGCTGGGTCGATCGCTGGTGCACCACGAACACGGTAACCACAACGATAACCGTCAGGGCGGCTGTTCCGAAGAGTGCCAAAAATCTCGCTATACGACGTGGACTCATCACGTCACATCCAGGATGGAGCTAGCAACCATTATGTTAGCTGTAAACCGTAGAGTGCAGAGAGCGGGCGTCTAATTACATCAAAAACTAAATAGCCAACCAACGAACAGGAGAATCAATCGATTTCAGTCGGCGAGAGTAGGAGGGCTGAAACACATGAGGCCAGACTGCAGGCGAGGTCACCTTAGGCCCGACTCTGCGCGACTTCATCGATCCGCCGCAGATCACGAACCAATCCGGCCACCTGGTCCAGCGGATACGAATTCGGTCCGTCACTCAACGCCCGCTCGGGATCCTCGTGCACCTCCATGAAGATGGCATCGACGCCGACGGCTGCCGCGGCTCGCGCCAGAGGGGCGACAAACTCGCGCTGACCACCCGAGCGCTCTCCACCCGCGCCCGGAAGTTGCACTGAGTGGGTCGCGTCGAACACCACTGGATAGCCGAAGCTACGCATAATCACCAGGGAACGCATATCGCTGACGAGATTATTATAACCGAAACAGAAACCGCGCTCGGTTAATAAAATCTTCCGGCTACCACTGGCTTCGGCCTTGGCCACCACCGCCTTCATTTCCCAGGGGGCCAGGAATTGACCCTTTTTCAGGTTTACCACTCGCCCGGTCGCGGCGGCCGCGCTCACCAGGTCTGTCTGGCGCGAGAGCAGCGCCGGAATTTGAAGTATGTCAACGACCTCGGCGGCGAACGATGCCTGTTGTGGCTCGTGAACATCTGTGAGCACAGGCAAGCCGGTTTCGCGTTTGACCCGTTCGAGTATACGAATTCCAGCCTCCAGCCCCGGGCCGCGAAACGAGGAATGGCTGGTGCGATTGGCCTTGTCGAACGATGATTTGAAGACCAGCGGTAAACCTACTTCGCGTGAGATCTGCGCGAGCCGCTCCGCATGCCGGAGAGCGGACTCCGCGCTCTCTATCACGCACGGACCGGCGATTATGGCGAGCCCAGGCCCGCCGAACATCACACGTCCAGCTTCGACTTTCGCTACTCTCATGAGGCGGTTCGCAACGCACGCACCTTGGTGTGATTCGGCGTAATCTCGCCGCGCCGAGCCACCGCAGCTCGAATCAAGCCTCGGAAGAGTGGATGGCATTCGAGAGGGCGTGACTTAAGCTCCGGATGGTACTGGCAGCCAAGAAACCACGGATGGTCCGGCAACTCAATGATCTCGACCAGGGTATCATCAGGAGAGGTTCCGGTCGCCTTAAAGCCCGCTTTCTCCAGCGCTGGACGATAGTGATTGTTTACCTCCAGTCGATGACGATGGCGTTCCGAAATGCGGCTACGGCGGTACAGCGAAGCGGCCAATGACCCGGACCGAATCACACATGGATACGCTCCCAAGCGCATGGTGGCACCCTTTTTGTCGATATCGCGCTGACCTTCCATAAAGTCGATCACGGCGTCGGGTGTATTTGGATCGACTTCACGCGAGCTCGCTCGCTTGATTCCCAGCACGTTGCGGGCGTACTCGATCACCATCATTTGCATCCCGAGGCAAATTCCCAGGATTGGGATTAAGTTCTCGCGCGCGTAACGCACGGCGCGCACTTTGCCCTCAATACCACGTTCGCCGAAACCACCTGGAATTATGATTGCGTGCGCGTTAGCCAATCTCGCCGGATTGCCTTTTTCCAACTCCTCGGCATCAACGTAATCAATATGGACCCGCGCCTCGTTCGCAATCGCTCCGTGAGCTATCGCTTCGTGCAGGCTTTTGTATGAGTCGACTAGGTTTACGTATTTGCCGACAACTGCCACATTAACCGAGAGGCGGGGATTCTGTGCAGTTTTTACCAGCCGGCGCCATTGAGCCAAATTTGGCTGGCCGGTCCAGATATTCAGCTTTTCCACCACACGTTGATCAAGCCCTTCGTCAAGGAATTTGAGTGGGACTTCGTAGATAGTCTCAACATCCTGCGCCGCGATCACGCAATTTTCTTCAACATTGCAGAAATGCGCGATCTTGGTGCGGAATTTCTTTTCCAAAGGCCGATCACATCGGCACAGCAGGATATCGGGCTGGATCCCGAGGCCGGTGAGTTCCTTAACACTGTGCTGAGTAGGTTTGGTCTTTAGTTCGCCCGCCGCCGGGATGAACGGAACCAGGGTGAGGTGAATGTACAAAACGTTCTCGCGTCCGAGATCCCAGCGAAATTCCCTCATCGCTTCGAGAAAGGGCAGGCTCTCGATATCGCCCACGGTGCCACCGACCTCAACGATGCACAGATCATTGCCTTCAGCCGCGAGCAGAATTCGACGTTTGATCTCGTCGGTAATATGGGGAATCACCTGCACCGTAGCCCCGAGGTAGTCGCCACGCCGCTCCTTTTCGATGACAGTGTCGTAGATCTGGCCAGTGGTGCAGTTGTTACGCCGACTAGTGGTGGTCCGCACGAAACGCTCGTAATGGCCAAGGTCAAGATCGGTTTCGGCGCCGTCATCGGTGACGAAGACCTCGCCATGCTGGAGTGGCGACATTGTCCCCGGATCGACGTTGATATAGGGGTCCATTTTGAGCAACGTGACTTTGAGGCCGCGCGATTCGAGCAGCGTGCCGAGCGAAGCTGCCGCGAGACCCTTGCCCAGCGATGAGACCACACCGCCAGTTACGAAAATGAATTTGGTCTTTCCGCGTTCCACCTCTTTCCTCCGCTTACACTTCCTCCACCGTTCCAAATACCTCGCTTGACCTTGACGCCTCGGCTTCCGCTCGAGTGTGGCTTTCGGGCTACGCGCTGCTCCGTAGTTTCGCTAATCCGCTGCCTCAATGTTGGCGCGGGCCAGATCTTCCGGAGTGTCGACCTCAAGTGATGGTGCTACTGAGCCGACCACCCTGATTTGATATCCATGCTCCATCGCGCGCAATTGTTCGAGCTTTTCGGTCTGCTCCAAACGCCCCGGCGCCAGTGTCCCAAAGCTCAAAAGAAAGTCACGGCGGAAACCATACACTGCCACGTGCCGCAGCGCGCCGCGTGGTACCCCGCTGCTGTCGCGGAGGAACGGAATCGGGCTACGCGAGAAATACAGAGCATAGCCCTGGTTATTACAAACGATCTTGACTTTATTCGGGTTGCGCCATTCGTCAAAATCTATGATCGGAGCGCCCAGCGTCGCCATCGAGAGTGCAGGCTCGGCTGTCATTATCTTCACCACGGCATCGATGTCTTCTGGCGCAACGAAGGGCTGGTCGCCCTGTACATTTAGATAAATGTCCGC
>Ga0073928_10004008_pt1 | contig 22388 bp, 14 predicted proteins | sample PaiPotPPA55metaG_FD_76969 | JGI IMG/M metagenome (GOLD analysis project Ga0073928, IMG submission 76969) | Iron sulfur acid spring bacterial and archeal communities from Banff, Canada, to study Microbial Dark Matter (Phase II) - Paint Pots PPA... ...
CGGCGGGCGTCTGCCCAAGCATCGAGACCCGGTACCCGACCGAGGAACTCGGCACGACCGGCGTCGGCCTCCGCGTCGATACGGTGTCGCGGCGCCGCAACCGTCCGGTAGCTTTATCCCATGGCCTCCACGTCCTCCAGCTCCGTGCCCTTCGGCCGCGTGCTCACCGCGATGGTCACCCCCTTCACCGTCGACGGCGGTCTCGACCTGGACGGCGCGCAGCAGCTGGCGGAGCAGCTCGTGGACGCCGGCAACTCGGGACTGGTGATCAACGGCACCACCGGTGAGGCCCCCACCACCACCGACGCCGAGAAGGCCGCGCTGGTCAAGGCGGTGCTCGCGGCCGTCGGCTCGCGCGCGAAGATCGTCGCCGGGGTGGGCGGGTACGACACCGCGCACACCGTGGCGCTGGCCGGAGCCATGCAGGAGGCGGGCGCGGACGCGCTGCTCGCGGTCACCCCGTACTACAACAAGCCGCCGCAGGAGGGTGTGCGCCGCCACTTCACCGCGGTCGCCGACGCCACCGACCTGCCGGTCGTGCTCTATGACATCCCCGGGCGCACCGCCACGCCGATCGAGACCGAGACCCTCATCCGGCTCGCCGAGCACCCGCGGATCGTCGCGGTCAAGGACGCCAAGGGCGACCTCGGCGCGTCCAGTCGGGTGATGGCGGAGACCGACCTGGTCTACTACAGCGGCGAGGACGTGCTGAACCTCCCGCTGGCCGCGATCGGCGCCGTCGGCGCCATGTCCGTGGTCTCCCACCTGGTCACCCCGGAACTCGTCGACCTCTTCGACGCCTTCTTCGGCGGCGACGCGGCCAAGGCCAGGGACATCCACCGGATGCTGCTTCCGGTGTACACGGGTGTTTTCCGCACCCAGGGGGTAATCACCACGAAGGCGGCGCTGCGCGCCCTCGGTCGCCCGGCCGGCCCGGTGCGCCTGCCGCTGGTCGACCTGGACGAGGCGGGACTCGCCACGCTGCGCGCGGACCTCGCCACGGGCGGCGTCGACCTGTAGTCCGCACCGCCCCTCTCCCCGCCACAACACTCTTACGGCCCAGCGCCGGACAACTGAAACCAACTGCATAAGGCTGGCTGTGCACGACGGTACGTGCGACAGAACGCGCACTCCCGCACAGCGGAACAGGACTGATCAATGGACAATTGCACCGAAGCACCACAAGGAGCCGCCTGATGAGCCATCCCCACCCCGAGTTGGGGACACCCCCGCCGCTGGCCGAGGGCGCCCTGCGGGTCACCCCGCTCGGCGGTCTCGGCGAGATCGGCCGGAACATGACCGTGTTCGAGTTCGGCGGCAAGCTGCTGATCGTGGACTGCGGCGTGCTGTTCCCCGAGCCCGAGCAGCCGGGCGTCGACCTGATCCTGCCGGACTTCACCTCGATCAGAGAGCGCTACGACGACGTCGTCGCCGTGGTGCTCACGCACGGGCACGAGGACCACATCGGCGCCGTGCCGTACCTGCTCAGGGAACGCCCCGACATCCCGCTGATCGGTTCCCAGCTCACCCTCGCGCTGATCGAGGCCAAGCTGACCGAGCACCGGATCCGGCCGTACACGCTGGAGGTCAAGGAGGGCCAGACCGAGCGGATCGGCCCGTTCGACTGCTCGTTCCTGGCGGTCAACCACTCCATCCCGGACGCCCTGGCCGTCGTGATCAAGACCGGCGCGGGCACCGTGCTGCACACCGGCGACTTCAAGATGGACCAGCTGCCGCTCGACGGCCGGCTGACCGACCTGGCCGGCGTCTCCCGGCTCGGCGACGCCGGGCTCGACCTGGTGCTGGTGGACTCCACCAACGCCGAGGTGCCCGGTTTCGTGGCCAGCGAGCGGGAGATCCTGCCCGCGCTTGAGCGGGCCTTCGCCACCGCGGAGCGCCGGCTGATCGTCGCGTCCTTCGCCAGCCACGTCCACCGCATCCAGCAGGTGCTCGACTGCGCGGTCAAGTACCGGCGCAAGGTGGCCTTCATCGGCCGCTCGATGGTGCGCAACATGGGCATCGCCCGGGACCTCGGCTACCTCAAGGTGCCCGAGGGCCTGGTCATCGACGCGAAGCAGATCGAGGAGCTGCCGCCGGATCAGGTGGTGCTGGTGTGCACCGGTTCACAGGGCGAGCCGATGGCGGCCCTCTCCCGGATGGCCAGCCGCGACCACCAGATCCGGATCGTCGAGAACGACACCGTGGTCATGGCCTCCTCGCTCATCCCGGGCAACGAGTCCTCCGTCTACCGGGTGATCAACGGCCTGGTCCGCTGGGGCGCGAACGTGGTGCACAAGGGCAACGCCAAGGTGCACGTCTCCGGCCACGCCTCGGCCGGCGAGCTGCTGTACTTCTACAACCTGGCCAAGCCGCGCAATGTCATGCCGGTGCACGGCGAATGGCGGCACCTGCGCGCCAACGCCGACCTCGCGGTGCTCACCGGAGTGCCGAGGGAGCGGACCGTGCTGGCCGAGGACGGCGTGGCGGTCGACCTGATCGACGGCGTGGCCCGGATCGTGGGCAAGGTCCCGTGCGGCTACGTGTACGTCGACGGCGCCTCGGTCGGCGACATCACCGAGGCCTCGCTCAAGGACCGCAGGATCCTCGGCGACGAGGGTTTCATCTCCGTCTTCGCGGTGGTGGACTCGGACACCGGCAAGGTCACCGGCACCCTGCAGGTGCAGTCGCGCGGCGCGGGTATCGACGACGAGCAGCTCAGCGCGGTCCTGCCGAAGATCGAGGAGGCGCTGGCGGACGCCGCGGCCGAGGGCGTGGGCGACGCGTACCAGCTGCAGCAGATCATCCGCAGGATCGTCGGCAAGTGGGTCAACGACCAGTTCCGCCGCCGTCCGATGATCCTCCCCGTCATCATCGAAGTCTGATCATCATCGAGATATGAGGTCAGGCAGGTCGTGCGACGGCGACCGCTGGATCGGGGTGCCGAGCCGAGGCTCGGCACCCCGACTCAGGTAGCGGCGCCTACGGGTTCCTAAGCCTCTCTGGCCTCTCTGGCGGGCGTGGCGAGCTTCACCGCGTGCCGCATGGCACCGCGGGCACGCGAGGAGTCCTTCGCGGCGTGGTAGGCGGCGGCGAGCCGATACCAGCAACGCCAGTCCTCCGGAGCCGCCTCGGTCTCGGCCTTGCGCTGGGCGAAGAGCTCGTCCGCCGCCGCCTTGTCCACCCGGCCGCCGGGGGAACGCGGCAGGTCGTCGATCTCCTCGTAGCGCAGGCCGCCGCCGGGCGTCTCGTCCTCGTCCAGCGCCTTGGCCAGCCGCTCGGTGGCGAAGCCGAACTGGATCTCGCGCCACAGGAACCAGGTGCCGACGATCCCGAAGGCCAGCACGGCCACGCCGAGGGCGCCGGCCGTCGCCGATCCTTCGCTGAAGGCGGTCCGCAGGGCCAGCACCCCGCGCCACGCGCACGCGACGAGGTAGAAGACGAGGACTGCGCCGAGCAGGAACGCGGTGGTACGGGCACGCATGATCAGGCTTCCAGACTTCGAATTCTTACTTAAAGACTCAAATAGTGCTCGAGGCCGACGGTCAGCCCCGGGTGCTTGGCCACCTCGCGCACGCCGAGCACGACGCCCGGCATGAAGGACGCGCGGTCCAGCGAGTCGTGACGGATCGTCAGGGTCTCGCCGACCCCGCCGAGCAGCACCTCCTGGTGCGCGACCAGGCCGCGCAGCCGCACGGAGTGGATGGTCACGTCGTCCACCTTGCCGCCGCGGTGGTGGTCGGCGTCGGAGACCGTGGCGTCCGGGGACGGGTCCACGCCGGCCGCCTTGCGCGCGTCGGCGATGAGCTGGGCGGTACGCAGGGCCGTGCCGCTCGGTGCGTCGGCCTTGTCCGGGTGGTGCAGCTCGACGATCTCGACCGACTCGAAGTACGCGGCGGCCTGCGCGGCGAACTTCATCATCAGCACCGCGCCGAGGGAGAAGTTGGGGGCGACCAGCACGCCGACTCCGGGCGCCGCGGCCAGCAGCCGCTCCGCCTCCGCCAGCTTGTCCGGTCCGAAGCCGCTGGTGCCGACGACCGCGTGGATCCCGTGGGCGAGGCAGAACTCGAGGTTGCCGAGCACGGCCTCGGGGTGCGTGAAGTCGACCGCCACCTGCGCGCCCGCCTGCACCGCCAGTTTGGGGTCCTCCCCCGCGTCGATCTGCGCGACGAGCTCGAGACCGTCCGCGGCCTCGATTGCCGCGCACACCTGACGGCCCATCCGTCCGGCCGCTCCGAAGACGGCGACCTGCACACTCACGCGAAATCCTCGACATTCCGATAGGGCCCGACGACGGCCGTCGCCGGGGCGGTGGCGAGCAGTTCCTCGGCGACGTGCCGCACCTCGTCGAGGGTCACCGCGCTCATCCGGTCGAGCACCTCGTCGACCGAGAGGTGCTGCCCGTAGACGAGCTCGCTCTTGCCGATCCGGCTCATCCGCGAGCCGGTGTCCTCCAGGCCCAGCACCGTGCCGCCGCGCAGCTGCCCGATGCCGAGGGCCAGTTCGCCCTCGCCGATGCCGTCCGCGGCGGCCCGCTCGATCTCGGCCCGGCACAGGGCGAGCACCTCGCGCAGCTTCTTGGGCTGGCAGCCCGCGTAGACGCCGAAGGATCCCGAGTCGGTGAACTGGGTGGCGAAGCTGTACACCGAGTAGGCCAGCCCGCGCTTCTCCCTGACCTCCTGGAAGAGCCGCGAGGACATCCCGCCGCCGAGGACCGCGGCGAGCACGCCGAGGGCCCAGCGCCGGTCGTCGAGCCGGCGTACACCGGGGGTGCCGAGCACCAGATGCGCCTGCTCGGTCTTCTTGCCCAGCAGGCGGACGGCGGGGGCCAGGGTGAGCGGTGCGGGTCCGGCGGCCGCGTCCTGCTCGGCGCGCGACTCGCGCGGGGCGAGCGCGGGGTCGAGCGAGATGTGCGAGTTCCCGGCGGCGCGCTCGAAGCCCTGCCGGACGAGCTCGACCACCTGCTCGTGCCGCAGGTTGCCGGCCGCCGCGACGACCAGGTTGGGTCCGGTGTAGTGGCGCCGGTAGTGCTCGGCGATCTGATCCCTGGTCAGCGCGCGGACCGAGTCCACCGAGCCGGCGATGGGCCGGCCGAGCGGGGTGTCGCCCCAGAGCGCGAGGGAGAACTCCTCGTGCACCAGGTCGCCCGGGTCGTCCTCGGTCATCGCGATCTCTTCGAGGATGACGCCGCGCTCCGATTCCACGTCCTGCTCACGCAGCAGGGCCGAGGAGACCACGTCGGTGAGCACGTCCGCGGCGAGCGGCAGGTCGGCGTCGAGCACCCGCGCGTAGTAGCACGTGTACTCCTTCGTGGTGAAGGCGTTGATGTCGCCGCCGACCGCCTCGATCTCCGCGGAGATGTCCAGCGCGGTACGCCGCGGCGTGCCCTTGAACAGCAGGTGCTCCAGGTAGTGGCTGGCGCCGGCCAGCTCGGTCGACTCGTCCCGCGAGCCGACCCCCACCCAGATGCCAAGGGAGACCGAGCGCACCAGCGGCATCGCCTCGGTCACCACCCGGATGCCGCCGGGCAGCACGGTGCGGCGGACCGCACCGGACCCGTCGGTCTCCTCGAGCAACAGCTCGACGGGACAGGCCGGTCCGGCGCTCAGGGCGTCAGCGCCGGACCCCGTCACGGCCTCGAGCTGCACTTCTCCGCCGACGGACGTGCCGCTGTGCGCGGCCTCGCCTCCGGGTTCCGTGTAGGCGGATGCGGAGGTCAATTCGACGGAGTCGCTCACCTGGGGCCTTTCTTTAATGGGGCGGTCCGGCTGCGCCGTGCTCAATGACGCGTTGGCGGCACTGAGCACGGGGCGGACGAGAGGCTACGCCTGCGGCGCTTCGGCCTCGGCCTCGTCGGCGACCACAGGGGTCAGCGAGAGCTTCCCACGCTGGTCGATCTCGGAGATCTCCACCTGGATCTTGTCGCCGACCTTCACCACGTCGTCGACGTTCTCCACCCGCTTGCCGCCGGCGATCTTGCGCAGCTGCGAGATGTGCAGCAGGCCGTCCTTGCCGGGCAGCAGGGAGACGAAGGCGCCGAAGGCGGTGGTCTTCACGACCGTGCCGAGGAAGCGCTCGCCGACCTCGGGCATGGTCGGGTTGGCGATCTGGTTGATCGTCGCCCGCGCCTGCTCGGCCGCCGCACCGGTGGTGGCACCGATGTAGATGGTGCCGTCGTCCTCGATGGTGATGTCGGCGCCGGTGTCCTCCTGGATCTGGTTGATCATCTTGCCCTTCGGGCCGATGACCTCGCCGATCTTGTCCACCGGGATCTTGACGGTGATGATCCGCGGCGCGAGCTCGGACATCTCGTCCGGCACGTCGATCGCCTCGAGCATCACGTCGAGCACGTGCAGCCGCGCGTCACGGGCCTGCTTGAGCGCCTTGCCGAGCACCTCGGCGGGGATGCCGTCGAGCTTCGTGTCGAGCTGCAGCGCGGTGACGAACTCCTTGGTGCCGGCCACCTTGAAGTCCATGTCGCCGAACGCGTCCTCGGCGCCGAGGATGTCGGTCAGCGCGACGTACTCGGTCTTGCCTTCGATCTCCGCGGAGACCAGGCCCATCGCGATGCCCGCGACCGGCGCCTTGAGCGGCACGCCGGCGTTCAGCAGCGACATGGTGGACGCGCAGACCGAGCCCATCGAGGTCGAGCCGTTGGAGCCGAGGGCCTCGGAGACCTGCCGGATCGCGTAGGGGAACTCCTCGCGGGTCGGCAGCACCGGGACCAGCGCGCGCTCGGCGAGCGCGCCGTGGCCGATCTCGCGCCGCTTGGGCGAGCCCACCCGGCCGGTCTCACCGGTGGAGTACGGCGGGAAGTTGTAGTTGTGCATATAGCGCTTGCGCGACTCCGGGTTCAGCGTGTCGATCTGCTGTTCCATCCGGAGCATGTTCAGCGTGGTGATGCCCAGGATCTGGGTCTCGCCGCGCTCGAACAGGGCCGAGCCGTGCACCCGCGGGACCACGTCGACCTCGGCCGAGAGGGCGCGGATGTCGGTGACGCCGCGGCCGTCGATGCGCACCCGGTCGCGGATGATGCGCTCGCGCACCAGCTTCTTGGTCAGCGAGCGGTAGGCGCCGGAGATCTCCTTCTCGCGGCCCTCGAACTGGCCGGCGAGCTTCTCGATCGTGACGGCCTTGAGCCGGTCCTGCTCGGTCTCGCGCTCCTGCTTGCCCGCGATGGTCATCGCGGCGGCGAGCTCGGCCGAGACCGAGGCGCTGACGGCCTCGTACACGTCGTCCTGGTAGTCCAGGTAGCGCGGGAACTCGGCGGTGGGCTTGGCGGCGAGCTTGGCCAGCTCGGCCTGGGCCCGGCACAGCTCCTTGATGAAGGGCTTGGCCGCGTCGAGGCCCTCGGCCACGATCTCCTCGGTCGGCGCCACGGCGCCGTCCCTGATCAGCGTGATCGTCTTGTCGGTGGCCTCGGCCTCGACCATCATGATCGCCACGTCGCCGTCGGCCAGCACCCGGCCGGCCACGACCATGTCGAAGACCGCGCTCTGCAGCTCCTCGTGGGTCGGGAAGGCGACCCACTGGCCCTCGATAAGGCTGACCCGGACGCCGCCGATGGGGCCGGAGAAGGGCAGGCCCGCGAGCTGGGTGGAGGCGGAGGCCGCGTTGATCGCGATCACGTCGTAGAGGTGCTGCGGGTGCAGCGCCATCACGGTGCAGACGATCTGGATCTCGTTGCGCAGGCCCTTGGCGAAGGACGGGCGCAGCGGGCGGTCGATCAGCCGGCAGGTGAGGATCGCGTCCTCGGACGGGCGGCCTTCACGGCGGAAGAAAGAGCCGGGGATGCGCCCGGCCGCGTACATGCGCTCCTCGACGTCCACGGTCAGCGGGAAGAAGTCCAGCTGGTCCTTGGGGTTCTTGGAGTAGGTGGTGGCCGAGAGAATCATCGTCTCGTCGTCCAGGTAGGCCACGGCCGAGCCGGCGGCCTGCCGGGCAAGGCGCCCGGTCTCGAAAGTGACCTTGCGGGTGCCGAAGCGCCCGTTGTCGATGACCGCTTCGGTCGTCGCGATCTCGGAACCCTCCATGGGTTCCCTCCTTAATCGTGAGCTGGAACGCGACTAGCTCACCTCGTGGTGACCAGGACCGGTCTCCGATCGAAGCCGCCGCATTCGCGCCGCGGTCTCCCGCGCGCCGAATCCCGGCGGCCACTACCGAAGATCGGTACACCGGGTCGCTGTTCCGGTCGTTTCCTCTTCGTTTTATCCACAGCCACGCTAACCCATGCGACTGTGTGTTCGCTCCATGACGCTCCCGAAGCGGGGGCGACATGGACCGATGTACGCCTAGGAGCGGCACCCGATCCTCCGGGTACCGCTCCCGTTTGCCTACCGAACTATCGGCGAAGGCCCAGCCGCTCGATCAGCGAGCGGTAGCGCGCGATGTCCTTGTCGGCGAGGTACTTCAGCAGCCGGCGGCGCTTGCCGACGAGCTGCAGCAGACCGCGCCGCGAGTGGTGGTCGTGCTTGTGCGTCTTGACGTGCTCGGTCAGGTCGTTGATGCGCTTGGTGAGCAGCGCGACCTGCACCTCGGGGGAGCCGGTGTCGCCCTCGACCGTCGCGTACTCGGTCATGATCTGCTTCTTCGTGGCGATGTCCAGCGACATGCGCGACTCCTCAATGGCTTGCGGGCCCGTTCTGGTCTAAGCCACAGGACGGTGATGAACCCGTCGGCCAGTCTATCAGCGCCGGACTCAGTGCCCGACCGACCGCTAGTGCCCGACCGACTGCACCGTGTTGTAGACCGCGAGCACACCGAGCAGCACCGGGATCACCGAAGCCAGCAGCAGCCCGTCGAGCAGGTCGACGGTGCGGGCCCAGCGCGGCGAGAGGGTGCGGCCCGGCAGCGCGAAGCCGACCAGCAGCAGGAGCAGCGCCACCGCGAGCACCACCGCGAAGTACCAGGTCTGCTGGGCGGTGGCGGACACGTGCCGGGTCGCGCCGACCAGCACCAGCGCCTCGGCCAGCACGCCGCCGCCGATCAGCGCGGTCACCTGCGGGGTGCGCCGCAGCAGCCGGGCCCGGGAGATCAGCACGAGGCCGAGGATCGCGGCCATGGACAGCTCCCAGGCACCGTTCCCGCCGTGCGGTGCGCTGAACGCGAGCACCAGCGAGGCGATCACCGCCACCAGCGAGCACGCGCCGACCAGGCCGGTGAGCAGCTCGCTGCTGCGGCGGGTGCGGCGGCCGATGGCCTCGGTGTCCACCGGGTCGTCGTTGCCCGCGGGCAGCTGCGCCCGCTGCGCCTGGCCGCCCGCGCCCACCTGCGGCGCGCCGTCGACCAGGACCGGCATCGGGAAGCGCACCAGGCGCATGGACAGGCCGGGCAGGAAGCCGATGGCGGCGATCGCCACGGTGCCTGCCCCGGCGGCGAGCTTGACCGGGCCCGCGTGCGTGGCCAGGCCGACGGCCGCGGCCACCGCGCCGAAGGTGGCGGCGATCCCGGCGGCCACGTAGACCTCGTCGTGCTCCTCCTGGATCACGCCGCCGATCACGGCGACGATCAGCACGGCGGCGCAGCCCACGATGAAGTGGCTGCGGCCGAGCCCGGCGCTCTGCGTCACCGGCAGGATGCCGATGCCGGCCAGCAGCGCGTAGGGCACCGCGCAGCCGCCGAGCACGGCGCCGCCGAGGTGGTCCTTATAAGAACGCGAACTGATGCCGCCCGCGATGGTGAGCAGCACGGCCAGGATGCCGGCCACCGCGGCGGGCATGCCGTGCGGGTCGCTCGAGCTCCACAGCACCCAGGCGCCCACCGCGAGCACCAGGCCGCCGCCGATCATGCCGAGCCGGCGGAAGTGCACCGCGGACCACATCCGGTGGTCGTCCGCGACGCTGCGCACGATCGCGTCGACCACGTCGTCGTACACCGGCGGCGGCAGCGTCTCGGTGGCCGCACGCAGGTAGAGCAGGTCCCCGTTCCGCACGCCCTGGGCCGCCAGGGACAAGCCCGTGTCGAGCTCGCCGCCGTCCAGTCTGGCCATGGAGAAGCCGGAGTGGGCACCCTCGTTCTGCCACTGGTCGGCCATCCGCAGCACATCCGGCAGGAGTTCCGCGAGCGGTACGTCCTCCGGCAGCGCGACATCCACCCGGACATCGGGCGCCACCACCGTTACACGGCAGAACCCTGTCATCACACTGGCCGCCACTGCATGCCCTCCCGTTGTTCCCGCGCGCGCGTCATCGTGAGCTGTCTACGCGCGCGAGAGTCTACTAGACTCCACGAAGACTGCCAGTGTGTAGAACAACTGCTTGGACGAGCAAGTCAACGGGAGGGGCACGGCTTTGAGTACCGTCGTCGTCAAGCGGCCACCGCGGGTACACCCACCGCAGGTGCCGACGGGTGAGGTATTCCTTGAGCCGCCGCCTGATCTGGCCAGGGCGGCGAAGAACGGCAATGCGCTGATGACCGCGCTGCCGATGCTGGGAATGCTCGGTTCGGTCGGGTTCTTCTTCATGCCCGGTACGAACATGATGATGAAGATGATGGGCGGAATGACCGTCATCGGCTCGCTGGGCATGCTCAGCCAGCAGATGGGCGGGAAACAGAAGGGCGGCAAGGGGAAGATAGCGGACGCCCGCCGCGACTATCTGCGTTATCTGAGTCAGATGCGCCAGCAGGTGCGCAAGACCCAACAGCAGCAGTACACCGCGCAGATGTGGTCGCACCCCGATCCCGCGCACCTGTGGGCGATCGTGACCAGCGGCCAGCGGCTGTGGGAGCGGCGCCCGGCCGACCCGGACTTCGTCCAGGTCCGCCTTGGCACTGGTTCGCAGCGGCTTGCGACACCGCTGGTGGCGCCGGAGACCGCGCCGGTGGACGAGCTCGAGCCGATCTGCGCGGACGCACTGCGGCGGTTCATCACCGTGCAGGGCATGCTGGACAAGCTGCCGATGGCCGTGCCGCTGCGCTCCTTCTGGCACGTGCTGGTCAGCTCGGCCGGCGACGGCACCCCGGACGACGCCCGCGCGCATGCCAGGGCACTGATCGCGCAGCTGGTCTCCTTCCACGCGCCGGACGAGGTGCGGGTGTGTGTGCTGGCCGCGGAGAACCGCCGGCAGCACTGGGAATGGGTCAAGTGGCTGCCGCACGCGCAGCATCCGAAGGACAACGACGCGGCCGGCTCGGTCCGGCTCATCTACTCGGACGCGAACGAGCTCGAGCAGGCACTGGGCAGCGAGCTGCTCGACCGGCCCCGCTTCTCCCGTGACGCGCAGCCCCTGCTCGACCACCCGCACCTGATCGTCATCGTGGACGGCGCGCGCGCCAGCGGCGATTCCGTGCTGCTGCACGGTGAGGGCGTGCACGGGGCCACCATCATCGAGATCGACGCCGAGGGCCACGCCGGCCTGGTGCGCGGCGGCGTGCACATGTCCCTGGACGGCACGAAGCTGAAGGTGGAGACCTCCTCCGGCGCCTCGTTCAGCGGCATCGCCGACCGGCTCTCCATCCCGCAGGCCGAGGCGCTGGCGCGACAGCTGGCCCCGCTGCGGGTGGGCAGCGGCGGCGACGGGGACGAGCCGCTGACCAGCGCGCTGGACTTCACCGACCTGATGGGCATCGGCGACCCGGGCGCCTTCGACACCCGCAAGGGCTGGAAGCGGCTCAGTCCGCAGGACCGGCTGCGGGTGCCGATCGGCATCGGCGAGGCCGGCGAGCCGGTCATCCTGGACATCAAGGAAGCCGCCATGGGCGGCATGGGCCCGCACGGCCTGTGCATCGGCGCCACCGGTTCGGGCAAGTCCGAGGTGCTGCGCACGCTGGTGCTGGCGCTCGCCGTCACGCACTCCTCGGACAACCTCAACTTCGTGCTCTCCGACTTCAAGGGCGGCGCGACCTTCGCGGGCATGTCGACCATGCCGCACACCGCGGCCGTCATCACGAACATGGCCGACGACCTGACCATGGTCGACCGGATGCGCGACGCGATCGTCGGCGAGATGAACCGGCGCCAGGAGATGCTGCGCGACGCGGGCAACTTCAAGAACATCCACGACTATCAGAAGGCGACTTCGGCCGGCGCTCAGCTGACCCCGATGCCGAACCTGCTGATCGTGCTGGACGAGTTCTCCGAGATGCTCACCGCCAAACCGGAGTTCCTCGACCTGTTCATCCAGATCGGCCGCATCGGCCGTTCACTCGGCGTGCACCTGCTGCTGGCCTCGCAGCGACTCGAGGAGGGCAAGCTGCGCGGTCTGGACACATATCTGTCCTACCGGCTCGGCCTCAAGACCTTCTCCGCGGCCGAGTCCCGGGTCGTGCTCGGCGTGCCGGACGCGTTCAACCTGCCCTCCATCCCCGGCTCCGGCTACCTCAAGACGGTGGGCGCGGAGGGCGGCGCGGGACCCGGCCAGCGGTTCAAGGCCGCGTACGTGTCAGGGCCCTACCGTCCGCAGACGCGCACCACGGTGGAGCGCAAGCTGGACCACCGCCGGCCCACGCTGTTCACCTCGGCCTATTCGGCGCCGGAGCGGATCGAGGAGCCGGTGGCGGCGGTCGCGGCCAAGGAGGAGGACGACGTCATGGTCGACACCGTCCTCGACGTGTTCGTCCGGCAGATGGAGGGCGAGGGCATCCCGGCGCACCAGGTGTGGCTGCCGCCGCTGCTCGAGCCGCCCACGCTCGACAGCCTGATGCCGGGCATCCAGGCCACCGCGGACCGCGGCATGGTCGCCACCGGATATTCCGGTGCCGGCCGCCTGATGGCGCCGATCGCCATCGCGGACAAGCCGATCGAGCAGAAGCGCGACGTCTACCAGCTCGACCTGTCCGGCGCCGCGGGCCACGCGGTGATCGTCGGCGGCCCGCGCTCGGGCAAGTCCACCATGATGCGCACGCTGATGACCGGGCTCGCGCTCGGCCACACCCCGCTCGAGACGCAGTTCTTCTGCCTGGACTTCGGCGGCGGCTCGCTGATGAGCCTGCAGGGCCTGCCGCACGTGTCCGGCCTCGGCGGCCGCCTCGACGTGGACGTGGTGCGCCGGATCGTGAGCGAGGTGGTGGGGGTCCTGGACAAGCGCGAGGAGACCTTCCGCGCCAACCAGATCGACTCCATCGGCACCTTCCGGGCCCGCCGGGCCAGGGGCGAGCTGCCCGGCGAGGCCTTCGGCGACGTGTTCCTCATCGTCGACGGCTGGCAGACGCTCAAGAGCGAGTTCGAGCAGCTCGAGCAGGACATCCTGGACATCGCGCAGCGCGGCCTCGGCTTCGGCGTGCACGTGATCATCACCGCGGCGCGCTGGGCGGAGATCCGTCCGCAGCTCAAGGACGCCATCAACACCCGCATCGAGCTGCGGCTCGGTGACCCGATGGAGTCCGACATCGACCGCAAGGTGGCGCAGAACGTGCCCGCGGGCGTGCCGGGCCGCGGCATCACCCGGGACAAGCTGCACTTCCTCGGCGCGCTGCCGCGCATCGACGGGGTGGAGGACGCGGCCGACCTGGCCGACGGGGTGACCAAGACGGTCGCCGCGATCGCCGAGGCCTGGCAGGGTCCTGCCGCGCCGAAGCTGCGGATGCTCCCGCTCATGGTGCCGCTCACCGACCTGCCAGAGCCCGCCGCGCGCCCGGCGTTCGCGGTCCCGCTCGGTGTGGACGAGAACAAGCTCGAGCCGGTGTACCTGGACTTCAACCAGGACCCGCACTTCCTGATGTTCGGCGAGGGCGAGTCCGGCAAGACCGCGGTGCTGCGCACGATCATCAACGGCATCACCGAGATGTACACCGGTGCCCAGGCGCGGATCCTGCTGGTGGACTACCGGCGTTCGCTGCTCGGCGCCGTGCCGGACAGCCACGCGCTCGGTTACTGCGCGGCGGCCGGCGCGGTGCAGTCGACGGTGGCCGAGATCAAGCCGTTCCTGGACAAGCGCCAGCCGGGCCCCGAGGTCACCGCGGAGCAGCTGCGCAACCGCTCCTGGTGGAAGGGCCCTGAGGTCTTCGTCATCGTGGACGACTACGACCTGGTCGCCACCGGCGGCGCGAACCCGCTCTCGCCCTTCGCCGAGTACCTGCCGATGGCCAGGGACCTGGGCTTCCACCTGATCGTCGCGCGGGCCTCCGGCGGTGCGAGCCGGGCGTTGTTCGAGCCGCTGATCCAGCGGATGCGCGAGTCGCGTCAGCCCGGACTGCTGCTCTCGGCCGACCGCGAGGAGGGCCAGCTGCTCGGCACGGTCCGCGGCAGCCAGCAGCCGGCCGGACGCGGCACGCTGGTCTCCCGGCGGCACGGCACGATGCTGATCCAGACGGCGTACACCCCGCCGGTGCTCTAGCGGCGGGTAGGTCAGAGAAGCAGAGACAGCGTTGTGGCCCGGCTCCTAGGAGCCGGGCCACAACGCTGTCTGCCCCTGTGCAGACACGCCGAGCGCCTTATTTTGAGTCGCGGAGTGGCGCTATTGGCTGTGAGAAGTGGTGTTTGGTGTGGAATTTTGCGCGCACGCAACGATGTCCGGACTCAGAGAATCTGGCGCCGACTCAGTCTTTCTGTCGCGACGCGACCGTATGCCGGCGCCATATGCGACCGTGAGCGAACCGACGAGCCCATCGAGGCGTCGGCCAGGATCAACTCAGCGATGAATACTTATATCGTGGCTGATCACGGTAGGGGCTCATCAGCGCCGACGGCCTCGAAGGAACCTCGATTGTGTCGACCTCCGGACCTGCCGAGCTACCGGCTGAAGGTCGTCCCGCATGGCCTCCTGCAAGGCTTGAAGATCGGCGAGAAAAGTTTCGAAGACCGCCCTGTACGGTTCGGAGTCAATCATGATCTCGGGCAGCGCCAGCACGTCACGCATATCAAGTAGTTGCTGGAACGTCTCGGACGCTAGACGGTAGATGTCGTTCGGCGCGGTGATGCCCAGTTCTCGGATCACCGACCTGGCTTCGGAGTGCTGCGGATCAGAGTGGTACGCCTCGTGGACGGCATTGGTCCGCTCTTCGGCGGGTAGGCCGCTGAAGGCAGCGCGGACCATCCGGCTGTGCGTGCGAGTGAGTGCTGTGAGGAAGTGGACATACACGGTGCGCTTGGTGTCTGACCATCGCTGATCGAGGTCGCGGCGCGACCGGAGCGTGTCGGTTATCAGAGTCGAGCCAACGCCGAACACCGCTCCCAAGGCGACGGCAGCCAGGGTTCCCCATACCATAGGCAAAGGCTAGCCGCCTTTTCCCGCAGCAGGTGTGCGTGTGCTTCATGGCGCTGCCCGCATTAGGAAGGCCGCGGCGGTGCGTAGATGAGGACGATCAACGTGCGCAGATCCTCACGACGCAACGACTTCTGCAAGCTGGGCGACCGGTCGGGATGCTACCCGACTGCCTCAACCAACCCTCAAGCACTACTACATCTCGCTGCGCCCGCCCGCCCACCCCGACCTCAACCCTCACACTCACCCTCGTCGCGGTGCTCCTCGAGAGCTCAACCCCGTAGTCCCTCCTGCCACGCTCCACACCGGGCCGACCACCCACGGAAGCGCCAGGAGCTCCCACCCACTTTGTTCAATGGGCGGGAGCGAAACCGAGAATCAGAGCTGGGAGGCGCTGCGGCGACGAGCGGTGTCCCTGGCGACCGCGGCGCCGGCCAGCGTCACCACCGCCACCAGCAGGCCGCCGCCGAGCGCCATGTACGCCCACCGCTGCTGGTTCTGCGCCTCGGCGTTGCCCGCGGCGGCCACGTACGGCTTGATCGCGGTCTGCTTCGCGGCCGAGTTCGCGGACGCGGCGGGGCCGTCGTTGTTCGGGCCGACGCCCAGCATCTTCGGCAGGCCCGCGATCTCGTTGCCCGGTGCCACCAGCGAGTTTCCGCCGGTCAGCTGCGTGGTCAGGGCGACCTGGAGGTCCGCCTCGCCCCAGCCCTCCGAGGAGCTGTAGGCACCGCCGCCGTCCGCGGTGGCCTCGATGATCTTGATGACGTCGTAGGCCCGGGAGGCACTGTTGTCTCCCGCCCAGTCGTGCTCCTGGATGATCAGCGCGGCTTCCGCGGCCACGTAGGGCGCTGCGAAGCTGGTGCCGTCGTCGACGGCGATATGGCCGTTCGGCAGCAGGCCGCCCACGGCGGCGCCCGGAGCCGTGACACCGACGAAGTAGGAGTTGGCCGCCGAGCCGGTCTCCGAGAACGTCGGCACCATGCCGTTCTGGTCCACCGCGCCGACCGCCAGCACGTACGGGTACGAGGCCGGATACGTCTTCGGGTCGACCCCGTAGTCCTTGCCGGTGCTGTCGGTGGTGTCCTTGTCGCCCTGGTTTCCGGCCGAGGTGACCACGATCACGCCGTTGTTGTACGCGTTCTGCACGGCGTTGTAGAGCTTGGTGTCCGGGTCGTACCCGTCCTGCGAGATGTTGATGACCTGCGCGCCGTGGGCGACCGCGTAGTTGACTGCGTCGGCCATCGAGTCCTCGGTGTTGCCGTCGCCCTGGACGGCGTTGCAGCCGGCCTCGCGGACCGAGAGCAGCCGCACGCCCGGGGCGATGCCCTGCATGGCGGTGCCGCCGCCGGTCTCCTTCTTCGCCGCGATGATCGAGGCGACCATGGTGCCGTGGCCGTCGTCGTCCGAGGCGTATCCGGACTCGCCGTTGAGCACCTCACCACCGCTGACGGACAGCTGCGTCTGCGCCTGGATCCCGGTGTCTATCACCGCGACCGTCACCCCGGCCCCGTCGAGCGCGTTCCCGCTCGCGTCGGTCAGATGGCTCGGGTTGGCGTAGCCGATCTCCCAGGGCACCTGGGACTGGTTTGACTGGGTGGTCACGTTGTTCTGTGTGCAACTGCTCGAGTTCTGCGACGCCGCCGGCACGGTCCCGGCCGCCGCGGCGGTCGCCGGGAAGCCGAGGCCGGCGCCGAAGACCAGCGCGGTGGCCGCGGTCGCGAAGCGCGTTCTCTGGAAGCTCGTCAAGCGCGTTCCCTGAAAGCTCGTCATTCGCCGATACCGCCTCAGTCGCCGGAGGACGGGTTCTTGCCCGCGTCGTTCGGATTGAGCATGGCCCCGCCCTGGATCAGGCTGATCCAGGTGGAGGGCACCGTCTCCACGGTCGAATTCGAGTAGCCGAGCAGCGTTCTGGCCGAGACCGTCGTACTGGAACTGGAACCGCTCGCCGTGCTCGTCGAGGTCTGGATGCCGAGACCGTAACGGTAGCCGGAGTCCTCGATGAGGTAGTCGATGCCGCCCCCCGCACCACCGTTCGAGCCCTGCGCGAGCAGGCCGTACCCGGGCTTGACCAGTACCGTGGTCGCCTCCCGGTTCGACGTGGTCTGAGTCAGTCCGAAGTTGCCGCCCGCCGTGCCGTAGGGCAGCGAGGCGCTGACCCAGGTGGTGAGCTGCGGAACGCCGTTGGGCTCGACGCCCGAGTAGCCGACGCAGATGTTCTGCGTGTCGGCGCTGGTGGTGTCGAGGCCCTCCAGGCTGGGCGGTAGCTGCGGCCAGTTGGTGCCGTAGGTGTTCTGCTGGAAGACACTCGACGTCGTCGGCGCACCGGCGCTGTTGGCCTCGGTGATCGCCGACGGGGTCAACGTGCTCGCATCCAGCTTCTGCACGCCGTCGCTGGAGAGCTGCGAGTTCGCGGCGTACAGGTTGTAGGCGAAGGTGCTCAGCTCCACCACACCGCTCGAGGTCTGCACCGAGCCGCCGCCGTTGGTGCCCGGGTTGGCGCTGTACTGGCCGACCTTGGTGCCCGGCTGCTTCGGCGAACTGACGACGCCGCTGTTCAGGGTCTGGGTGAGCGTCGGATACGTGATCGGGTCGCCGGGGGTGAACGCGGCGAGCCAGGCGTCGGAGACCCAGAAGCCGGTCTGGCCCGCGCTCGTCGTCGTGCCGTTGTTCACGGCCGTCAGCAGGTTGCTCACGTCGGTGGCGCCCGAACCGGTCGACGAATTGCCCACGTAGTACTTGTAGTTGCCGTCGACCAGGTAGACGTTCTGGCCGGAGTCGTGCACGATCAGCGCGACGTTCGAGCCCTCGTCGCTCGGGCCGCCGGTGCTCGTCCACGTGGTGGTGGAGGAGCTCGGCCCGTAGCCGATCTCCAGATAGGTCGGGCCGTTGGCGACGGTCTGATCGGACGCGTCGGACTCGTGCTGGCACAGCGACCATTGGGTCAGCGTCATGGAGGAGGCGCTCGGCACGTCCTCGGGCGCGCCGAGGATGCCCACCGGGGCGCCGATGCTCATGCCGGAGTTGTTGAGCGTGGAGTCCGGCACGTCGTACTTCACGAAATTCGTGCCGAGGATCAGCCGCGCCGAGGTTATGTTCACCACCGCGTGCAGTTCATTGTTCTGCACGATGTACGCCGCGCCGGTGTTCGAATCCACCGCGAGCCCGTTCTGCCAGCCGGAGGGCGCGGAGGGCTTGAAGACTCCGAGCACTGCGACGGCGGCGACCGCGATCGCGCTGAGGATGATGGAGGAGGCGAAGGTCTTCACCGGCCGCGGGGCGCCCTCGTCGCTGCCGGTGGCGGTGGGTACCACCAGATTCGCCACCATCCGGCGACGGGCGAAATTGAACGCGTCCAGCTGGTCCTTGCGTGTCGCCACTGCCCCTACTCCCCTCGAGCCCCGAGCCCTTATGGCGAGAGCGCGCGTGCGAAACAGAGTACAGTAACGGCGGCGCGGGCGGACCGCCGCAGGCGGGGCCGAGGGCGGTCATCGACGATCAGCGCGTGCCGTTGTTTAATAGGCGACAGCATTTTCCGCGGTTTCTCACGCCGCGGACGCTCGCGACGTCGGTGCGGCAACAAGCAGGCGGCGGCAGCGGGCATCTTGGCTCAGTACGCAGTCACGAGGGGGCAGGCGCACACTGATGGCGACAGCACGCATGGATCCGCGTCCGGCGGCGCCCGCGACGGGCCGACGGGCGCCGGCCGGGGTGCAGGTCACTCCCGGCTTCCTCCCGCGGCCCGGGCGGATCGGCTCGCTCGCCCTGGTACGGCTGATCCTGCTCGAGGCCGCCGCGGCCCTGGCCGCCGCACCCTTCCTGATGCACAAGCCGATGGTGATCGCGGGCACCGGGCCCGCCGCGCTGCTGTGCGTGATCGGCGCGGTCGGCGGCAGCCGCGGCCGCTGGCTCGGCGCCAGCCGCCTGGTGCACGCGGACTTCAAGGAGCGTCAGGCGCAGCAGCGCCCGGCCGTCGGCGAGTCGGCGCTCGCCCCGCTGCGCGAGACCTTCCCCGCGCTGCGCACCGCGACCGTCGCCACCCGCGGCGGCGAGCCGGTCGGCGTGATCGGCGACGGCACGTTCCTGACCGCGGTGATCCGGCTCGACTCCCGTGGCGAACCGCTGCGCGAGCACCGGCTGTCGCACCCGCTGCCGGTCGGTGCGGTGGCCGCGGCCCTCGCCGACGACCAGGTACCGATCTCCGGAGTACAGCTGATCTCGCACTCGCGTCCGGCGCCGGCCCCGCACCTGCCGCGCCAGTCGCTCTCCGCGCGTTCGTACCAGAGCATCGGCGCCGACGTGCCGGCGCAGCGCACCACGTGGGCCGCGGTGCGGCTCGACCCGGAGCAGGCGCAGGGCGCGGTCGAGGCGCGCGGCGGCGGCCGGCTCGGTGCGCAGCGCGCGCTGCTGACAGCGGTTCAGCGGGTGGCCAGCCAGCTCGAGGGAGCCGGTTTCGAGGCGAGCATCCTGAGCGAGCCCGAGCTGATCACCGCGCTGGGGACGGCCTGCATGGTCACCCCGGTCGCGGTCAGCGCGGCCGCCGCGACGCAGCGGCGGACCGAGGAGACGCGGCGCTACTGGCGCTGCGACGGGAGCTGGCACACGACGTACTGGCTGGACAAGCCGCCGGCCATGTCGGAGAAGACGAGCCCTGATTTCTTCGCCGCGATCGGCTCGCTGCCGGCGCTGGCCACCAGCGTGGCGGTGAACCTGAGCAAGGGCACCGGGGACTCGGTGGCCTTCAGCTGCTTCGTGCGGATCGCGGCCGGTTCGGAGAACCAGCTGAACGAGTCGGGCAAGCAGCTCGAAGCACGGGCCGGGCAGGCCGGGGCCGGGCTGACCCGGCTCGACGGAGAGCAGTTGCCCGGCCTGGTCGCCACGGTCCCGCTGGGAGGGGAGTAGCAGATGTCGAATTCAGCACCGTCCGCCTACGCGCCGCGACGGGCCGCCCCGCGCGGACCGGCCGCCGAACCGCAGGTCGTGGTGGCCGCACGGCCCGAGCGCGGCAATGAGCTGCGACTGATCCCGGTGCGCGGCCCGCAGCTGGAGCGGCACGTGCTCGAGCCGGGCGAGTTCGGCGCGCTGGCCCTGCCGGTGGGCGACGACGGCGTGGTGATCGGCACCGACCAGGGCAGCAAGCCCGCCGTGCTCGGCATGTTCAAGCCGAAGGCGGTGGACATGGCGCTGATCGGCGGTGCGTACCTGGCGCAGCTGCTCGCCCTGCGGGCGACCGCCACCGGCGCGCGCGTGGTGGTGGAGACGGCCCGGCCGCAACTGTGGGCGCCGCTGGCGCAGAACGCGGGCGGCGGACAGCAGGTGATCGCCGTGGTGCCGGTGCGCCGGGTGGGCAACCTGGGCGCGACCGCGTCCTCGCCGGTGCTGCTGCTGCGCGACGCGGGCGCGCGGCCGCCGCGCAGCTCGGCGCCGAAGACGCCGTGGATGACGACGCTGACGTTGGTCCCGTTCCTGGACGCCAACTACGCGGGTCACCTGATCACCTCGGATTACGTGGCGATCCAGCAGATCTCCCCGCAGGAGGCCGAGCTCGCGGCCCGGCTGTTCCGGCTGAGCCCGCAGGACGTGGCCGCGTTGCCGACCCTGCTGCCCGAGCTGGCGCTGTGGACGGCCAGGCACGGCCGCCAGTACGTGTTCTCCGCGCCGACCCGCGACGAGACCGGCCTGCTCGGCGCGCCGCGGCGGATGGACTGAGCCGAGGCCGGTGGGCCTGTACCGGCGCGGGCCGCGGCCGGTGAGTAAGACGATTGTTATCGGGAACGGCCGTGGCCCGGTTACCGTATGCGTCAGGGGAACGCGACTTAAAGAGGCTCGAAGAGGGATGGAAGCGGCGTGAGCGGCGAGCACGGGTTCGGTGACGGGCCGGAGGAAGAGAGCTGGACCGGCCCGGTCTACACAACCCCGGAGTGGTACCGCCTGGGGGGATCCGGCACGCCCTCGGTGCCGCAGCAGGAGCAGGAGACCGAAGCGCAGGAGCAAGGGCCGGGCCAGGGGCCGGGCCAAGGCCAGGGCCAGGGTCAGAACCACGGGCGACCCGGTCCGGGGCAGGGTCAGCAGGGGCAGCAGAGTCCGGGTCAGCAGGGCCAGGGGCCGGTTTACGGCCAGGGGCCGCCGCAGCAGCCGCAATTCGGGCAGGGCAGCCCCCTGCCGCCGCCCCCGCAGTTCGGTCAATCCGGATCCTCCTCGGCTCCGCCGCAGTTCGGGCAGGGCGGCTCAGCGTCTCCGCAGGGCTCTCCGCAGTCAGCTCCGCAGCCGCCGCAGTTCGGGCAGAGTGGGCCGAGCTCCCCTCCCCCGCCGATGGGCCCGCCGATCCAGCTCCCGCCGCCGGTCGGCGCTCCGGTGCTGCCGTCGTTCGGCCAGGCGCCGGGGCAGGGACCTGGTCAGGGTCCGGGGCACGGTCCGGGGCCGGGTCCGGGCCAGCAGGGCAGGCCCGCCGGCCAGGTCCCGCCGCCGACCGGCGGACCCGTGCTTCCGCCGCCGCCGGCATTCTCCGGCGCCACACCACAGAACGGCCCGGCACAGCCTCAGTCATCCGGCCCGAACCCGAGTCCCGTACTGCCACCGCCTCCGCCGTTCCCCGGCGCCGGATCACCGGGCAGCCCTGTGCAGCCTCAGTCGACCGGCCCGAACTCGGGTCCTGTGCCGCCGCCCCCGGCGTTCCCTGGCACCGCACCGCAGAACGGCCCTGCACAGCCTCAGTCATCCGGCCCGAACTCAGGCCCAGGCCTTCCTCCACCCCCGCCGCCACCCGCGCCGAGTCAGGCCGCGCCGACTGCCGGTGCGCCCTCGGCGGGATCCGCACTGCCTCCGCCACCCGCAGCACCGTCCGTCTCCACGCCTTCACCCGGACCCGCGCTGTCTCCGCCTCCGCCGCCGCCGTTCCCCGGCACGTCGCAGGTCTCGCAGTCCGGCCCCACGTCGGGCCCCGGCCTGCCTCCGCCGCCGCGGCCGACTTCGGGCACGCCGTCGCAGGACTCGAACACTTCGGCCGCGCCGAGCTCGTCCACCACGCCGCCTCCGCCTCCGCCGCCGTCTGCACCCGGCTCCGGTTCCGGCCCTGGCTCCGGCTCCGGCGAGAGCCCGGTCGCCCGCTCCAGCGAGCTCGCGGTCAATCCCCCGGCGCCGGGTGTCTGGCAGGCCGCCGCTCCCGCCTCGTCTCCCGCGGTCCCGTCGACCTCGTCCGACCAGCTCACGCCGGTCACCCCGCAGATCCCGCCGCTGAACCCGGCTCCCATCAAC
>Ga0073928_10004010_pt1 | contig 22381 bp, 23 predicted proteins | sample PaiPotPPA55metaG_FD_76969 | JGI IMG/M metagenome (GOLD analysis project Ga0073928, IMG submission 76969) | Iron sulfur acid spring bacterial and archeal communities from Banff, Canada, to study Microbial Dark Matter (Phase II) - Paint Pots PPA... ...
CGAGCGTGCCGAAGCCGAAATTGCGCCTGAGCAGCAGGCGCAGGTTGAGCAGCGGCTGCGCGGCGGCGAGCTCGCGCCAGATGAAGAGCGGCAGCGCCACGGCGGCGACGAGCGCGAGCCGCAGGATGAAGGAGGAGCCGAGCCAGTCATCCTTGTTGCCTTCCTCGAGCACGGTCTCGAGCGCGCCGAGCCCGACCGCCAAGGCGGCGATGCCGAGCCAGTCGCCGTGCTTCAGCAGGGAAAGCTGCATCGGCGCGCGCTCCAGCGACGGCCACAGCATCGCCAGCATCAGCACGCCCGGCGCGAGATTGACGTAGAAGATGTATTGCCAGCCGTAATTCTCGTTGAGCCAGCCGCCGATCGTGGGACCGATCGCCGGCGCGAAGGTGGCGGAGAGCGCGAAGAACGCGAGGCCGACGGACTGCTTCGCCTTGGGCAGCAGGCTGATGATGATGGTGAAGCTGAGCGGGATCAGCACGCCGCCGCTGAAGCCCTGGAAGGCGCGCAGCACGATCATCTGGCCGAGGTTCTGCGCGAAGGCGCAAGCCACGGAGAAGACGAGGAACAGGATCGTGTTGGCGAGCAGGTAGATGCGCAGCGAGAACACGCGCGAGAGCCAGCCGCTCAAGGGGATGACGATGATCTCGGTGATCAGGTACGAGGTCGAGACCCAGCCGCCATCGTCGATGCCGGCGCCGATCGCACCCTGGATGTCCGCCAGCGACGAGTTGACGATCTGGATGTTGAGCACCGCGAGGAAGGCGCCCAGGGTCGAGCCGATGACGGCAAGCCAGGTCTTCAGCGAAACGGGCGGCGGCGGTGCCGGCGCGTTCTCGTTCGCGGGCCGCGGCAGCGCCTCCGCCGGCGGCACGAGCCGGCGCAGGACCGACTGGCCGCCATCGTCGACCGCGATAGCGGACATGGCGGGATCCTCGCTCAGCGGTTCGCGAGGCTCGGCGCGGCGTGGCGCTGCGCGAGCACGGTCGCCTTGGTGTCGATGACCGATTCGACCGACATGCCCGGGCGCAGCAGGCCGGCCAGCGCGCTGTCGCGGTCGAGGACGATCTTCACCGGAATGCGCTGGACGATCTTGGTGAAGTTGCCGGTGGCGTTGTCGGGCGGCAGCAGCGCGAATTCGAGCCCGCTCGCCGGCGCCAGGCTATCGACATGGCCGCTGAGCGTGACGCCGGGAAAGCTATCGACCTCGATCTCGGCGGGCTGGCCGTTGCGCACGTCGGTGAGCTGCGTCTCCTTGAAATTGGCGACGACGTAGACGGATTGGAGCGGCACCACCGCCATGAGCTGCGTGCCCGCCTGGACGTACTGGCCGACGCGCAGCGAGCGCGCGCCCACCGTTCCGTCGATGGGCGAGGTGATGGTGGCATAGCCGAGATTGAGCTCGGCCTGCTGCCGCACCGCCGCGTTATGCTGAAGCTGCGTCTGCGCCCTGGTGCGCTGCGTCTCCAGCACCACGCTCTGCTGCCGCGCCGCGACCAACGCCGCCTGGTCGCGCCGCAGCAGCGCGCTGCGCTGCTGGTAATCGGAATCCGCCTGCTGCGTGCTCTTGATCGTCACCGCGCCCGAGCCGACCAGCTGATGATTGCGGTCGACATCCTGCTTGGCGTAGGTGACCGCCGCCTGGTCGGCGGCGATCGTGGCTTCGGCCTGCGCGATCAGGGATTGTTGCAGCGCGATCTGCGCCTCGAGGTTGCCGATATCGGCCTGCGCGTTGGCGACGTCGGCGGTGGCCTGGTCCAGCGCGGTCTGGAGGTCGCGCGCGTCGATGCGGGCGAGGACCTGCCCGGCCGCGACCGGCTGGTTGTCCTCGACCAGCACCTCCGCGATGTAGCCGGAAACCTTGGGCGCGATGGTGGTGGAGTCGGCCTGCACGTAGGCGTCGTTGGTGGTCTCGAGGAAGCGCCCGACGCTCCAGTAATGGTAGCCGAAGCTCGCGACCGCGGCCGCGCCTATGGCCACGGACAGCGTGAGAACTCCTGCTTTGATTGCTCTTTTCATGGCCGTGTCCCTCCGGCGCTTCGAGTCCTGGTCGCCGTGACGGGCCCGATGGGCGAAGAGATGCGCACTCTGACCGCGACGAATAACCGCCTGAGTGGTGAACTCATTATTTGATGATGGTGGGTAATCCCGGCCTCGCTGCGTCTGCAGCGAGGATGAGGTGCCTTACGCCACGCGCTGCACGGCGAAGCGCCGCGGCGGCGACACGAGCGCGTCCTGCGCCGCGACCAGCTGCAGCTCGGCCGCGCCCGACCGCCACGTCGCCTCGATCACCGCGTAGATCCCGGCGGCGGCATCGCCGAGGGCGGCAGCGGCGTCGCGCGTGCGCAGCCAGTGGCCGAGGAACAGCGCCGCGGCGAGATCGCCGGCGCCGTTGGCGACAAAGGGCAGCCGCGGCGTCGCCACCAGCCAGGCGTCATCGCCGGCGGCAAGCATGGCGATCTCGTCGGCGTCGGCGCCGGCAAGGCTCGTCGCCAGCACCAAGCGCGGCCCGCGCCGGCGCAGCGCGGCGCAAGCGGCGAGCGCCTCCGGCACGCTGGCGACCGCCGCGCCCGCGAGCAGCGCCAGCTCGAAGCGGTTGGGCGTGACGATATCCGCGGCCGGAAGCGCACGGTCGCGGAAGAACTCGATGAGTCCCGGCCGCACGAAGACGCCGCTGTGATCGTCGCCGATGACGGGATCGCAGCAATAGAGCGCCGCCGGGTTCGCCGCCTTCACCTGGGCGACGGCGTCGAGCACCACCGCGCCCAGCGCGGGCTCGCCGAGATAGCCCGACAGCACCGCGTCGCAGCGCGCGAAGGCGCCGCGCTCGCCGACGCCGCGGATCACTTCGGCCAGCGCCGCCGCATCCCAGGCCCGGCCGCGCCACGCGCCATAGCCGGTATGGTTGGAGAACTGCACCGTGTCGACCGGCCAGACTTCGTGGCCGAGGCGCTGCAGCGGAAAGACGGCGGCGGAATTGCCGACATGGCCATAGGCGACGGCGGACTGGATCGACAGGATCGCCATCGCCCGCGTCAGCCGAGCGCCGCCAGCGCCTGCGGCATGAAGCGCTCGGCCCATTCCTGGACGAAATGGCCGCCCTCGGCGATTTCGATCGGCGGCGGGCAGTTGCGGATGAGCGGCGCCAGCCCGCGCATCACCGGCGCGCCCAGCACCGGGTCCTGCATGCCCACGACCATGCAGGTCTTGCCCGACCAGTCGCTGCGCCACCAGTCGCGGGCGCGGCGCGACAGCGCCGCGCCGCCGGAATCGGGATGCTCGGGCACCAGCTGCGGGAAGCGGCGCAGGCCGGCCTTGTGGCGCACATCCGGGAAGGGCGCGTCGTAAGCCGCCGCCTCTTCCGGCGACAGTAGCGGGCAGCCGCGCGCCATGAGCTTCGCCACCGCCATGTCCGGGTTCTTCGCGCACCAGGCGCGCCAGGCGATGAAGCCCTCGGTGAGCGGCCGGTCGCCGGTGCCGAGCGCCGTGTTCATGACGAGCAGCTTGGCGAAGCGCTCGGGCATGTCCATCGGCAAAGTGAGGCCCAGGATGCCGCCCCAATCCTGGCAGACCAGCGTGATGTTGCGCAGGTCGAGGCGCTCGATCAAGGCGAGCAGCGCGTTGCGGTGGAAGTCGAAGGTGTAGACCGCGTCCTCGACCGGCTTGTCGGAGCGGCCGAAGCCGAAGAAATCGGGCGCCACGGCGCGATGGCCGGCGGCGGTCACGAAGGGGATGAGCTTGCGGTAGAGATAGCTCCAGGTCGGCTGGCCGTGGAGGCAGAGGAACACCTCCCTCGCCGCGCGCGGGCCCTCGTCGAGATGATGCAGCCGCAATCGGCCGTATCCCGGAAGGTCGTCGCGATAATGCGGCGCGAAGCCGTAGCCGGGAAGGTTGCGGAAGCGGTCGTCGGGCGTGCGCAGCGCTTCGATCATGGCGGCTCGTCCCCTCGATGCGATGCCCGATCATGACAGGCGGCGGACGCTTCGGGAATCGATCGTTTCCGCTATAGTCCGGCCGCCATAACCCGCACGGAGATGATGTCATGGCCGCCACTTCGCGCCCGCGCCGCAGCGTGCTCTACATGCCCGGCTCGAACACGCGCGCGCTCGAGAAGGCGCACGGCCTCGCCGCCGACGGGCTCATCCTCGATCTCGAAGATGCGGTCGCGCCCGACGCCAAGGCGATGGCGCGCGCCAATGTCGCGGCGGCGCTGCGCGCCGGCGGCTACGGCAGGCGCGAGCTGGCGGTGCGCGTCAACGGCCTCGCCACGCCCTGGGGCTATGACGACATCGCCGCCGCGGCGGCGATGAAGGCGGATGCGGTGCTGCTGCCCAAGGTCGAGAGCGCCGACACGGTGCGCCAGGCCGAGACGCTGCTCGCCGCCGCCGGCGCGCCGGCAAGCCTGGCGCTGTGGTGCATGATGGAGACGCCGCGGGGCATGCTGCATGCCGAGGAGATCGCCGCGGCGAGCCCGCGCGTCGCGTGCCTCGTCATGGGCACGTCCGACCTCGCCAAGGATCTGCATGCGCGCCACACCCGCGACCGGCTGCCGATGCTGACCGCGCTCGGCCTGTGCCTGCTCGCGGCGCGCGCCTATCGCCTCGCCATCCTCGACGGCGTCCATCTCGATCTCGACGACGACGAGGGCTTCGCCGCTTCGTGCCGTCAGGGGCGCGAGCTGGGTTTCGACGGCAAGACGCTGATCCATCCCAAGACCATCGCCGCCGCCAACGCCGCCTTCGCCCCGACCGACGACGAAGTCGCCTGGGCGCGCCGCATCATCGCCGCCCATGCCGAGGCCGAGGCCGCCGGCAAGGGCGTGGTGCTGGTCGACGGCAAGCTGATCGAGAATTTGCATGTCGAGGACGCGCGCCGCACCGTGGCGCTTGCCGGCCAGATCGGCGAGATGGAGCGCGCGGCGGGTTGAAATCCCCTCTTCCCTTGCAGGAGAGGGGCAAAGAAAGGCTTGCGCGCGCTTAGATGTATCTGCCGATGAAGGATTTGAGCTTGCCGATGAAGGAGAAATCCTCGAGGACCTCGTCCGCGAGCTCGGCGCGGTACGAGCCGTAGTGCTCCGGTGCGGTGAGATAGAGCGTGACCAGGTCGGTCTTGGCGGCCGCCGCGGCCTTGAGCGATTTGACGATCTCGTTGAGCCAGGCCTCGGCGTTCGGGGCGACCGCCTGCCAGTCCTCGTCCTGCTTGATGTCCGGCGGCAGCGCGTATTTGCCGAGGAGATCGCCGATCTCGCGTTGGCTCAAGCCGCCCCAGCTGAGAAAATCGAGATGGAACAATCCGAGGAGCGGGCGCGCGGCGAGCTTCTCGCCGAGCTCGTGATCCTTGAAGCAGGCGCCGGCGACGCCGTCGAGAAACATGGCGCGGAAATCAAGCGGGAATTCGCCGTCCTTGTCGCGCACGACGGAGCCGCGGTGGCTGATCGTACCGACCGGCTTGCCCAAGTGGCGGATGACCGCAGCGGTCACCAGCGCGGCGTTGTCGCCGATATCCGGCGGATCACCCCGCGGCGGAAGCTTGGCCGACATCGCGTCGGCGATCTCGTCGAAGCCGTCGGCAAAAATCGCCGCTGGCCCCATGCCCAAGCCGCCCTTGTCGTCGTCGTTGCGCGCCAGGTCGGTATCGCTCAGCAGCTTGTCCCATTGACGCGCCTGCACGTCACGGACGAGGTCGGGCTTGCGCAGGGTCAGCGCCGATTTCAGGGTGTTCCAGGAAAGGCTATAGAATTCAAGGCTGAAGCTCATCGGCTGCTCCCTTGCAAGGTCGCGCGCCCGAGGCTAAGCGAAGAGGCTTAAGAAAATATTCAGCCGGCACGGAGAGCGCCAGGAGCGATGCCGGTCCAGCCCGACAAGAGGTCACGCATGTCCAAGACAGATCCCGGCCGCTTCTTCGAGGATTTCCGCGTCGGCGAGATGCTGGTGCATGCGACGCCGCGCAGCGTGAGCGAGGCGGATGCGGCGCTCTACCTCGCGCTCACCGGCACGCGCTTCGCGGTCAATTCCGCCGACACCTTTGCGCGGCAGATTGGCTTCGCGCGCGCGCCGCTCGACGACTTCCTCGCCTTCCACATCGTCTTCGGCAAGACGGTGCCGGATTTGTCGATCAACGCCGTCGCCAATCTCGGCTATGCGCAAGGGCTGTTCGGCGCGCCGCTCCATCCCGGCGACACCGTGACGGCGCGCTCGGAAGTGATCGGCCTGCGCGAGAACTCGAACCGTCAGACCGGCACGGTCTATGTCCGCTCGCGAGGGCTCAACCAGCGCGGCGAGGCGATCGTCGATTACGTCCGCTGGGTGATGGTGAGGAAGCGCGACGCCGCCACACCGGCGCCGACGCCGAGCGTGCCGAATCTCGCCGACGCGGTATCGCCCGCAGCGCTGATCGTGCCGGAGGGACTCGACCTCGCGCGCTACGACCGCGTGCTGGCGGGGTCGCCGCATGGCTGGGACGACTACATCAAGGGCGAGCGCATCGATCATGGCGACGGCACGACGATCGAGGAGGCCGAGCACGCGATGGCGACGCGGCTCTACCAGAACACCGCCAAGGTCCATTTCAATCAGCACAGCGAGAGCAAGGGCCGCTTCGGCCGCCGCCTCATCTATGGCGGCCATGTCATCAGCGTGGCGCGCGCGCTCAGCTTCAACGGCCTCGGCAATGCGTTCCGCATCGCCGCGCTGAACGGCGGCCGCCACGTCGCGCCGTGCTTTGCCGGCGACACGCTCTATGCCTGGAGCGAAGTGCTCGACAAGGCCGAGCTCGCCGGGCGGCGCGACGTCGGCGCGCTGCGCTTGCGCATCGTCGCCGCCAAGGATCACCCTTGCGCCGATTTCCCCGGCAAGGCGGGCGACGCCTATCATCCCGCCGTGGTGCTCGATCTCGATTACTGGGCGCTCATGCCGCGCTGAGCGAAAAGGCGAAGGGCGCCGGAACACCCTCGCGGGCACTCCGGCGCCCAAAGGAGCCGCTGCCGGCCCCCTGACTCGACGAGCGGGTGGGCTTCCCCCACCACCTGCGGCGTCCGGGCGGGACACCGCCTTCCTCCGGCGCGGGCCCTGTGACGGGCGCCGTCCGGCGCGCACCCCCTGCGTCGCGCCGATCACCGACCGCGAGATGCGTCCGTGAGGACGCATCCCCCTGATCCGGCGCCGTGGCGGCTATCCCGAAGGGAAGCCGGCGTCGCCGTGAGATCGGCACGGGGCCTGGAGTGCCCGCCTCGATGCTGCCGTCGCGGTGAAGCGCCGGCCGCATCGCCCGGAGAACTCGCCCGAAGGCGAGCTGTACGCCAATCCTCCGCGATCTCTTGCCGTCCACCCACCGCCAGATGGGCATCCGGTTCCCGATCGGACGGGCCGGCGCTCTCGCGAGCCATGGGCCAAATGATCGTGGAGAAAGCCTTGTGCGACAAGCACTTTTGTTGCGACATCGGAAGATTTCTGTGCATAATATTGCGCGATGCGCACAGCTTTTCCTTCCCTCTTCCCCAGGCTTTTCCACAAGCGCGACAAACGATCCAGGGCGCGGGCCGCGCGGCGCTCGCTGTGCCGTGCCGCGCCGGCTGCCATGCGCGGCGCGCGCGGGAGCGTGTCGTTGACTCGCTCTGACCCGCGGGCTACATGAGCGACATCATCCTGCGCTCTATTCCGCGCGTTCCCTGAGGCTCTCCGGATGACGCCTGCCGAACGGCCGCTCTCGCCCCATCTTCAGATCTACAAGCCGCAGCTTACCTCGCTGCTCTCGATCAGCCACCGCCTCACCGGCGTGGCGCTCGGGCTCGGCACGCTGTTCCTGGTGTGGTGGCTCGTCGCGGCGGCGACCAGCAACGCCGCGTTCGCGGCGGCGCAGGCGTTCTTCGGCTCGTGGCTCGGCCTGGCGCTGCTGTTCGGCTGGACCTTCTCGTTCTTCTTCCATCTGTGCAACGGCGTGCGGCATCTGATGTGGGACACTGGCCACGGTCTCGATCTGCGCACGGCTTACGCGACCGGCTGGGCGGCGCTCGCCGCAAGCGGCGTGCTGTCGCTGCTCGCCTTCGCCGCCGGCCTGGCGGTGAGGGGCTAGCGGCGATGGACAGGCGCGAACTGCGCTCGCCGCTCGGTCGCGCCCTCGGCCTCGGCTCGGCCAAGGAGGGCGTCGAGCATTGGTGGGCGCAGCGCGTGAGCGCGGTGGCGCTGCTCGCGCTGGGCTTGTGGTTCGTCGCCTCGCTGGTGGCGCTCGCCGGCGCCGATCGCGCGACCGTGCTGGCGTGGCTGCACGGACCGCTCGCGGCCATCCTGACGATCCTGACGCTGGCGGCAATTTTTTATCACACCGCGCTCGGGCTCCAGGTGGTGATCGAGGATTACGTCCATGGCGAAGGGCTGAAGATCGGCGCGCTCGTGCTGGTGCGGCTGTTGTGCCTGGCGCTGGGCGTCGCCGGGATCTTCGCGGTGCTGCGCATCGCCTTCGGAGCTTGAGGGAGAGCGATGACGCAAGCGTATCCGATCATCGATCATGAATACGATGTGGTGGTCGTCGGCGGCGGCGGCTCCGGCCTGCGCGCCACGCTGGGCATGACCATCGGCGGCTTGAAGACCGCCTGCATCAGCAAGGTCTTCCCGACGCGCAGCCACACCGTGGCGGCGCAGGGCGGCATCAGCGCCGCGCTCGGCAACATGGGCGAGGACGATTGGCGCTGGCACATGTACGACACGGTCAAGGGCTCGGACTGGCTCGGCGACCAGGATGCGATCGAGTACATGTGCCGCAACGCCATCCCGGCGGTGATCGAGCTCGAGCATTACGGCGTGCCGTTCTCGCGCACCGAGGAGGGCAAGATCTATCAGCGCCCGTTCGGCGGCCACATGGTGCATTACGGCAAGGCGCTGGCAAAGCGCGCCTGCGCCGCCGCCGACCGCACCGGCCACGCCATCATCCACACGCTCTACCAGCAGTGCCTGCGCAACAACGCCGAGTTCTTCGTCGAGTATTTCGCGCTCGACCTCATCATGGACGAGGAGGGCGCCTGCCGCGGCGTCATGGCGTGGAATCTCGAAGACGGCTCGATCCACCGCTTCCGCGCGCATATGGTGGTGTTGGCGACTGGCGGCGGCGGCCGCGTCTTCTTCTCGACCACCCAGGCGCATACCTGCACCGGCGACGGCAACGCCATGGTGCTGCGCGCCGGCCTGGCGCTCGAAGACATGGAATTCATCCAGTTCCATCCCACCGGCATCTACGGCGCCGGCTGCCTCATCACCGAGGGCTCGCGCGGCGAGGGCGGCTACATGACGAATTCCGAGGGCGAGCGCTTCATGGAGCGCTACGCGCCCAGCGCCAAGGATCTGGCCTCGCGCGACGTGGTGAGCCGCGCCATGACCCTCGAGATCCGCGAGGGCCGCGGCGTCGGCCCGCACAAGGACCACATTTTGCTGCACCTCGAGCATCTAGATCCCAAGGTGCTGCACGAGCGCCTGCCCGGCATCTCCGAGACAGCCAAGATCTTCGCCGGCGTCGATGTCACGCGCGAGCCGATCCCGGTGCTGCCGACCGCGCATTACATCATGGGCGGCATCCCCACCAACTACCACGGCGAGGTGATCAACCCGACGCGCGAGGATCCCGAGCGCGTCGTGCCCGGCTTGATGGCGATCGGCGAGGCGGCCTGCGTCTCCGTGCACGGCGCCAACCGCCTCGGCACCAACTCGCTGCTCGACCTCGTCGTCTTCGGCCGCGCCGCCGCGCATCGCGCCGCCGAGCTGGTGCGGCCGGGGGCCGCGCATAAGCCGCTGGCGAACGGCGCCGACGTGGCGCTCGCGCGGCTCGAGCGCGTGCGCAACGCCAAGGGCCGGCTCAAGACCAACGACATCCGCCTCAGCATGCAGCGGACGATGCAGAACGATTGCGCCGTGTTCCGCACGGCGGAGGTGCTGGAGCAGGGGGTGCGCAAGGTCGACGGCGTCGCCGCGTCGATGAGCGATCTCGGCATCACCGACCGCTCGATGATCTGGAACACCGATCTGGTGGAGGCGCTGGAGCTCGACAACCTGCTGGCGCAGGCGGTCGTCTCGCTGCACTCGGCGCTCAACCGCACCGAGAGCCGCGGCGCGCATGCGCGCGAGGATTACCCCCAGCGCGACGACAAGAACTGGCTGAAGCACACCATGGCCTGGCTCGACGCCGGCAAGGTCACCATCGGCTACCGTCCGGTGCACATGTACACGCTGTCGAACGAGGTCCAGCCCTTCCCGCCGAAGGAACGCGTCTACTAATAATAAGAACGGAGAGGCTCGCACCCCATGGCCGAATTCGCGCTGCCCGCCAATTCCAAGGTCGGCACCGGCAAGACCTTCCCGGCGCCGGCCGGCGCCAAGCGCGTCAAGGCGTTCAAGGTCTATCGCTGGGACCCCGAGGGGAAGCAGAACCCGCGGCTCGACACCTACGAGATCGACCTCGACACCTGCGGGCCGATGGTTTTGGACGCGCTCATCAAGATCAAGAACGAGATCGACACCACGCTCACCTTCCGCCGCTCCTGCCGCGAGGGCATTTGCGGCTCGTGCTCGATGAACATCGACGGCACCAACACGCTCGCCTGCTTGAAGGCGATCGAGGATGTGAAGGGCGAGGTGCGCGTCTACCCGCTGCCGCATATGGCCGTCGTCAAGGACCTCGTGCCGGATCTCACCTACATCTACGCGCAATACCACTCGATCAAGCCGTGGCTGCAGAGCGAGACGCCGCCGCCGCCCGACCGCGAGCGCCCGCAGTCGGTCGCGGAGCGCGAGCGGCTCGACGGGCTCTGGGAATGCATCCTGTGCTTCTGCTGCACCACGAGCTGCCCGAGCTATTGGTGGAACGCCGAGCGCTATCTGGGGCCGGCGGTGCTGCTGCAGGCCTATCGCTGGCTCGCCGACAGCCGCGACGAGAAAGCGGGCGAGCGCCTCGACGACCTCGAGGACCCGTTTCGCCTCTACCGCTGCCACACCATCATGAACTGCACGCGCACCTGCCCGAAGAACCTGAACCCGGCCAAGGCCATCGCCGAGATCAAGAAGATGATGGTGGCGCGCCGCGCGTGAGGCGCGGCGGTGGCCCGCGCGCCGCTCGGTGCGCGGCGGCCGGTCACGTTCTCTCCCCGCCTCTCCCTCCTGTCCGCGGCGCGCCCGCCGGGCTCCCGCGTCGGCGGGCGCGAGCGATGACGGCGCGATAGGTGGTGCGGATCAGATCGTCCACGACTGGCGGCGGCGGCTCGCGGCGCTGCAGATGCGGCCGCACTGCCGCGACGGGCACGTCGGCCAAGGCGAACTGCGCAACCCTTAGCCGCTCGGGATCAGCGCCGCCTAGTGAACCGCGGGCAAATCTCTCGAAACAATCGATGACCCGCCGCGCTTGCTCGGCGACACCTTGCTTCAGCGCCTTCGGCCACTCGCCTTGGACGAAATCGTGCCGGCTATAGAGCAGCAGCAGGCAGGCGTCGTCCAGATTCGCCCGTACCCAGCGGGCCGTGTGCAGCGCCGCGGCGAGTCCGTCCCCGGCATCGATCGCGGCAACGAACCCCTCCTGGTAGGCGAGAACGGTCTTGAGCCACAACTCGCCCAACAACAGGTCGCGCGAGGCGAAGCGGTGGTAGAACGAGCCGGTTGGTGCCTTGAGGCGCGCGACGATGGAGCCGACCGTCACGGCACCCGGACCGTGCTCCACTATCAGGTCGCGAGCCGCACCGAGAAAGTCCGCATGGTCGAAGAGCGCGGGTCGCATGGTTATAGAATATATGTTCTAGAACCAGTTGTCTAGAGATGCTATCGTCGTGCGGTGGCGCATCGATGGCGGAGGCAAGCGATGTCGACGAGCACGGTAACGGATGTGAGCGCGGCAGAGCGGCTGCTCGCTGCGACGCGACAGACAAACGGAACAACGCGCTACTGCTGGGCTATGACGGCCGCCGGGGGCGGCGGTGTGAACGCGCGGCTCATGGGGCGCTTAGCGTCGCTCCCTGGCGAGGACGAATGGACGGTCTGGTTCCTCACCGGAGATCGCTCGCGGAAGGCGGGAGAGATCCGGCTCGCGGGCCGACTTACCGTCGGTTATCAGCACGACGCCGACTACGCCGTTCTCATCGGTCCGGCGACGCTTATCGAGGACCGGCCCGAGCTGCGCCGGCGCTGGCAGGACGGCTGGAACGTCTTCTTCCCCGGGGGACCGGACGACTCCGCCGCTGCACTGGTCAGGATGGAGGTCGATCGCATCGAGCTTTGCATGCGCGGGGTCACGCCCGAGCCCTTCGGGTCACGGTATCTGGCGTTGGAGCGCGAATCCACGCGCCAGTGGAAGGTCGTCACTGGCTGAGGAAGGGCAGTCGCCGGCAACATCGCATGTCACACGGCCTCCGACTGTCTCGGTAGAGGCTTCATACTGCGCGAGCCGGACGGCACCAAGCAGACCATCGCCTTCGACATCGATGGCGGCCGCATCGCCGCCATCTACATCGTGCTCAACCCCGAGAAGCTGCGGCACATCGCCGTTTGACGGCTCACTTCAGCATCGCCGCGTAGATCATGTCGCGCAGCAGCGCGCGGTAATGCACGCGCTTCGACGGCGACTGCATCATGTAGACGACGATCATGTCCTCCTTGGGATCGACCCAGAAGGCGGTGCCGCCGACGCCGGCCCAATTGTATTCGCCGGGTGAGCTGTTGACCGGCGAGACGCCGGCGTCGCGCCGCACGGCGAAGCCGAGGCCGAAGCCGTAGCCGGCGCCCGGCAGGTAATAGGGGCCCGGCACCACGGCCGTGCCGAGATGATCGCTCGTCATGTAGGCGACGGTCTTCGGGCCGAGCAGGCGCTTGCCGTCGAGCGTGCCGCCGTTGAGCAGCATCTGCAGGAAGCGTGCATAGTCGTTCGCCGTCGACACCATGCCGCCGCCGCTCGATTCCCATTTCTTGGCGACGCGCGGGTCGTTGAAACCGGTGCCGACGCCGAAGCTTCGGTCGTTGGCGAAGGGCTCGGCGATGCGGCCCTGCCGGCCCTCGTCGGTGACGTAGAAGCTGGTGTCGCTCATGCCGAGCGGGTCGAGGATGCGCTCCTTCTCGAAGGCGTAGAGCGACTTGCCCGAGACGATTTCGACGAGGCCGCCGAGCACGTCGGTCGAGTGGCTGTAGTCTCAGGTGGTGCCAGGCTGGTAGGCGCGCGGCAGCTTGGCGATGCGTAGGTGATGCCGGAGCTGTGGCGCATCAGATCCTGGATCGAGGTCGCGCGCTTCGCCGGCACCAGCTCGAGCGTCGCCGGGCCGCCGGCGGGATCGGGCTTCTCGACGCCGACCTGCGGCTTGGCGAGCGACGGGAGATATTTGCCGACCGGCTCGTCCAGGGTGATGCGCCCTTCCTCGAACAGCATCATCGCCGCCACCGTGGTGATCGGCTTGCTCATGGAATAGATGCGAAAGATCGCGTCCTTGCTCATCGGCGCCTTGCCCTGCGGGTCGAGCGCGCCGAGGCTCTCGAAATAGGCGATTTTGCCGTGGCGGGCGATGAGCAGCACCGCGCCGGGGATGTCGTGCTTGTCGATATTGCCCTTGAGCATCTCGGTGATATGCGCCAAGCGCGCGGGCGCGAAGCCGAGCTCGTCGGCCTTGCCCATGGGCAAGCCCTGCGCTTGCGCGAGGGACAGCAGCGCGAGCCACGCGGCCGCAGCGAACAAGACGACGCGATGCGATATCTTCATGGTGCCGGTTCCTCCCCTGGGCTCGCGCCGAGCGGCCGCGCGATTGCCGGCACTCTAGCCGTTCGGCGCGCACTCGCCCAGCGGTTGCCGGCGCGGGGGGCCGCGGCTATACCGGCGGCCGAGCATCTTGGGGGAGCACCATGGTCCTGACGCCGATGTCGGTGGCTGTCGTCACCTTCTACGCCGGGCTCAACGGGTTGATCGCGTTCGTGCTGGCGTTGCTGGTCGTGCGTCAGCGCGGCAAGACGAAAACCGGTCTTGGCACCGGCGGTCATCCCGCGCTCGAGCAGGCCATCCGCGCGCACGGCAACTTCGTCGAATACGTGCCGCTGATCCTGATCCTGCTGCTGCTGCTCGAGCTGGGCGGCCTCGCGCCGTTGTGGCTGCACGTCATGGGCATCGCGCTCACCCTCGGCCGCATCCTCCACGCCTGGGGCCTCTCGACCAGTCCCGGCGAGTCCTTCGGCCGCGCCGCCGGCACCACCCTCACCTGGCTGACGCTGCTGGTGGCGCTCACCCTATGTATCGTCCGCGGCGCCATGGTGCTCGCCGCCACCGGTTGGGGCGTATCCATCGGCTGAGCGGGCGGCGCTCACCCGAGCGCGATGTCGCCGTCGACCTCGTGGGTGAGGTTGAGGGCGGGAATGGTCAGCACGACCTTGGCCTTGAGCTTGGCGTTGTCCTTGATCTTGCCCGCGGCCAGCGCCTCGCGCACCGCGGTCTCGATCTCGCGCTGCGAGGTGACCCCGACGGCCTTGAGGAACTTGCGCACGTCCATGTTGAAGCGGTCTTCGTCCATGCTGCTCTCCGCGGCTTGAGGGGATAGTGGCGGGCCGCCGCCCGTCGGCCTATTCTCCTTTATAAGAGCTATCGCCGGGAGGAGGAAATGCAGCTGACGCCGGCCCAGACCACGGAATTCGAGGAGCAGGGCTATCTGTTCCTGCCGAGCCTGTTCTCGCCGCAGGAGATGGACATCCTCAACGCCGAAGTGCCCGGCCTGTTCGCGCAGGCGCGACCCGAGGTGTGGCGCGAGAAGGGCACCGACGCGCCGCGCACGGCTTTCTACGTGCAGACCTGGAACGAAATCTTCGCCCGGTTGGCGCGCCATCCGCGGCTGGTCGAGCCGGGGACGCAGCTCCTCGGCTCCGACCAGCTCTACATGCACCAGTTCAAGATCAACGCCAAGGCGGCGTTCGACGGCGCGGTGTGGCAATGGCACCAGGATTACGCCACCTGGTACGAGGATGACGACATGCCCCAGCCGCGCGCCATGAACATCGCCCTCTTCCTCGCCGAGGCGAACGAGTTCAACGGGCCGCTGATGTTCATCCCCAAGAGCCACCGCCTCGGCCGGCTCGAGGCGGGGCACGACGTCACCACCACGAGCTATCCGCTGTGGACCATCGACAATGCGACGATCACGCGGCTGGTCGAGCAAGGCGGCATCGTCGCGCCCAAGGGGCCGCCCGGCTCGGCGCTGCTGTTCCACGGCAACCTCGTCCACGCCTCGGGCTCGAACCTGACGCCGTGGTCGCGCTGGATCGTGTACCTCTCGCTCAATCGCTGCGACAACGCCATCCGCCGCTTCAAGCGCCCGACCTGGATCGCCAACCAGGATTTCACGCCGATCGACATGCTGCCGGACGATTGCCTCCTGCAGCGGCGCAAGCAGGCGGTGGCGTAGGCGAGGCGTCAGCGATCGACAGCCCCCTCACCCCGACCCTCTCCCGCAAGGGGAGAGGGGGCGCACCAAGCGTGCTCTGAAAATCCCTCTCCCCTTGCGGGAGAGGGAGGGGCCCGCGCAGCGGGAGGGTGAGGGGGCTGGAGCCGCCGATGAATCTCTCGACCAAACTCAAAGCCCGCGCCGAGGCGGGGCAGCCCGTGCGCGTCGGGCTCATCGGCGCGGGCAAGTTCGGCTCGATGTTCCTGGCGCAGGCGCCGCGCACGCCCGGCCTGCACATCGCCGCCATCGCCGACCTCGCGCCGGCGCGCGCCCGCGACGCGCTCCAGCGCGTCGGCTGGCCGGCCGAGCAATATGCGGCGCGCTCGGTCGCGGATGCGGTGAAGCACGGCGGCACCTGCATCACCGACGACGCCGCGGCGATGATCGCGTCGCCAGGGATCGAAGTGGTGATCGACGCCACCGGCCATCCGCCATCGGGCATCCGGCATGCGCTGCTGTGCTGCGAGTACGCCAAGCACATCGTCATGGTCAATGTCGAGGCCGACGTCCTCGCCGGGCCGCTGCTGGCGCGCCGCGCCGCCGCGGCTGGCATCGTCTATTCCATGGCCTATGGCGACCAGCCCGCGCTCATCGCAGAGCTCGTCGATTGGGCGCGCGCCGCGGGATTCGAGGTGGTCGCCGCCGGCAAGGGCACGAAATACCTGCCGCACTACCACGCCTCCACGCCCGACACGGTGTGGGGCCATTACGGGCTCACGCCGGAGCAGGCGAAGCTCGGCGGCATGAACGCGCAGATGTTCAACTCCTTCCTCGACGGCACCAAATCGGCGATCGAGATGGCGGCGGTGGCGAACGCGACCGGCCTGGCGCCGGCGCCCGGCGGCCTCGGCTTCCCCGCTTGCGGCGTCGACGACCTGCCGCGGCTGCTGAAGCCCGCGAGCGAGGGCGGCGTGCTCGCGCATCAGGGCCAGGTCGAGGTGATCTCCTCGCTCGAGCGCGACGGGCGGCCGGTGTTCCGCGATCTGCGCTGGGGCGTCTACGTCACCTTCGCGGCGCCCGACGACTACGTGCGCCGCTGCTTCGGCGAATACGGCCTGGTCAGCGACCCGAGCGGGCGCTACGCGGCGATGTACAAGCCCTATCACCTGATCGGCCTAGAGCTCGGCATCTCCGTCGCCAGCGTCGCGCTGCGCGGCGAGGCGACCGGCGCCGCTACCGGCTTCCGCGGCGACGCCGTCGCCGCCGCCAAGCGCGACCTCAAGGCCGGCGAGCTGCTCGACGGCGAGGGCGGCTTCACCGTCTGGGGCCGCCTCATGCCGGCCGCCGATTCGCTGGCGCAAGGCGCGCTGCCGATCGGCCTCGCGCACGGCGTCAAGCTCACCCGCGCGGTCAAGGCGGGCGCCGCGCTGCGCTGGGCCGATGTCGCCGCCGACGAAAGCGAGCAGGCGGTGCAGGTGCGGCGCGAGATGGAGGCGATGTTCCGCCGCGACTGGGGCTATGCGCTCAGCGCGCCCGGCGCCGCCGCGGAATGAGCGACAAGGTCCTTGCCGCGAGCTGGTGCGCGAGGGCGTGCGCGTCAACGCGGTGGCGCCCGGGCTGACGGACGCGGTCGCCGAGCCCTGCTCTCGGACGCCGCGTCTTAAGTCACCGGCGCCGTGCTGCGCGTGGTCGGCAGACGGTGAGCCGCGGCGGCGTTTTTTGCACCGGGGCGCGTTTTTGCGCTATGAGAAGCGGCCCTCCATGCCGCGCCCCTCCCTTCCCGAAGCTCCCGCCGCCCCGTCCCCAAGCGCCACCGATGGCCCTTTGGCGCAATATCGCGCGCGGCTCCAGGCGGGCGAGATCATGCCGGCCTCGGCGCAGCGCCTCGCCGTCGACAAGCTGCAGAGCCTGTGGCGCGCGCTGCAGCACTACAAGCCCGGCAATGGGGAGGGCGGCTGGCGCGCGCGGCTGGGCTTGGCGCCGGCCAGCGATCCGCCGCCGCTCGGGCTCTACATCTTCGGCGGCGTCGGGCGCGGCAAGAGCATGCTCATGGACATGTTCTTCGTGACGGCGCCGATCGAGCGCAAGCGCCGCGTGCATTTCTACGCCTTCATGCTGGAAGTGCACGCGCGCATCCATGCGCGGCGCAGCAAGAAGGGCGATCCGATCGGGCCGGTGGCGCAGGCCATCGCCAAGCAGGCGACGCTGCTGTGCTTCGACGAGTTCCAGGTCACCGACATCGCCGACGCGATGATCCTCGGCCGCCTCTTCACCGCGCTGTTCGAGGCCGGCGTCGTCGTCGTCGCCACCTCGAACCGCGCGCCCGACGAGCTTTACAAGGACGGGCTGCAGCGCGAGCGCTTCCTGCCCTTCATCGCCCTGCTCAAGGAGAAGCTCGACATCCTCGAGCTCGATGACGGCCGCGACTACCGGCTGGTGCGCTTCGCCGGCCGCCAGGTCTATTTCACGCCCGCCGACGACAGCGCCTATCGCGCGCTCGAGCGCGCCTTCGCCGACCTCACCGGCAACGCCTCGGCGTCGAGCAAGACATTGATGGTGCAGGGTCGCTTCGTCATCGTGCCGCGCGCCGCCAAGAACGTCGCCTGGTTCGACTTCCACGATCTCTGCGGCCAGCCGCACGGCCCCGCCGATTATCTGGCGCTGTGCGAGACCTTCCACAGCTTCATCGTCGAAGGCATCCCCAAGCTCGGGCCGGAGCGGCGCGACGAGGCCAAGCGCTTCAACATCTTCATCGACGCGCTCTACGAGGCGCGCGGCAACCTCGTCTGCTCCGCCGCCGCGCCGCCGCAGGAGCTTTACACCGAAGGCGACGGCGCCTTCGAATTCCAGCGCACGGTGTCGCGCCTGATGGAGATGCAGAGCGACGGCTACCTGACGCGCGGGCGGGGGTGAGCGAAGCCGCCGATTCAGAATGCGGCGATCGTCGCCATTATGCGGTAAGATGCCGGTTGGGTCGGAGGCTGGTGTGACGCCCCCGGCCCATAGTCTCCGCGGAACATTGGTCGCCTCACGCAGGGAGTACCGATGAGCGATCTCGAGACGATCGCCGCGCCCGATCCGCCGGCCGCCATCGCCGAGGCGCCGGCCTATCGCATTCCGCTGCCAAGCGCCTCCATCTTCGACGGGCTCCCGCCCGAGGCGCGCTTAGCGCTCGAGGACGAGCTCGAATGGTTCAGCCTGCCGGGCGGCCGCGTCCTCTACGAGGCCAATGATCCGCCCGACGGACTCTATCTCGTGCTGTCGGGCTGCCTCGGCATCGTCCAGGGGCCCGCCGGGCATGCCGAGCTCTTTGCCGAAATCGTCGCCGGCGGCACCGTCGGCGACTTGGCCTTGCTCGCGCAACGGCCTCAGCCTGCCACGGTCATCGCTCTGCGCGACACCTCGCTCGTCCGTCTCAACAAGAGCGCATTCGAAACGCTGGCGCTGCGGCACCCGAGCATCTTGTTGCCGCTGGCCTTGCGGGTCGTCGGGCGGCTGGAGCGCGCCTTGTCGTCCCGCCCGACCACCGTGACCGTGCCGAAGACGGTGGCGCTGATCCCGCTCGACGCCGACGTGCCCGCCGATGCGCTCGCCGATGCGCTGGCCGCCGGGCTCAACGCGAGCGGGCTGCGCGTCAAGGTCCTCGACGCGTCGGCCCACGAGCAGATCGAGGACATGTTCTATGCGATCGAGATCGCGCACGACCTCGTCATCTACCGCGCCGACGCACGCGGCTCGCCATGGACGCAGATGTGCATCCGTCGCTCGGACCGCGTCCTGCTCGTCGCGGGAGCGAAGGCATCGCCCGTCGAGTGCCTGCGCCGGCTGGTGGCGGCGATCACCGAGGTGCCGTGGCGGCGCGCCGAGCTCGTGCTGTTGCAGAATTCAGGCGCGCGCTTGCCGATTGCCGCCGAGCCCTGGCTCGGCCGCCTGCCGGTGCCGTTTCACTGCCACATCCGGCTGGAGAGCAAGGCGGATATCGCCCGCCTCGGGCGCTATCTGACGGGCGGCGCGGTCGGCCTCGTCCTGTCCGGCGGCGGCGCGCGCGGCTACGGCCATATCGGCGTGATCAAGGCGCTGCGCGCGGCCGGCATACCCATCGACCTCGTCGGCGGCACGAGCATCGGCTCGATCATGGCCGCCGCGGCGGCGCTGGAATGGGACGACAAGGAATTCCACGAGCGCATGCATCGCGCCTTCGTCGCCTCCAACCCGCTCGACGATTACGCCTTTCCGCTCGTCGCGCTGACCCGCGGGCGCAAGGTGACGCAGCGGCTGCGCGAGCATTTCGGCGAGGCGCGCATCGAAGATTTGTGGCGGCCCTATTTCGCCGTGGCCACGAACCTGACGACCGGCGGGATGGCGGTCCAGCGCCGCGGCCTGCTGTGGCGCGCGCTCCGGGCGAGCATCGCCATTCCCGGATTGCTGCCGCCCATCGTCGAAGGCGGCGAAGTGCTCGTCGACGGCGCGGTCATGAACAACCTGCCTTCCGACATCATGAGCGCGATGCGCCGCGGGCCGGTAATCGGCGTCGACGTGACGCGCTACCAGACCCTGACCGCCAGAGAGGGAAACGGGCACTGGTCGTTCCGCGGGCTGGTCGCCGGCAATGACTATGACGGCCCCGGGATCGTCAGCCTCCTGCTGCGCGCGGGGACCATGGGCGGCGACGCCCAGACGATGATGAGCCGGGCCCATGCCGACGTGCTGCTCGAGCCGCCGCTGCAACACATCAACATTCGCGACTGGCGGACCTTCGACCGCACCATCGAGGCCGGCTATCGCTACACGATGGAGCGCATGGGCGAGCTGGAAAAGCTCTCGCACGGCGTGAGAAGCGCCGCCATGGCGGCGGGCTGAACGCCTTTCTACAGTGAGGCCATCGATTTTTTTCGCCGCGCCCTGTCGGCTCCGGGCGTGCACCTGCGTCCTAAGGGACACAAGGAGAACGATCCGCATGCTCTACGCCATTCTCTGCTACAACGAGGAAGATGTCGTCTGGTCCTGGAGCAAGGAGAGGACGCGGCCGTCATGGCGCGCCTCGGCGTCGTCCAGGACCGGCTGACCAAGTCCGGCAAGCTGGGGCCGTCGCTGCGTCTGCTGCCGACGACCTCGGCAACGACGCTGCGCAAGACGCAGGACCCGCCGCTCGTGATCGACGGTCCGTTCGCCGAGACCAAGGAGCAGCTGCTCGGCTTCTACGTCGTCGATGTCGCCGGCCTCGACGAGGCGCTCGATATCGCCCGCGAGCTCGCCGCGGCCAACCCCGGCGGCGCCTACGAGGTCCGTCCGGTCGCCCTCTACAACCCCGACAGACGCGCCAGCGCGGGCCCGTGACCGAGATCACCTGGATCAAGGCGGCCCTGACCGCCGCCCGACCCCGGGCGATCGGTGCCTTGCTGCGCTACTTTCGCGACCTGGACACGGCCGAGGAGGCTTTCCAGGACGCCTGCCTGCGCGCGCTGAAGAGCTGGCCGCAGAACGGGCCGCCGCGCGATGCCACCGCCTGGCTGATCCTCGTCGGCCGGAACGCCGCGCTCGACGGCCTGCGCCGGCGCGGCAAGCAGGATGCCCTCCTCCCGGACGAGGCGATCTCCGACCTCGACGACGCCGAGGCGCCGCTGGCGGAGCGGCTCGACGGCTCGCACTATCGCGACGACGTGCTGCGCCTCCTGTTCATCTGCTGCCATCCGGAGCTGCCGAACACGCAGCAGATCGCGCTGGCGCTGCGCATCGTCTCCGGCCTTTCGGTCCGGCAGATCGCCCGCGCCTTCCTGGTCAGCGAGGCCGCCATGGAGCAGCGCATCACCCGCGCCAAGGCGCGCATCGCCCAAGCCGATGTTCCCTTTGAAACGCCCGGTGCGGTCGAGCGCGCCGAGCGCTTCGCCGCCGTCGCGGCGATGACCTATCTCGTCTTCAACGAGGGCTATTCCGCCGGCGACGGATCGGCCCGCGCTCACCTCTGCGAGGAGGCGATTCGGCTGGCCCGCCTGCTCCTGCGCCTGTTCCAGACCGAGCCGGAGATCATGGGCCTGGCGGCGCTCATGGTGCTGCAGCATGCGCGCGCTCCGGCCCGGCTCGACGCGGCGGGCGAGATCGTCCTCCTGGAGGACCAGGACCGCCGCCTCTGGGACGGGAAGCTGATCGCCGAGGGCCTGGCGCTGATCGACAAGGCGATGCGCCACCGCCGACCGGGGCCGTACCAGATCCAGGCCGCCATCGCCGCCCTGCATGCGCGCGCCGCCCGCCCGGAGGAGACCGACTGGGCGCAGATCGACGCCCTCTATGCCGCGCTCGAGCGATTGCAGCCCTCGCCGGTGGTGACGCTCAACCGCGCCGTCGCGGTCGGCAAGCTGCGCGGCCCCGCCGCGGCGCTGGAAATGATCGAACCGCTGGCGCCGCGGCTCTCGGGCTATTTCCACTTCTTGGGTGCCAAGGGCGCATTCCTGGCGCAGCTTGGCCGCAAGCGTGAGGCGCGCGCGGCCTTCGACCAGGCCATCGCGCTCGCCAACACGCCGGCCGAGGCGGCCCATATCCGCCGCCACCTGGACCGCCTCATCCGCGAGAGTGCGCGAACGGCGGGCTGAAAATATTTTCCTCGGCCTTGTCGGCCCGCGGCTTCGTGCTTCGTCCTTCGGATGAACCCCGGCCATGGGAGACGACGAATGACTGCTCACTCCGACGAAACCGCAATCGGCGCCGTGCTCGAGGCGCGCGCGCAAGGGATCCGGGCCAAGGATGCCGGCCGGGCGCTTTCGCCCTATGCGCCGGGACTCGTCCGCTTCGACCTGGCGCCGCCGCTGGCCAGAACCGGCGCGGAAGCGCTCGATCGCAACAGCCTCATCGCTTGGTTCGACACCTGGAGCGGTCCGATCCGCTACGATCTCAGGGACTTCTCGATCACGGCCTCCGGCGGCATCGCCTTCGCACACGGCTTCGTCCGGATCGGCGGGGCCAAGGAAGACGGTCACGTGCGCGAGCTCTGGGCGCGCCAGACGGTCTGCCTGCGCA
>Ga0073928_10004011_pt1 | contig 22373 bp, 17 predicted proteins | sample PaiPotPPA55metaG_FD_76969 | JGI IMG/M metagenome (GOLD analysis project Ga0073928, IMG submission 76969) | Iron sulfur acid spring bacterial and archeal communities from Banff, Canada, to study Microbial Dark Matter (Phase II) - Paint Pots PPA... ...
AACATTATGACCGCGGAAGATCCAGTCGAATTTCAGTTGGGCGGAGTGAATCAGGTTCAGATGAAAGAGCAGATTGGATTGAATTTTGCCGCCGCGCTACGTGCCTTCTTGCGGCAGGATCCAAACATCATTCTCGTCGGAGAAATTCGAGACTTCGAGACTGCGGAAATTGCAATCAAAGCCGCCCTCACCGGCCACCTTGTGCTTTCCACTCTCCATACCAACGGCGCTCCCGAGACCATCACCCGTCTTATGAATATGGGTATTGAACCCTTTCTCGTGGCCACTTCGGTTCACCTGATTTGCGCGCAGCGACTGGTTCGCCGCATCTGCAAAGAGTGCGCCGAAGTGGTGGATGTCCCCTATCAGACGCTGCTTGAAGAAGGCTACGGGCCTGAAGAAGCGAAGACAACCAAAGTTCAAAAGGGCAAAGGGTGCGGGGATTGTAACAACACCGGATACAAGGGCCGAACTGGTTTGTACGAAGTCATGGAAGTCGATGACGAAATCAGAGAACTCGTATTGGTGGGCGCTTCCGCAGTCGAGCTTAAGAAGAAAGCGATCGAGCGGGGAATGATTACTTTGCGCCGCAGCGGCTTGATCAAAGTTGCGGCGGGCATGACCACGCTGGAAGAAGTGGCGCGCGAAACGATTCACTAAGTTTTAAGAAATAAGAAAGGGAATAAAAGTCATGGGGCTGGCATTAAGCGATCTGCTGAAGAGAATGTTGGAAATGGGAGGCAGCGATCTCCACATCACCACCAACTCGCCGCCGCAAATCCGTGTCCACGGTCATTTGGTGCCACTCGATCTGCCGCAAATGACGCCCGCGGAGACCAAGCAACTTGCCTACAGCGTGATGACCGATGCGCAAAAGCATCGCTTCGAAGAGCACTTCGAATTGGACTTCTCTTTCGGGTTGAAAGGATTGGCCCGATTCCGTGCGAATACTTTTAACCAGCGGGGCGCGACTTCCGCAGTTTTTCGGTTGATTCCATTTGAGATCAAATCGTTTAACCAGCTGGGACTTCCCGCAGTAGTCACGAAAATGTGCGAAAAGCCTCGCGGCTTGGTATTGGTCACGGGTCCGACGGGATCAGGAAAATCCACTACCCTGGCGGCCATGATCGACAAGATCAACACGGAGCGTCACGAGCACATTCTCACCATTGAAGACCCAATCGAATTCGTGCACATGAACAAAAATTGCGTGGTTAATCAGCGCGAATTGCACGCGGACACAAAGAGCTTTACCGACGCGTTGCGGGCCGCCCTTCGTGAAGATCCCGACGTTGTTCTGATCGGAGAAATGCGTGACCTTGAGACGATTGAATCGGCTCTGCGCATCGCTGAGACAGGCCACTTGACGTTCGGTACCCTGCACACAAATTCGGCGATCTCGACGATCAACCGAATTATCGACGTATTTCCAGCTCATCAACAGCCCCAGATCAGAGCACAGCTATCTCTCGTACTTGAAGGAATCATGTGCCAAAGCTTGTTGGCAAAGGCGGATGGAAAAGGTCGCGCGATGTGCATGGAAATCCTAGTGCCGAACGCAGCCATCCGTAACCTGATCCGCGAAGACAAAGTTCACCAGATTTATTCAGCGATGCAGTCCGGTCAGGACAAATTTGGTATGCAGACATTTAACCAATCCCTGGCGACTCTATACCTGCAAAAGCAGATCACATTGGATGTCGCGCTGGCGCGCTCCAGCATGCCGGACGAGTTACAGGAAATGATTAACCGCGGTGCCGGACTAAATCGCAATGCACCTGCACCGTTGGCCAAGGGCGCGGCCCCAGCCAAGCGATAAGTGGAGCAAATGATTTCGGAATGCAATAAAGGAATGTGCAAGAAGATCAAGAAATAGCTAGGGCTGGCCGCAAACGGCCCTGGAAAGACTCAAGGAGCTAGGAGAGCCAATATGCCAGTTTTTACATTTTCTGGAAAGACCGCATCCGGCGAGAAAATCAGCGGAGAGCGCACCGCCGCGAACAAGCAGATGCTTACCCTCCAATTAAGGCGAGAGCAAATTAGCGCCGGTTCCATTCGGGAAAAGGGAAAGGAATTCTCTCTTCCGACTTTCGGCTCGGGCAAAGTCAAGGTTAAGGAAATTGCCATATTCTTTCGGCAATTCTCGGTAATGATCGACGCTGGTCTACCTCTGGTTCAGTGCCTGGAGATATTGGCGGCGAATCAGGAAAACATGGCATTCCAGAAGGTGCTCACGGGCGTCCGTATGACGGTCGAAGGCGGCGCCACTCTGGCTAACGCAATGCGGTTGCATCCCAAAGTCTTTGACGACCTTACGACCAACATGATTGAGGCGGGAGAGACTGGCGGTATCCTCGACATCATTTTGCAGCGTCTCGCGCTTTACGTCGAAAAAGCGGTCAAATTGAAGTCTGCCGTTAAGTCGGCTCTGATCTATCCAGTCGCCGTGGTCAGCCTGGCCGTTCTGATCGTTGGCGCCCTTCTCAAGTGGGTCGTGCCGATCTTCGCAAACCTTTTCCTGGGACTTGGCGTTGCCCTTCCATTGCCCACGCGAATTGTAATGGGACTTAGCGCATTTGTCGGGCAGTTCTGGTGGTTCTTTATCGTGGGTATCGTCGGCTTGGTCCTTGGGTTGAAGTACATTCGCAAGCATCCCAAGGGCCGCTACTATTTCGATTTCACGTTGTTGAAATTGCCAGTCCTTGGAATTCTGCTCCGAAAGATTGCGGTCGCACGCTTTACCCGGACACTAGGCACTCTTATCACCTCTGGTGTGCCAATCCTTGAGGGATTGAGCATCACCGCTCGTACCTCAGGCAACGCGGTTTTGGAAGAGGCGTTGATGAAGGTGCGGAAGGCCATCGAAGAAGGCCGCACCATCGTTGATCCTCTGCGTGAATCTGGCGTTTTTCCCAACATGGTCACTCAGATGATTGGCGTCGGCGAAGCCACCGGCGCAATGGACGCCATGCTGCAAAAGATCGCAGACTTTTACGAGGATGAAGTCGATAACGCAACCAAAGACATGATGGCGATGCTTGAACCGGCCATCATCGGCGTTCTTGGCGTCGTCGTCGGAGGTATTGTCATTTCTTTGTATATGCCGCTGTTCGCAATGATCGGAAAGCTGGCTGGCTAGAACTTGAATCGCGGGCGGCCCTGAACTGGATCCTCCGGGCCGCCCGCCGGGAAGCCGGAAAAAGAAAGCTCTTCTCACAGCGAAGATCGTGGTCGGTGCGCAAGGCGCATCTCCCGGGAGAGGTCGAGAATCGATCACCATGCAATCCATGTTCGATGAACGGCAGTGGCTGTCGTGGCTGGTCAAAGTTCGCATCATCATCCTGACGCTGTTGTTGGGAATTGAACTGGCAATTGCACGTCTTACTCCCAACCCCCTGCCAGTGCGGCTGTTTGTAAATACGATTCTCCTCTGGTACGCGATTTCTGTTTTCTACCTTCTTCTACTTTCGTATTGGCAGGACCATCGCGTTCAATCCGTCCTCCAGGTGATCACCGACCTCGTCTTGGTCTCGATGGTTGTGTATGCGACGGGCGGCGAGGACAGCTCCCTGAACTTTTTGTATCCGCTGGTGGTCATCGTCGCGAGCGTTCTTCTTCCTCGCTGGTGGACATATCTGACGGCGGCGCTTGCCTTCATTCTTTATGGGGCAGTGCTGGAATTGTCGTACTACGGAGTCATTCAGTCTTACTCAACTAGTCATCCTGAGCTGCGCGGCCTGCAGGCAATAATTCTGGTCAATCTTTTCGCGTACATGGCTGTAGCCTATCTTGCGAGCCTTCTGGCCGCAAAGCTGCGTCAAGTGGACGTGAAGCTGAAGCATACGAGCGGTGAGCTAAACAACCTGAAGGCACTGCACGAGAACATCATTCAGGCGATTAGCGGCGGACTCATTACTACCGCCCTCGATGGACACATCACTCTTGTAAACACAGCAGCGCAGAAATTGCTCGAGCGTTCTGAGGCCGACTTGCTTGGGCATCCTGTCAGCCAGATCTTTCTCGATCCGCTTCCGCAGTTGGGCTCTGAAGCCGCGCATGCCGAGGTTCGGCTAGTGCTGCCTAACTCGTTTCGCAAGACTTTCCGGGTCATGGTGACCGCACTCACGATGTCGGATCTGGAAACTGTCGGGTGTGTTTATACCTTTGACGACCTAACTGAAATCAGGCGACTGGAGCGAGAAGTACGGTTGCAGGACCGCCTCGCCGCGGTGGGACGATTAGCAGCGGCTATTGCCCACGAAATTCGCAATCCGCTGACTTCGATCGCTGGCTCCGTTTATATGCTTTCTGGCATCCCCGATCTGAAGGACGATCACCGTCAATTGCTCGAGATCGTGACCCGGGAATCCGAGCGGCTGAACGATATCATAACCGATTTCCTGGCCTATTCACGCGGCAAGAAATATCAGTTCGCCGAAGTCGATCTCGTTCCCCTCCTAGAGGACACTCTCACCTTGCTGGAACACCGTTTTGTTGCGGAAAAGGCAGGTATTCGGATCGAGCGGCGGCATAGCGTAAAAGAAGCAAGAACTCTTGCCGATGGAGACAAGATCAAGCAGGTATTTTGGAATTTTTGTGAGAACGCTGCTCGTGCAATGAAAAGTGGCGGGTCCCTTACAGTTTCGGTCGAACCTGTCGGCGACGATTGGCAGATTAGTTTTTCCGACACCGGGCCAGGAATGAGTCCGCAGCTGACGGAGAAAGTATTCGAACCCTTCCAATCGCAATTCGAGGGGGGAACGGGATTGGGCCTGGCAATCGTCTACCAAATTGTGCAAGCTCACGAAGGAAAGGTTTTCGCTCGCTCAAAATTGGGTGAAGGCTGCGTTTTTGTTTTGCGGCTGCGCCGCTCGGTGGCAACTGCAGTTCAGCCGGCCAGGTTAGTTGAATCCTCAATTCTGAAGTCAGTTCCGGCGAGGTCTGCGGCGTCCGCCGCGGCGGGGGGCGATCGTGGGTAATATTCTTGTATGCGATGACGAACGCTCCATCTGTGAAATGCTCGACATCGCTTTGCGCCGGGACGGACACAAAGTTGAAACAGTAAAATCCGGCGATGAAGCCAAAAGAAAGCTTGACGCGGCGATTTATGACGTCGTCGTGACTGACATTAAGATGCCGAATACAGACGGTATCGAAGTGCTTCGGCATGCTCATCAGGTGTCTCCGGAATCGGCCGTAATTTTGATTACGGCTGTCGATGATTACGAAGCCGCAGTGCAAGCAGTCAAGGCAGGAGGCGCGACGGATTACATTCGCAAGACGCCCGGTCTGGTGGATGAAATTAAACTGGCAATTAACCGTGCTCTAGAAAAGATGGCGCTCAGCCGCCAGAATTTTGCGTTTAAGCGCGATGCCGCCACTCGCAATTCGCTCGACAACATTGTGGGCGTCAGCGCTGCGATGGACAAACTTAAGCAGACCATCCGCACGGTGGCGTCAACTCAAAGTACAGTTCTGATCTACGGCGAAAGTGGAACCGGTAAGGAACTTGTCGCGCGCGCAGTGCACGTCTGCTCGCCTCGGGCCACGGATCCATTTGTTTCGATTAACTGCGGGGCGTTCCCAGAAACGCTCTTGGAAAGCGAGCTGTTTGGATACGTAAAAGGAGCATTCACTGGAGCCAACCAGAACAAGCGCGGACTCTTCGAAGTTGCCACGCAGGGAACCATTTTTCTTGATGAGATTAGCGAGATGAGTTTGACTATGCAGGTCAAGCTTCTGCGTGTGCTTCAGGAACGATGCGTGCGTCCGGTTGGCGGAACTGCGGAGATCGCAATCGATGTGCGCGTAATCGCCGCCACGAACCGCGATCTGGATAAACAAGTATCTGAAAATACTTTTCGCGAAGACCTCTACTATCGGCTGAGTGTCATTCCAATTAGCGTGCCTCCCTTGCGCGAGCGTCGCGAAGACGTGCCACTTCTGGTGAATCATTTCTTGAAGAAATACGCACCTGCAGCGGGCAGAAGCATTTCGCGGGTCAATCCGCAATCGCTGGAATCATTGTGCGGATATGACTGGCCAGGCAATGTGCGGCAACTGGAAAACACGATTGAGCGCGCGGTTGCACTTGAAACGGGTGAAGAACTGCGCGTGGAATTGCCCGCAGAGCGATCCAAAGCCAAGGCAGCGGCCGCCGGAGTGGGAGTGAGTGGATTCTCTACCGGGAATGGAACATCATTGCCGGACGGCATCGAAATGGAAAAATACGTCGCAGACATCGAACGATCTCTGCTCTTGGCGGCGTTATCCCAATCTCATGGAGTTCAAACCCGCGCCGCCGACCTGCTGAAGATTTCCTACCGTTCGTTTCGACATCTTATGAAGAAATATGAGCTTTAGGGTGGCTGCTGATTTTCAGTCTCTCTGTGCCTTCTGTACAGGTTCGTGAAAGAGCGGCCATTTATGGCCGCGTACAGTCCCGTCGACTCTCATCCACTCTAGAAACGGGCTTCCCACCCCAGCCCTAAAGGGCGAAATTATATCGGAACGGCCAACACGGCTCTAAAGAGCCGCTCTTCCACGTTTTGTTTCAAGCTTGTCGCTAATGCTCGATACAAAAAACATTAACCACAGAGGTCACAGAGGCCAGAAGCTACGAGCTCCCTCTTTTGAGCTGCTGCTTCCATCCCAGAATGCGTGCCTTGTTGCCTTCTTCTTCGGCCTCCGGAATCATTCCTTTTTTCTGGTAGAGCACCGAAAGGCTGGTGTGAGCGAGAATGTCGTCGGGATCAAGTTCCGCCATCTTTTTCGCGACTGCAATAGCTTCGTCTAACCGGCCTAAGTCTTGCAGTGCGCGGGCCATTCCATGCATCGCCTCGGTGAAGGTGGGATCGGCGTCGAGGGATTTTTGGTACTCCGCGACCGCGCCTTCGTGATTGCCGTCAGCGACGAGATCCAGAGCGGCATAGTAATGATTTTCGGCGGTATGGCGGGTGTTTTGGTCGGACACAGGACTTGCGAACCCCTCGCGGAAACTGGATTCTAGCATGCGCGTGTGTGGAGACATGTTCGAGAGATCGCTACGCAGAGGGTCTCCCTCGCGATGAAGCTCTCCGCCCAAGCTGAGCGCACATTGTCTCGGCGTTTGTAAACAAGGCGTCACCGGCAAATTCGAGGCTAGCGATTGAGCGTTCGGCCGCATCCCGATGACCGAAACCACAGGCGTCTTTGACAACCACTGGAATGTACCCAAGATCGGCGCCCTGCCGCACGGTAGGTTCAATCCCGATTTCCATGGCGATGCCGACGATGGCAAACGCATCAATGCGGCAATCCCGCAGCGCGGTGTCAAGCGGTGTACCTTCAAACGCAGACATGGCGATCTTGTCGAAGATGGCTTCGCTCGGCAGCGGATACATCTCTGAAATCAGATGGAACCCGGGAGCGTCTCGCAAGAACCAAGGTTTGACCTCGTCTACCGATTTCACTCTTTGCCAAGCCATCGCCATGCGTAACTGAGAGACGCCCATGAGTTCTCTGGGGAGTGACATGTGACGCGTGAAGAAGACCCGAATTCCAGCTTTGCGGGCGGCATCAAGAACCTGAAGGACTTTGCCCGTAATCTCCTTGCCGTTCTCGATTTGCTTCACGATCCCGACTTGCATGTCGTACACGACCAGCGCCAAGCGTGCCGGATCACAAATGTCGTCTAGCGTTTGGGGAATATTTAGTCCAAAGGCCCGCTGCATAGTGAGTTCAACCTCTTGAAGTTAGTCGAGACCCATTTTACTGAAGTCCAAGCTCCGGCTGAGAAACCGCAAGAAGCCAGCGCAAGAGTTATCCGTCGCAAGGCTGGAATCATGGCACAAGCCGCGAACCAAACTCCGTCGCCGCAAGCGCCTCATCTAAGTTGTCGGGAGTTTTGGTGGACCTGGTCGGGATCGAACCGACGACCTCTTCCATGCCATGGAAGCGCGCTCCCAGCTGCGCCACAGGCCCAACTTATGAACTCTTATACTGAACTTCGATTCTCGCCCAGTCCGACCCGATAGTCAACGTCTTGCTCTTTCGAAAAAATGCAATAGTGCGTATGCTGTTGTGTCGACCTACTAATATGTGGCGAAGCGTAACTCAGAAAATTCCCTACTTGCTGTTGGTCCTCCACACAGCCGCTGTAGGCTATGGGCAAACCGCACCCGCAGACCAAGCAGCCGGATCCGCACCGGTGTCTTATTCTTCCGTGACTCAACTGAATGAGGTTTTAGCGGCCCTTGAGCAGGCTTCGCAGACTTCTCAAGTTGATTTGGCAAAGCTCCGGATCGAACGCTGGAAAACCGATGCGACCACTAAAAAGCAAACCGACGCTGACGTCCAATCAATTCAGCGAAACCTTGAGACGGCTCTGCCCGCAGTGATTAGTGAGTTGCGCAACTCGCCGGAGAATCTGACCTCGACCTTCAAGCTGTTTCGCAACCTCGACGCCCTGTACGACGTCCTCACCTCGGTGGTTGAATCGGCTGGAGCGTTCGGTTCCAAAGACGAGTTTCAGTCTCTGCAAAACGATTTGAACGCAATCGAGAAGTCGCGTCGCGCTCTTGCCGATCGAATGGACGCGCTTTCGATCACGAAGGAAAACGAAATTGGGCAACTGCGCACGCAATTGAAGAATACGCAGGCCGCTGTTCCCGCTGCTCCTCCAAAAAAGGTTGTGGTGGATGACACCGAGCCTCCAAAGAAGACGCCCAAGAAGAAGACGGCAAAAACCTCAAAGCCGGCAAGCACTGCGACGACCCCACCCGCAACGCCGCCTGCAAGCCCGTCTCAGCCGCCTCAATGACCGAAAATTCGTAACCAATCTCAGGTAATGATGGTTTCGCGGCGATAGGCTTCTTCATTCTGGGAACCCTCTGAAAACAAGCTGTTTCGACTGGGAACTCTGGGCCACCCGCCGGAGTCTATGTAGTTGTGACCTGCTCCTGTCATAGCGGCGGATGTCGCCCTCGAAAATTCGCCCCGATTTGGGCTGCCTTTAGGGCACCAAAAACTTCTATAATTCAGGTGACGCCATGACCACTCTGGCGGGGGCGAGCAGCTTGGGGAATCTAGTCAGCGCGATCGGAATCAGAACCGAGGAAGCGGCGATTGTTGCCGAGCTGAAGACTGGTTCCGAAGATGCGTACGCCGCTCTGATTGGCGAGTATCACCATCCCATCTATAGCTTGATACATCGAGTCGTGAGCGATCCCGCCGATGCCGCCGATACTACTCAGGAAGTTTTCCTGAAAGTCTTTCGTGGAATGAAACACTTTCACGGTGAATCCAGCCTGAAAACCTGGATTTATCGCATCGCGATCCACGAAGCTTCGAATCGAAGGCGCTGGTGGTTCCGGCACAAGGCGCAGGAAGTTTCCATGGAGCCGGATGATCGGGACCTTGCCCAAGACTCTGGTCCCGCGTTTAGTCTGACGTTGATGGACAAGACTGAATCTCCTTTCGATAGCGCTGCACACGAGGAAGTACGAGCCAGAGTCGAAGATGAGTTGAGAAAAGTCTCGGAACCATATCGAACCACGGTTGTTCTGCGAGATATTGAAGGCATGTCCTACGAAGAAATCGCGGAAATTACCCAGGTTTCTTTAGGCACCGTGAAGTCGAGGCTTACTCGCGGACGAAATGCCCTGCGCCAACGCCTGATTCCGTACGTGCGCGAAGCCGGAAGGCAGTTGGGATTAGAAGCCCCGCATGAGGAACATACCATTGCGGCGCGAACACCGCGAGTTTCGGCAGCGGGGCGAATCGAGGCAATGCCGTGACATGCACTCGAGTCAAATCGTTGCTGTCGGCGTATCTGGATTGCGCGGTAACGGGCAAGCAGATGCAGGCACTGGATCAGCACCTCACAACCTGCCAGGACTGCGAAAGGGAATATTCCGACCTGCGTCAAACCCAGCAACTTCTCGCGACTGCCGCGCGAAGGAAGGCTCCTGACGAACTCTCGCTGAAACTTCGTCTCGCAATATCGCGGGAAGCGGCTCGTCCGCAGCATCCTTACCTGGACTATATGGAGCTCCGCATCCAGAACGCGGCGCGAGCGTTCGTCGTGCCAGCGATGGCTGGAGTCACAACCGCCGTTCTGTTGTTCGGCCTCTTTATGGGATTTTCCGCGCTGCCGCTGGAAGCCGGTAAGGCTGACGTTCCCCTGATGCTGAATACGGCACCTGAGCTCGAACAATCCGCATTTGACACGGGGATGACTTCGGTCAGCGACGATTCGTTGGTCATTGAGGCGTATGTTAACTCGAACGGACGGGTTAATGATTACAGAATCCTGTCAGATACACCAAACTCGAAGGTTCTGACTCCACAGGTGAAGAACATGCTGATTGATCTAATGACTTTCACCACCTTCCGTCCCGCGACGTCGATGGGGCATCCGATTCCCGGACGGGCGATTCTTTCGTTTTCGAAAATCAGCGTGAAAGGGTAGGGGAATTAATGGTGGATTTCCGTTGCAGCGAGCGGCAGTCGCGCTGGCTGGAGGAATTCGATTCCGCGGAACAGGTGGCACCCGGTTGTATTGCTTTTGACTAGCTAAGGCCCGATTGGCAGTCGGGCCCGTTTCTTCAAACCTCAAGGGTTGCTCTCAATCCGATTACAGCTCTTGGGGTCTAAACACAGTTACTTCTTCTTGGGAGGCTTTTTCTTTTCGCGTTTCGGTGCGTCTTTGTTTCCCATACCGATAGTTTCCCACAGGACCTGAAACTTCGCCACCCAGATTTTGCAAGTGTCAGTCGTTCACGAAGAGGCAAGCCAGAGCAGCTCAATGCGGCGCCCAAGTTTCTCAAAGTCCCGATCGGATGTGACAAGAACAGCCTGACGCATTTCCGCCAGAGCAGCCGCTATGCAATCCACGTAAGGAATTTTGTGGCGTGCCTTTATCTCTCCCGCTTTCAGGGAGTGTTCGAGATCAACCGGCACGATCTCGATCGGAAGTCCGGAGAGATTTCCTATTGCCTTTCGGGCGGCTTCCTCGCCTTGTTCTTGCCATGAATGATAAAAAACCTCTCCCCAGTTCAGTACTGACATGGCCATTGAAGTGTCCTCGCGAAGGGCGCTCTTCAGCAATCGGCCCACGCGTTCGGCCCCAGGACCGTCTTCCAAGTAAACTAGCGCAGCGCTAGCGTCCAGCACATAAGTCTTACCCACGCGCCCAGCGATCCTTCTCTATCCTGTGCTCGCGTTCGCGCGCTGCGACCAGTGAAGTTTTGCCCTTACAGCTACCGCGGATGCTGTTGATGAATTCTTCCGTGAGTGGTTGGAGGATCAGGTGGTTATTTTCGCAGCCTATGGCGATCCGGGTACCAGCTTCAATGCCGAGTTTTTTTCGGAGCGCAGATGGAATAACGATCTGACCCTTGGAGCTAAGGGTGGTAAAGTGAGATGTCATGCGGCTTACATTTTATCAGAAAGTAAGCCGAGTTTAATGTTTCAACATCCGCGGGCGAACATTTTACGAAAGGGCTAGCTACGTTTAAAATAGCTTACGTGTCTCTTTCGCCTCCGATTCCGACTGCGCCACCGCTCGATTGGGCGCATCCCCTCGTCCGGGACTGGTTCGTGAACCGCTTTGGAACGGCGACTGAACCCCAGGAACAAGGGTGGCCACACATCCTTGCCGGGCGCACCACGTTAATCTCGGCCCCCACAGGCTCAGGAAAGACCCTTGCCGCGTTCCTCGCCTGCATTGATCGTCTCGTCCGCAAAGCCCTCGCGGGTGATTTGCAGGATCGGACCGAAGTTCTTTACGTTTCGCCGCTTAAGGCCTTGGGCAATGACATTCAGAAGAATCTGGAAGGGCCCCTTGGGGAAATTCTTCAGATGGCTGGCGAACGCGGTCTGCTGATGCCGCAGATTCGCACCGCAGTTCGCTCCGGCGATACTCTCATGCCAGAGCGTCGCGCGATGTTGAAGCGGCCTCCACATATTTTGGTGACTACTCCCGAGTCGCTTTACATTCTGCTGACTGCCGAAAAGAGCCGGGCCATTCTCCGCGACGTCGAGACCGTGATCGTGGACGAAATCCACGCTGTCGCCGATGACAAGCGCGGCGCACATTTAACATTGTCGCTGGAACGGCTTGAATCGCTCACTAATCGTTCCTTGGTTCGTATAGGACTCTCCGCCACCCAAAAGCCCATCGAAGAGATTGCTCATTTCTTGACTGGGAATTCCCGCTCAACGCCGGTCATCGTCAACGTCGGCCACAAGCGCAAGCTCGATCTCGCGATCGAGATTCCTGCCAGCGAACTGGGAGCAATTGCTACCAACGAAATGTGGGACGAGATATACAACCGTCTCGTCGAACTCGTCGAGCAGCATCGATCCACATTGGTCTTCGTAAATACCCGCCGGCTCGCGGAGCGACTCTCGCATCATCTGGCAGAGCGAATTGGTGAAGATAAAGTTGCCGCCCACCACGGCAGCCTCTCCCGCAAGTTGCGCCTCAGCGCCGAGAACAAACTTAAAGAAGGAAAGGTGAAAGTGCTGGTCGCGACTGCCTCGCTCGAATTGGGAATCGATATCGGCACCGTCGATCTTGTCGTCCAAATCAGCTCGCCGCGAGCCATCGCTGTGGCATTGCAGCGTGTGGGACGTTCCGGTCACTGGCGAGGTGCAATTCCTAAAGGACGATTCTTCGCGACAACTCGCGACGAACTTCAGGAGTGCGCCGCGCTGGTACGCGCCATTCGTCACGGTGATCTGGACCGCATCATAATTCCCGACGCACCGCTCGACATTCTGGCGCAGCAAATCGTCGCCATTTGCGCTGCTGGCCCTGATTGTGTGGCGCGGACACTCTTGTCCGCGAATGGGGCCGAAGACATTGTTGCGACCACGACTGAAGAACAAGTTTCAGAATCTAACGGCACGCGGGCAGGAGTGCCCGCGCCACACAATCTGTCTGCCACACATGATTCTGGGTGGGACGAAGATGAACTTTTCGCCCTCGTCCGCCGCGCATATCCGTATCGGAATCTTTCGCGCGAAACTTACGATTCCATTTTAGAAATGCTGGCCGAAGGCATTGCCGCCCGCCGGGGCCGTTATGGCGCGTATCTTCATCGCGATCGAGTAAATCGAAAACTGCGGGCGCGGCGTGGATCACGTCTTGCCGCCATCACCAGCGGCGGAGCCATCCCTGAGACCGCTCTGTTTACGGTTGTCCTCGAACCGGAAGGAACCGTCGTTGGAACCCTTGACGAGGATTTCGCCGTGGAGAGCAACGGCGGCGACATTATGCTGTTGGGGAATAGTTCCTGGCGCATCCGCCGCGTCGAAGGCAAGTCCGGACGGGTAATTGTTGAAGATGCTCACGGTGCTCCGCCGACTGTTCCGTTCTGGCGTGGTGAAGCTCCCGCTCGCACTGAGGAATTGTCTCTTCATGTTGCCGATTTCCGGCGGCAGATCAGCGAGATGCTTCCGCACACTTCGCCTCTAGGGCTTTCGCAGAATCAGCCAGAAGTCGCCGCTGCAGTTGGGTGGCTGAAAGAAGAATGTGGGCTCGACGAATCGGGCGCGGAACAGGCGATTCAGTATGTGCTCGAAGGGCGGGCGGTATTGGGTAGTGTTCCTACTCAGGACACCATCATCGCCGAACGATTTTTCGATGAAGCCGGCGGAATGCAGTTGGTAATTCATGCCCCTTTCGGCGGACGCATTAACAAAGCTTGGGGACTCGCTCTGCGCAAGCGTTTCTGCCGTAGCTTTAATTTCGAATTGCAAGCTGCGGCCACTGATAACGGACTAAACATTGCGCTGGCCGAACAGCACAGTTTTCCGCTGGCTGACGTCTTTCATTTCCTGAATGCCGAAACCGTGCAAGAGGTTTTGATACAGGCTGCCTGCACCTCGCCCATATTTGCCACGCGTTGGCGTTGGGATGCTAATCGTTCGCTGGCTCTGCTTCGTTTTCAGGGCGGCAAGAAAGTTCCGCCGCAAATTCAGCGCATGCGGGCGGATGATCTGCTGGCTTCCGTTTTTCCTGATGTGGCGGCCTGTCAGGAAAACATCGTGGGAGACATTCAGATTCCCAAGCATCCGCTGGTCGATGAAGTCATGAAGGACGTGCTTCATGAGGCAATGGATATCGAAGGGCTGAAGAATTTGCTCAGCGGCATGGCTGATGGTCAAATCCGATGCGTCGCCGTGGACACGCCTGTGCCGTCTCAGTTTTCACATGAGATCCTGAACGCCAATCCCTACGCTTATCTGGACGATGCACCTCTCGAAGAACGGCGCGCTCGCGCTGTCGAGATGCGACGGATTCTGCCGGAATCGGTCCTCGAAGAAGTAGGCAAACTCGATCCCGCCGCGATTGCGCAAGTCCGCGAAGAAGCCTGGCCAGATGTGCGTGACGCCGATGAACTGCATGATGTTCTGCACACGTTGATTGCACTGCCGGTCAACCATGTAGGGGCGGACGCATGGGTTAGATTTGATGGGGCGCGCCTTCAGGCGCGCCGAGAGTCATTTGACGAAGAGAACGGCGCGGCTGAAAGCCGCGCCCCTTCAAACTCGTTTTCTGCCGCAGCAGCGGACTCCAAAATTCATCGAGCTTCGCTCGGTTGGACAGCCGAGGCCGGCTGTCCCTACGTGGCCGGTGCTCATCCCGAATGGCAGGGATACTTCCAATACTTATTGGACCAAGGCCGGGTCACGACCGCTACCGCTGCGGACCGCACATATTGGGTCACCGCCGAACGCGCTAAATCTTTTGCGCTGCTGTTTCCAAAGGCGACGTTCAATCCCGAACCAGCCAAAATCGATGGCGCAACTCCCATTAGGGAAGATGTATTGCTCGCCCTCGCTACTGGATGGATGTCTCATGTCGGCCCGGTTACGGCGAGTGCACTTTCATCGCTGTTGGGACTCCAGGCCTCCGAAATTGAACAAGCCTTGTTACGCATGGAAGCTAGCGGCGCGATTCTACGGGGCAAGTTTACGGATGATGCTTCGCGGACAAGAGAGTCCGCGCCACACGAGATCGAGTGGTGCGATCGGCGGTTGCTTGCTCGAATCCATCGCCTGACTGTGGCAACTCTTCGTAAGCAAATTCAGCCGGTGACTTCCGCTCAGTTCATGCACTGGTTATTCCGATGGCAGCGCGTCGCTCCCGGTTCGCAAATGCAGGGTGAGCGCGCAACTCTGGAAGTGTTGAAGCAGTTGCAAGGTTTTGAAATTTCGGCGAATGCATGGGAACGTCATGTATTGTCGAGACGCATCGCGAACTACGATCCCAAATGGCTCGATCAGCTTTGTCTGACCGGGGCCGTCGGGTGGGGACGTCTATCTCCACATCCCGCTACGATTGATTACGGACCGGAATCAAAAACCGACGCTGAAGGGTCCCAGAGAAAGCGGCGGGTAATTCCCACCAGCGTGGCGCCAATTACATTCTTCGTTCGGGACGATGCGGACTGGATGTCTCCGCACAATCCCGCAACTGCTGATCCCAACTCTCGCGGTCTGAGCGAAGGCGCGCGGCAAGTGCTCGACCTTCTTCGTCATCGCGGTGCGTCGTTCTTCGCGGACATCGTTCGCGGTACCGATAAACTCAAAGCCGAAATTGAGACCGCACTCTGGGAACTGGTCGCCGCAGGGGTAGTGACCGCCGACGGCTTCGACAATCTGCGCTCATTAATCGATCCGAAACGACGCGCGGGACAAGGCAATGGCCGCACGACCCGTCCGCGCCATAGTGCCGGACGCTGGGCGCTGCTTTACACCGATCACACGGTCGAACGCAATCGCGCTGTGGAAGCCACCTGCTGGATGCTGCTAAAACGCTACGGAGTCGTATTCCGCGATGTCCTGGCCCGGGAAACAAATCTGCCCAAGTGGCGCGAACTTCAGGTCGCCTTCCGGCGGTTGGAGGATCGTGGCGAGATCCGCGGCGGCCGCTTCGTTGATGGATTCGTCGGGGAGCAGTTCGCCCTGCCTGTCGCGCTCGAGTCTCTACGCGCTGCGCGTAAAATCCAACCGGACGGCCAAGTCATCACGATTTCTGCCGCTGATCCTCTGAATCTTGTCGGAACCCTTGTGCCCGGCGACCGCGTTCCGGCGATCTCAGGAAAAACGGTTAGTTTCCGCGACGGCGTCTCGCTACAGGAAGGACCGAAAAATCTGACAGATGAGAAAGATACTGCTTACCGGGCTGCCGGTTAGCAGCGTAATCGAGGGAAATAAAAGAATCAGGAGCCCTCCGAGGGGGTCTCTAGGCTCCCGATTGGCTCTGTCCGGCAAACTGCTGAAAAGCGCTTCCCCGGTCGCTTTTGCTGACAGTGCTGTCAGCCTTTTAGCATGTGGGCAAACGACGTTCACAAATTCATATTCTTGTTACGAAATCCGAACAGGGGTCCCCTAAAACGTGGAAAAGCGGCTCTTTGGAGCCGCGTAAGCGGGTACGCTAGGATGTCCGCGCCTTAGGGCCTGCGGGGCTGAAGCCCGTTTTCAGAAATGTAAGACTCTACGCGGCCATGAATGGCCGCTCTTCCACATGTCGCCCAATCCGAGCCGTTTTAATCAGATTGCGGGCAAAGCAGCGAAGCAGTGCGCACTTACGGCACCGAAAGCTTAAGCAGGATCGCCGGATCCAGGTACATCCCCTCCCATCGCACAGCAACGTGCAGATGTGGCCCCGTGGCCCGGCCTGTGCCTCCGCTAAGTCCGATTATCTCTCCTCGCGTGACATGCTCGTCCTCTTTGACCTTGAATTCCGAAAGATGCATGTAAATGGTCAACAAACCCTGACCGTGGTCGAGCACCACACAATCTCCTTCAAAAAACATCGGCCGCGCCACCAGCACAGTGCCGCTATTTAGCGCTGCAACTGGGGTCCCTTGCGGCACAGCGTAATCGAGCCCCTGGTGCGTGCTTTGAACTTGCCCGTTGAAAGTTCGCTGCGTGCCGAATACATCCGAAGTTCGCGCGTTTGCCGGCGCTGCAAATTTTCCTGACCATTCTCGCAGCGGATTCACCCGGCTGAACACGTCTTGCTTAAGAGCCTTGTCCTCCGCGACCTTTTGCAATTGTTCCGCACTCGGTGCGGTGAACTGTTTCGGCACGGTCACCGCAATGCTGGGATAGCTGGCGCGCCCCACCACAATTTTTCTTTCGAAAGAAACCTGTGTGCCACGGCTAGTAATTCCGATCAGTTGCACCGGATAGTTTCCCTCTTTCGTCTCCAGGCTGACGCCTGCGATTCCGTACCACTTCTTCACACGAGGATCAAAGGCAAAATAAACCTCATGGTCCAGCCACTTCCCGGAAAGACTCTTCAAATGAACTGGCGCCACAACCTGAAAAATGACCGGTGACCCATTCGCCAATCTGGAAGGCTCCCACCGCACCGACCATGATTCCTCGGCCGAAACAAGTGGGGCGAGAAAAGTACTGCTTAAGCAAAATAAAACAACGAATTTGGAGACCGATCGAATCATTCGCAAATCAGACTAGCACCATTCGGACCTCGTGGCGCGGGCGACCTTTCGACAAGCGGAGGGCAAGCTCTTGCCCACGAGGTATTGGCACCCACCGCCCTTGGTTTTCTCCTAAATGTGCAGCGCATTCGAAGCCAATGGGTCCCGGCACAGTCTTTTCGGTGATAAACCCGCCAATTCGCCGATTGTGAGACTTATAGTTTGGAGGACCACCTGCTCCAGCAACCTTGATCGCCGCTTATTCCCTCCGGACACTAGTTTTCAAGCGATCTAAATCTGAACGCGAACTATAACCCTGAGGAGGGCCCAGTGAAGAAAACATTACTTGCCATCTGCACAATGCTTGCGTTGGCTTCAGCAAGTTTCGCAACTCCCATAAGCAACGCCAGCCTGAAGGGACCTTATTCATTCCAACTGGCCAGTCCCCACCAGGGTTCTTGGAACGTGAACTTCACCTGCTATGACAATTCCAATAATCCTTACACCGTCAACTTCGGCGGAACCAGCATCTCGACCGACTCGGCCGTTGGACTGATGACCTTCGACGGCAAAGGCCATGTAACGGGTACCTTTACCGAGTACGGCAAATTCGACCAAGCCGCGTCCACTGCGACAGTTGTAACTGGCTGTAACGGCGCAGGCAGCAACGGATACGCGGTATACGACCCGCCAACGATGGGCACTTTCACGGGAACCTATTCCCTTCAAGCGAACGGCACCGGCGCTATGACCATAGCAATTTCGGGAGGCGACACCTCCGGAATGATCCTTCAAATCGGCGGCACCGCAGCTATCCGCACAACGGTACTCATGACTGGAATCGACAGTTCAACTAACAACAAAGTGGACGTGAGCGGAATCGCAGTGCTGCAATAGTCGCAAAGGCTGTTGGGTGCACCGGTTCAGACGCAAAAAATGCCGCCTTGTTGCAGGCGGCATTTCCTTGTCCGTCAGATCTTGCGTGCTACTTAAACGAAATAGACCCAAATGTTCCCGCCAGATTGTTGCTTGGCCCGGCGGTAAAGAACAGCTCGTTGGTTCTGCCATTGCTTGCTGTGCCCCCACCGAACTCAATTCCCCAGAGTTGATCGATGCGGATCGGCTTGTTGCTAGTGTCCTTAATCGTACCCACGAACTGCCCGGTCAGCGCGTTGAAGCCGTTGACGGTTCCGCTGTTGGTGTTGTTCGAGATCAGCAGAGTATTGCTCAACGGTCCGAAATTCTTGGGTGCGATGGTGATACCCCAAGGTTGATTCAGCGGAGCGCCACTTATGAGTTGTTTCACAAAAGTACCGTCTTCAGTAAATGTGTCGACAAATCCGCCAGCCCCGCCCGTCGAACTGGCGAACGCGACGTAGAGCAGTCCATCGATGTCTTGAATTCCAAACGGGGTAAATCCCGCGGGTAGGGTCGTATCGGTAAACGAGCCGACGAGGTTATAGGAGGCGTCGAACATGTCCACCATGCTGGTTGCGATGTTGGCTGCGAAAAGAAAATTTCCCGAAGCCTTGCTGGTGATCGCCAGACCCGTATAGGAAGCTCCCGTGCCCGGTACCATGATCTGCGCATTGTTGCGGTCGACCGCAGGAGACCATGCGCAAATGGTCCCATCAATCGTCGCAAAGATGAAGACAGCTCCTTTTCCCTGCACTTGGAAATCAGATGAACCGTTGAACACCACCCCGGTGGGAGAACCAGTTCCGGCGCCGTTGGCGGAAGGGATCTCCACCTCCAGGCCTTGTTTCACGCCTTTACCGTCGTACAGTGTAGACCACCCCGAGCCTTCATCACTCACCCAGAACGGGCTCCCGGGCGTGTGAACCAGTCCCCATGCGTTTACTGACAAGGGGTCGGTATTTTTGGCCTGCTTTACTTGATTGGAAACCAAATTAGTGAGTTGATATTGTGCCAGGGCTAGGGTCGAAGCAAAAGTCATGACTAATCCCAGACCGAATGTAAACGCTAGATTGCGGCGATGCATGCAAATTCTCCTTCAAAGGGCGAGGTAAGCGGGCTCGGTATTGAATGTCTCTGCGGCTCAGAAACGATAGTTTTTTTGCCTGCTTTCCAAAGAATGCTACGAGTCGAGAGTGTTGCGGATTGTCACCGGGTTGTCATCAATTTGTATAATTTCTGGCAGTTCAGTGATTTCCAGCCCACGTTTCGAACTCCGATCTCCGAGAATCGCTGATTGCATCTATAATCGGTGTGCTCATTTCAGGAGGGGATATGTCCGGCGCAATCCCAGATAAATATCGAGATCTTTTCAGCAAACGTGCATTTGCGAGCCTGGCTACGCTAATGCCAGATGGCCGCGCTCAAGTCACGCCTGTGTGGACGGACCTTGAAGGGGACTATGTGATCTTCAACTCTGCCAAGGGAAGGCAGAAAGACAAGAACGTCCGGCGGGATCCCCGGGTCGCGATGGCGATTATCGATCCTGACAATCCATATCGTTATTTGGAGATCCGCGGTCGCGTGGTTGAAATCGAAGAAGCAGGCGCCGACGCCAACATCGATAAGCTAGCCAAGAAGTATCTCGGTGTGGACAAATATCCCTATGGCCAGCCCGGTGATGTCAGAGTGGTGTACAAAATCAAGCCGGAACACGTAACAATGATGGGTTAGAGTTCGGTTTACTCTCCCCCAACAGTGAGCCCATCGATCCTGATGGTTGGGCAGGCCATCGAGCCTCGAAATTCGAGGTCGTTGCCGATCTCTGAGATATTGAAGAAGAGTTCCTTTAGATTTCCTGCCACAGTAATTTCTTCCACGGGAAACGCCAACTGCCCACCGGAAATCCAAAGCCCGGACGCGCCTCGAGAGTAGTCGCCCGTAACCAGGTTCGCGCCGTGCCCGAGAAACTCGGTGACGTAAAGCCCTTCCTTGATTCCCGAAATAATCTCTTGCGGAGTCTTGCTGCCCGGCTGCAGGAAGTAATTTCCCGGACCAATTCCCGGGGTGCCCGCGAGCCCTCTCGAAGCATTTGCTGTTGTCTCAAGCCCCAGTTTCTTCGCCGTGTATGTGTTCATGAGATATGACTTGAGCACTCCATTTTCGATGACCAGCGTCCGTCTGGTCGGGACGCCTTCTCCATCGAAAGGGCTGGTGCCGAAGCCGCCGGGGATAGTTCCGTCATCAATTACTGTGACTTGATCGCCAGCGATTTTCACTCCCAACTTTCCCGCCAAGAAGGACGCCCCCCGGTAAACCGAATCACCGTTGATTCCTTCGAAGATGTGATCGAGGATGGAATTCGCGACCATGGGGTCGAAGACTATAGGCACTTGGGCGGTTTTGACCTTCTTGGCGCCAAGTCTGCGCAGGGTTCGCTGAGCGGCGATCTTCCCGACTTTTTCAGGGGAATCCAGACGTCCCAGGCTTCGCGCAACTGAAAACCAATAGTCCCGCTGCATTGCGCCGTTTTCGGATTGTGCGATTGGTATCGCTGCTATCGAACAGTAAGAGCGTTTGTATTCGCCAACGAAGCCATGAGAGTTGGCGAGAATTCGGTGGCCGGTCGCAGCGTCGAATGAACCGCCCTCAGAATTCTTGATGCGGGGATCGAAGTCGATCGCTGCCTTTTCAGTCCGGCGCGCGTAAGAGATGCGCTCTTCGCCCGGCAAAGAGTAGACATCGGAAGAATACAAATCGAGGTCGCCCGAAAGAGAACCGAGTTGTGATGGTTCTGGAATCCCGGAGTAGGGGTCCTCAGACGTGATCCTGGCGAGTGCCAGAGCTGAACTAAGCATCCGATCCAGACCCTCGCGCGAGAAGTCGCTGGAGTATGTGCTGGCGGCCCGCTTGCCGTGAAATACGCGCACGCCTATGGACTTCGATCCAGACTCTTTCAGTGTTTCGACCTGGCCAAGACGAACCAGCGTCGAAAATTCATCGCCTTCACGAATAACGCACTCCGCGGCGGTAGCACCTCCGGCCATGGCGCGGCGAACAATGTCTTGCGCAAGATTGCGAAGATCAGTTTCGAGTTTCGGGTTTTGAGTTTCGACTTGAATTGATGACATTAATTCCTTCGATTCGCTTTCTTGGATTGAGATTCAGCCACTGGACTATTGCCATCTGATTCGGTAGTAAATCTACGATAGCACCGATGATAAGGTCGTACTCCCGCTTAGTTCTTCGAGCAACTTTTGTAACTGTTCGAGGATCTCCGCCGTCTGATGTGCCTTCAAAGAAAATTTCAGAGTTCCATCTGGCGCAAATTGCGCGCCGTGGTTTGTTGAAACGAAACGAGCCAGTTTTTCCGGATCAATGACGGCATCCTGCCGAAACTTGATGATCACAACATCTCGCTTTCTCTCAACCGAGATCGCACCGACCTGCACCGCGAGTAGCTTCAGCGAAGCGTAATCCAACAGATTTCGTACGGCTGGCGGCGGTTCGCCATAGCGGTCTTGGAGTTCCGCCCCGACGTCATTTAGCTGAGATTCCGTTTCCACGGCCGCGATGAGTTTGTACATCCGCAAACGCTGGTTCTCTTCAGAGATGTATTCGACCGGGATTCTGATATTCATTCCAAGATTGAGTTGAGTTTCAGGCTCGTCCGCAGAGGCTTCGCCTTTCATCTCGCGAACTGCTCGGTCGAGCATCTGCGTGTAAAGCTCAAACCCTATCGCTTCAATGTGGCCACTCTGTTCGCCGCCTAACAGATTTCCAGCACCCCGCAATTCAAGGTCGAGAGCGGCAATTTTGAAACCCGCCCCCAGGTCGGAAAACTCTTTCAGGGCTGCCAACCTTCGGCGCGCGATCGGAGTGAGCTCAATTTCCGACGGAAGCAGCAGGTATGCATAGGCCCGCCGATTCGAACGTCCCACGCGCCCTCTCAACTGATAAAGTTCCGAGAGGCCCAGCCGTTCCGCGCGATTGATCAAAATTGTGTTGCAGAGCGGG
>Ga0073928_10004012_pt1 | contig 22366 bp, 18 predicted proteins | sample PaiPotPPA55metaG_FD_76969 | JGI IMG/M metagenome (GOLD analysis project Ga0073928, IMG submission 76969) | Iron sulfur acid spring bacterial and archeal communities from Banff, Canada, to study Microbial Dark Matter (Phase II) - Paint Pots PPA... ...
ATCGTTCGCCAACCCATCGGCGACGGATGTCGAAAGTCCAAGTTCATTCACTCAAATCACCTCAGTCGTCGGCACACCGAGGCTGATTCAGTTCTCGCTGAAGTACGGGTTCTGACCAAGCGCGGGGCCAGACCGGTCGCAACAGGCTGCTTCTCACCTGGACCCGCGCAATACCCACCGAGGTCCGGACGCCTCGTCCGGGCAGTTCAAAAATTAGCGTATCCAGGGCGTGGCTTCGGCGATAGCGTAACTGCCGCAACATTGATAGGGCCCTCAGCCTTCGCTCGGCAGTGTCCGAGGTGCAGGCCGCTCTACAGACGGAAGAGGGCGCTACTTTTGAGGACTTGTGCGCGTGCCCGATAAGTTATAGCTTCGATTCCGCTCAAGTCTCTTCGGAGCAGAAATGGACTCTCATGTTTCGCAGATTCGCTTTCATGCTAGCTGTTCTCACCCAGACGATCATGCCCCTGCAGGCAGGAACCATTCATGAAGTTTTCAATCAGACCTATACGCTCACGGGCGCTCTCAACACCACTGATCTTTTGACGCCGCCCGCGGTCGATACCAGCTATCTCATCACGATTTATTACACGGTGTCTGGAACTTCTGCTGTCGGCGTCAAAGACGTCGTGAGCCCTTATTTCAATTGGACAGACGCCGCCGGAACTGAGCAGTTGGGGGATGGACTTTGCCCATGGAATGAGAGGGGCACGCCAAAGAAATGTTCTTTCAGTCAAGCCGACGGGCCATGGCTTCCGGCCTTGCAGGTCTATGGCGGGACGACAGGTACTCAAACTAACGCCGGTCCGGTCGCGGTCACGTTTCCCGTCCGCGTGCTGGCGAACAGCCATGTCACGCTGACGATTCCGGTCTCGAATCCTGACAAACTAACTTACCAGGTCAGCGTCCAGGTGCAAGGCTGGTAAAGTGTAGGGCGGACATTCCTGTCCGCCGCCGTTGAAGTTGATGTTGACGTTGATGTTGCCGGTTATGTTGCTGTTGATCTTACTTCTTCTCCGACTCTGTGACTCTGTGGTGAAGACTCACCAGACCCGGCAAACCTTGTCCGGCGGACTCACCATAGGCTGACTGGCTTTGCACGAAAACGCGTGCGCAAACTCCGGCATGTTCACCACCACGCCGTTGACGCGGTATTGCGCGGGTGAATGCGGGTCCGTTATAGCGCGCACCCGCAGATCCTCATCACGCAGATTGGCGCAATCCCATTGTGCAAAGCCGACAAAGAAACGCTGCTCGGGAGTCAGTTCGTCAATAGGGAGAAGATTTTTATCTTTCGTCGCATCTTTCCACGCCATGAAGGCAAGAATCTCGCCGCCCAGGTCGGCGACGTTTTCGCCCAGAGTAAGTTCGCCGTTAATGTGGACGTCATCGACCATCACGTAAGACGAATATTGATCGGCCACGCACTTGGTGCGGGCATCGAATTTTTCGCGATCTTCTTTCGTCCACCAGTTCTTGAGGTTGCCCTTGGCATCGAACTGGCTGCCTTCGTCGTCAAAGCCATGCGTCAGTTCGTGCCCGATGGTGCCGCCGGTGTCGCCATAGTTCGGAGCGTCATCCATTTTGGCGTCGTATAGCGGTGGCTGCAACACGCCTGCGGGAAAATTGATGTCGTTCATCTGCGGATTGTAGTAAGCGTCGACGGTGGCCGGCGAAATCTCCCACTCTCCGCGATCGACCGGTTTGCCAATTTTGTTGATCTGGCGATGCAACTCGAACTCGCCACCCCGCCGAATGTTTCCGGCAAGATCGTCATGAACAATGGTGAGAGAGCTATAGTCGCGCCACTTGTCGGGATAGCCAATCTTGTTACGAATCGCCGCCAGCTTGGCCAGCGCCTGCTGCTTGGTCTCCGGACTCATCCAATCAAGCTGGCGAATTCGCTGTCCCATCGCGACTTCGATACGATCCACCATGTCCAGCGTGCTTGCCTTCAACTCGGGCGAGAAGACGCGCTGAACGTAGACTTGTCCCAGCGCTTCGCCGAGATTGTAGTCCGTGTATTCTACGCAGCGCCGCCAGCGCGGCTGCATCTCTTTCGCTCCACGCAAATACTTTCGGTAAAACTCAAAATTTTCCTGCACAAAGTTTGCCGACAAGAAAGGCGAATACTCGTCGGCGACGTGAAAGCGAAGATAGATTTTCCAGTTCTGTAGCGGTTCGCTGGCTAATTCCGAGTTCAGCTGCTTGTAGAATGCCGGCGCGTCTACGTTCAGGATCTCAATGGGCGGATACTGCAACGCGCGATAGTAAGTCTGCCAGTCGAAATTAGGAGCCAATTGCTGCAAGTCCCCGAGCTTCATTTTGTTCTTTAACTTATATGGATCGCGGCGCTCGACCTTGGTCCAGGAAGCCTTTGCCAACCCAGTCTCTATGCGCAAAATTGTGTCCGCGTTCTGCTTGGCATCCTGAGGATTATCGCCGAGCAACTCAACCACCTTCTGCACATGCTGGACATAGCGCTCGCGAATCTCTTTCGATTTGGCATCATCTTTCGTGTAGTAATCGCGATCGGGCAATCCCAGGCCGCCTTGGTCGAGATCGGCAATTTCTTGATCAGAGTTGTCGGGATCTTGGGTCGAGCCAGCGGCAAACAAAATCGTGCCGCCAAAAGGCAGCGGCAGCCGAGCGACTAGGGACGCCATGTCTCGCGCCGACTTGAGTCCGGCGATGGCGTCCAGTTGCGGCTGGATTGCCGCCACCCCGCGTTTATCTGCGGTACTCTCGTCCATGCACGACGCGTAGAAATCGCCAATCTTCTGCGTGTTGGCGTCGCGCTGTGAACTGGTCGCCCCAGCCTGCTCCAGGATGCTGCGCAAAAACATCAGATTGTCCTGATACAGCTTGCCGTAAACGCTCCACGAAGTCTGATCCGGCGGAATGGGATTCTGCTTCTGCCAGCCACCGCAAGCGTAATGATAAAGATCGACGCACGGATCGACAGACTTATCCATCGACGTTATGTCAAGGCTGGGGAAGTAGGGCAAGGCTGGCTGCTCTCTTGACTGCGCTCCCGAGACAGACTGAGCTGAGGACAGTGATGCGACGAACAGAGAACTTAACCACAACGCAAGAATCTTCTTCATATCTACCTTGGACTGGATTCTCGGGAAAGAGTCATCAGGGCGCTTTGTTAAACCAAAGATTGCATCCTGAGCGCAGCGAAGGATCTGCGCAGCTTGCTGGCACCGTCGGAGTGCATAAATCCTTCGCTATGCTCAGGATGACAGGAGATTACTCACATTCGTGGAGGCGTCGGCGTTTTCCGCGGCACGCGTTCGCGCGGCGCCGACGAGCGCTGAGCAGCCTCCACCTTCGCCGGCGTAATCTGAATCAGCGACCGGTTGCCCACGTGAACAAAACTCAACTCACGTGCCGCCAGCAGCGCATTAATCGCTTCCTTCACTCGCGAGCGGGGAACAAAGTTGCCGAAGAATGTTTCCAGCTCCTGCTGGTCGGCGGCGACGACGCAATCCAAATATTTCGTCAGCAGCGCCGACAGTGATTCTCCGACTGAAAGATTCATCCCTTCCCGCACCGCGTCCGGCGACCAGCGATACAGCACATCCCAAAACGCCCCTTCCGTCGGATTGTAATCAACCCGCGTGATGCGCAACTTAGACCACAGTTCGCCCAGCGCATGATCGAGAGCAACGAAAGATATGCTGCCGCCCAACACATCGCGCATCTTCTGCTTGGAGATGGGACCGTCGCGACGGATCAACTCAAACGCATCGCAAGCCAGTTGAGAGTATTCCGAGTGCGGCTTCGGTTTCGGCGTCGACTTGGGATTGCGCTCTCCCACCAGCGCATAGAAATAAGGAAAGATGGAAGCCGCCACCAAAAACGCATTGTTCTCGTCGAAGCGATTGGCCTCGTAGGCAGAGCGGTCGCGCAACAACCGAACCATCAAGTCAGTCGCGTCCTGCGCCCGCGGGTCCGCGAAAGCATGCTGCCAATCGGGCAACTGCTGATCCGACCCAACCCAAGCTCCCATGAACGTCGGCACCAGCGCCTGGTTGCGCATGGGATACATCATGCAAAACCCAACCGACTCGAGAAATGAGCGAGCATCGTCAAACGTGCGCACGGCATGTCCGTCAAGATGCCACTTTTCCCGCCGCAACTGATCGAGATCGGTCATAAAAGCATTAGACCACAGAGACAAGAATGAAGGACCTTAGATTCTTTTGAACGCCTTTTGAATGTCCTTCATTGAGTATCGCAACACCACCGGCCGTCCGTGTGGGCAAGACATTGGGCAGTCGGTCTTTGCTAGCTCGGCCAGCAGCCACTCCATTTTATTCTGCTGCAGCGGCATGTTGACCTTGATGGCGGCGTGGCAGGCGATGGACGCGGCTATCCGGGCGCGAACTTTTTCCATGTTCAGGGCTTGCTCTTCGCGGGAGAATTGATCGAGCAGTTCGTGCAGCATGTGCTCGATCTGCGCGGCTTCTACGCCTGCTGGAGCGACTTTTATGGCGACGCTTCGGGCTCCGAATGGTTCGGCCTCGAATCCATTCTGATTTAGTTCTTCGGATATCTCGGCAAACACGGCTTGCTGGGCGGGCGTGAGCTCGAGCAGGAGCGGCATGAGCAGGCGCTGGCTTTCTACTTTCTGTGCCGCTCGCTGCTTCAGGATTTTCTCAAACAGCACGCGCTCGTGAGCGACGTGCTGATCCACAATCCACAACCCCTCGTGATTCACCGCGAGAATGAACGAATCGCGAATCTGTCCCAGTGGTTTGAGCGACGCGAGCGACGGGGTCACATTGTTGTCCGCAAACTCGTAGGCAGCTTCTGGCTCTGCCGGTAGTGGCGGCGCGCAGCTGTCTTGTTCTATCACCTCGAAACCTCTCTCTGGGGCGCGAACTAAAGACAGCGCAGCATTGCCGTCGATCGCGATTCCGTCAACCCCAAAATGAAATCGCTCCGTGATGGGCGGAGGTACCGGCGCTTGCAGCGCGAACGGTTGCGGTTCAGCGGGAGGATACGCCGCCCGCCAGGCTGCCGAATCTGCTGGCCCAGAACGCGATCCCGGAGTGAGCGAAGGACTCGCCGTAGGATGCGCGCTGATCTCAGTCATGAACTGCGGCACAGGACGCGCTTTCATCAATGCGGCCCGCACCGAGTCCCGCACAAAATCATGCATGACGGTTTGCTGGCGGAAGCGCACCTCGGTTTTCGAAGGATGCACATTTACGTCTACTTCACCGCTGGGCATCTCGAGGAATATAAGCACCACGGGATAAACCGTCGGCGGCAGAATGTTGCGGTAAGCCTCGGTGAGCGCATGCTGGATGAGCCGGTCACGAATTAAGCGTCCGTTCACGAAAACATAAATCGAATTGCGATTCAGTTTCTGAATCTCGGGCTTCGAAACGAAGCCATGCAGTCGCATCTCGCCAGGAGTGGAGGGACGGGCGTCTCGCCCGTCCTCTTGCTGCTCCAATTCCTGCCGGCGCCATGGGGGTGGCTGCGGCAAACCCACATGATCCAAAGGCTGCATGGCAGCCACAGGAATCAGTTGTTCAAGAACCTCTCTGCCGAAGACCTGATACACGCGCTCGCTGTATCCCGCGACCGGCGGCGCAACCAGTACGGCGTTGGTGGCGGAATGCAGCTCGAAATGTTTATCGGGATGCGCCAGCGCGTAATGCGTGACCAGCGACGCGATATGTGAAAGCTCGGTCGATTCAGCTTTCAAAAACTTCTTGCGCGCTGGCGTATTGAAAAATAAATCGCGAATAGTGATCGACGTTCCCGCCGGAAGGCCGGCTTCTTCCACTTTAAATATCTTGCCGCCGTTGATTTCGATCACGGTTCCGGAGTCTTCGTCTGGCGCGCGCGTCTCCAGATGCAGGCGAGAGACCGACGCAATCGTGGGCAACGCTTCGCCGCGAAATCCCAGAGTGGCGACGCTGAGCAGGTCTTCAGCATTCTTGATTTTCGAAGTGGCGTGACGCTCGAAAGCCAGCATGGCGTCGTCACGAACCATGCCGCATCCATTGTCGGTAACCTGGATGAGTTTTTTGCCGCCAGCTTCAATCTGAATCTTAATGCGGGTGGAACCGGCATCGAGAGAATTTTCCAGCAGTTCTTTGACAACGGACGCAGGGCGTTCGACCACCTCGCCGGCGGCGATCTTGTTGGCAACAGATTCGGAGAGAACGTGGATGCGTCCCATGGTTAGTGGTAAGTGCCAAGTTTCGCAGATGAGAGCGGACAAAGCAAAAGCGGCTACGGATCGCGCGGATGGGCAGGGAGCTTTGGTGAGTCGCTGACGTCCTAAGCCGCACCCGTGTTATGTTTAATTTCTTATTCTCAAGTAGGCGCTACAAAAATATGATCCGTTCTTACAAAGGCATCACGCCGACGATTCCGGCTTCGTGTTATGTTGACGATTCTGCGCAGATTATTGGCGACGTGGTTCTCGGGGAACATGCGAGCGTTTGGATGAACGCCGTGCTCCGCGGTGATGTGCATTCGATTCGCGTGGGCGCGCACTCGAATGTGCAGGACTGCAGTGTGCTGCATGGCATGAAGGAGCAGTACAACGTCGTTGTGGGCGATTACGTCACGGTTGGGCATTCGGTGACGCTGCATGGTTGCGTGGTCGAAGACCGCTGCCTGATCGGCATGGGTTCAGTCATTCTCAACGGCGCGCGCATCGGAGCGGGATCGATTATCGCAGCGGGAACGCTGATTCCGGAGAAAACGGTTGTCGAGCCCGGATCGCTGTGGATGGGCTCCCCGGGGAAATTTCGGCGTGGGCTGGAGCCAAAAGATCAAGAAAGCATCATGCGCTACGCCAATAATTATCTGGGATATAAGGATTCGTATTTGCGGGAACGTTGACTGTCCCCCTGTCATCCTGAGCGCAGCAAAGGATCTATGCATTTTCTTGCTGCGAGCGAATACATAGATCCTTCGCTTCGCTCAGGATGACACAGAGTTGTGGGATGGAAGCCAGCAGCCAGCAGCCAGAAGCTCATGATTAAAGCCGTACGAGGAACGCGCGATCTTCTTCCGCCGGACACGGCATTGTGGAACTTTGTCGAAGCTACGGTCCGCGACGTATTTCGGGTGTACAACTTTCAGGAAATACGCACGCCAATTTTCGAAGAAACGCAGCTTTTTGCTCGTAGCGTGGGTGAAGAGACTGACATCGTCGCAAAAGAAATGTTCACGTGGGAAGACCGTGCGCGTGCGGAAAGTGAAAAAGGCCAGTCGTTGACGCTGCGTCCGGAAAACACCGCTGGCGTGGTTCGCGCATACATCGAGCATAAACTCTGGGATCGCGGATTGAACAAGCTTTACTACATCGGGCCGCAGTTCCGGCGGGAGCGTCCGCAGAAGGGGCGGTATCGGCAGTTTTATCAAATCGGAGCGGAGATCATTGGTCCGTCTAGCGCGGGCAGTGAGTCGCCGGCGCGCGATGCCGAAATTCTCGAACTGCTGACCACACTGCTCGACCGCATTGGCATCGAGAACTGGACGCTGCAATTGAACTCAGTCGGCTGCCCGAATGATCGTGCAGCCTATAACGAAGCTCTGCGCAAGGCGCTTGAGCCGGTTGTGGGACAAATGTGCGCTGACTGTCAGCGTCGCGCCGTCACCAATCCGTTGCGCGTGTTTGATTGCAAAGTTCCCGCGGATCAACCCGTTATCGAGACCCTGCCGCGCATCAGCCAGTTTCTTGACGAGCCTTGCCGCCAGCATTTCGAGCAGGTGCAGGAGATTTTGAAATCGGTGGGAGTTGAATTTCAATTGAACGACCGCCTGGTGCGTGGTTTGGATTATTACAGTCGCACTGCGTTTGAGTTTACGCACGGGGCATTGGGCGCGCAGAACGCGATTCTTGGCGGCGGGCGTTACGATGGACTTTCCGAATCGCTTGGCGGGCCGAGCGCTCCCGGCATTGGTTTTGCTATCGGTGAAGACCGGCTGGTGCTGGCGCTTAAGCAATCGGCGGAGGCGGTGCAGCGCAAGCCGGATGTTTATATCGCGCCACTTGGGGCGGGCATGGATCGCGAGGCTGCCCGTCTGGCGCGCGAGTTGCGACGCCACGACGTTGTGGCCGAGCTGGGCGACGAAACTTTTCGTCTGAAAAAATCTTTTGAGACAGCGAGCAAGTTGGGAGCACGTTTTATTCTGATTGTCGGTGAGAACGAAGTTAAAGCTGGAGCCTTTGCTTTGAAGAATCTGGAGAGCGGGGAACAAGTGTCGGTGCCTCGCGCTGAGCTGGCGCAGAGAATTCAGTCGAATACTTGAAGAAAGCCATCCCTGTCATTCCGAGCGAAATCGAGGAGTCTGCCGTTTGCCGGCACGAGTGGAAAGCAGGTTTCTCGACTCCGCAGGATCATCCGCATTCGCGGACGATCCTGCTGCGCTCGAAATGACAATGAATAGGAAAGTTTGGTTCTCTGGAACGAATCCTCACGCCCGCAACGGACAGAATCGCGCCTCCGCATTTATAATTTGTGATTCCCATCTTTTCTGAAAGGCACAACTTGCTCGACTTCTTAGGCGACCTGCAACGCACTCATCGCTGCGGCGCTTTGCGCGCTTCTGACTCCGGCCAACGCGCCGTGCTCATGGGATGGGTGAATCGCAGGCGCGATCTGGGCAATCTGATTTTTGTTGATGTGCGCGATCGCACGGGCGTCACGCAGGTCGTGTTTAACAAAGAGCGCGATCCGGCAGCGCATGAGAAAGCCAGCCAGTTGCGCAATGAGTACGTGGTCGCCGTCATTGGCAAGGTAAAGCAACGCACCACCGACACCATCAACAAAAACATTCCCACCGGGGAAGTCGAGGTGATTGCGGAGGAGTTGCGCATCCTCAACGAATCCAAGCAGCCTCCGTTTCTTCCCGGCGATACGATTTTGCCCAACGAAGAGATGCGCCTTAAGTATCGCTACATTGATTTGCGTCGTGACGCCATGCAGCACAACATTGAGCTGCGGCATAATGTTGCCATTGCCATTCGCAGCTATCTCTCGGGGCAGGGATTTTTCGAAATCGAAACTCCGTTTATGACCCGTTCTACGCCCGAGGGCGCGCGCGATTATCTTGTACCCAGCCGCGTGCAGCCGGGGTCGTTTTACGCGTTGCCGCAATCGCCGCAACTGTTTAAGCAGATTCTGATGATCTCGGGCTTTGACCGTTATTTTCAGATTGTGCGCTGTTTCCGCGATGAAGACTTGCGCGCCGACCGACAGCCGGAGTTCACCCAGATCGATTTGGAAATGTCGTATCCGCAGCCTGAGCGCGTATGGGAAGTGGTCGAGGGATTTCTTACCGCTGCATTCAAAGCTGCTGGGCAGGAGATCAAGCCGCCGTTCCCGCGCATGAGCTACGATCAGGCGTTTCGTCTGTACGGCAGCGACAAGCCCGATATGCGTCTGCCGGCGATGACCGATGTGCGCGCGGCTTTCAGCGAGGAAAATTTGGCGACGCTCGCCGTGAATCCAGGGCTGCCGGTGGTCGCGATCCGCATACCGAAGGTCGGGGAGCTTTCTCGCAAGGATCGCGATGAAATTAAGCCGCTGTTCAGCGCGCGCGGCGCAGCGAAGTTATTCGAAGATTTCAAGCGGCTGGAGAAGAACTTCCCTGAAGCTGCGAGTAAGATTCGGCAGGAAACCCGTGCGGAAGAGGGCGATTTGATCGTGGTCGTTGCCGGCGATGGCAAGCTGGCAGAACACAAATCCGAGGGAGGCGTGAAGCCCGAGGTAAAGCAGCACGACCACGCGGTTTATACTGCCGCAGGATTGCTGCGTCTGGCGCTAGCCCAGAAGTATGCCGACCGTCATGGCGCGTTCAAGAAAGCGGGAGACGCAGCCAAAGATTTCCGATTTCTGTGGGTCACGGATTTTCCCATGTTTGAGTGGGACGAAGAGGGCAAGCGCTGGGCGGCGGCGCATCACCCGTTTACTTCGCCCCGTGAACACGACATGGACAAGCTAGAATCAGATCCAGCTTCGGTGCGCGCGCTGGCCTATGACGTCGTGTTGAATGGAACTGAGTTAGGATCAGGCTCGATCCGTATTCACCGCCAGGACATTCAGAGCAAAATTTTTCATGCGCTTGGCATGACCGAAGAGGAAGCGCGCTCCCGTTTCGGATTCTTTCTGGAAGCGCTGGAGTACGGCACGCCTCCGCATGGCGGGATTGCGTTGGGGCTGGATCGCATTGTGATGATTCTGGCTGGGGCCGACAGTCTGCGCGAGGTGATTCCGTTCCCGAAGACAGCGCGCGCTGTCGACTTGATGGTGGACGCGCCGACTCCCGTGAGCGAGTCACAACTGAAAGATTTGGGAATACAAGTGAAAAGGTAGCTTTTGGCCGGAGGTTGCGAACCGGTCTCGCTAACACATGAGAAAGTCCCAAGTTTCGACGGCTAAGAGCCTCTGTCAGAACACTTCGCTGCTTAATTCGCTCTTCGCAATTTTCCTGATAATGGCGTTTTCCGTTCCAGCTTTGGCTGCCAAGAAAATTATCATCGACACCGACCCGGGAACGGATGACGCGCTGGCACTGATGTTGGCGCTCAACTCACCCGAGTTGGATGTGCACGCGGTCACGGTTGTGCCGGGAAACGTTCCCGCGGCGATGGGGCTGGATAATGCTTTGCGCATGGTTTCTCTGGCGAACCGGTGCGACATTCCGGTGGCTGGGGGAGCGCAGCATCCGCTGTTGCAGAAGCTCACTACGGCCGAGTTCTGGCATGGGAAGAATGGACTGGCAAACATCGAATTGTCTCCGAGCAAGTGTAAAGTCGATCCCCGGTTTGGGCCCGACCTCATTATCCAACTGGTGCACGCGTCGCCTCATGAAATCACACTCGTGCCGGTTGGCCCGCTGACCAATATCGCGCTCGCCGTGGAAAAAGATCCATCTATAGTTCCGCTTGTGAAAGAAGTCATTTTGATGGGCGGTTCGATTAGTGGTGGCAATGTGACTGCCGCGGCGGAATTCAATATTTACAACGATCCCGAAGCCGCGCAAATTGTCTTCCAGGCGGGATGGCCGGTGACCATGGTGGGCTTAGAAGTCGGCGATAAGGCCATATTCACAAACAAATATCTCGAGGAACTTGAGCAAACTCACGGGCCGATCAATGATTTCATCGTGTCGATTCTGAAATTCATGACCAACATTTCGGCGGAGTTTGGCTCACCTGGGCCGCCAATGTACGATCCCTCCGCGGTGACCGTGGCGATCGATTCGAGCCTGGTCAAGGTGCAGGAGATGCACGTCGATGTCGAGACCCGAGGAGCGTTCACGCGCGGAGAAACGGTAGCGAATCGCCATGGCGAAGTAGAGCACAGCTTTCTTCGCGGCGATCGGTACGTTATCGAGGGCGTCGATAAGGTTACTCCCAATGCGAAAGTTTGCGTCGATGTGGACGCTGATCGCTTCTTGCAACTTTTTGTGTCGAGGATTCGTGGTAAGTAGGTTGTTTGCACCTGTAATCGCTCGGGAGAAACAATGTTCACTCCGCATAGTCTGGGCGTCGCCTTAATCATGATGATTACGAGCGCGATCTGTTGGGGTTCATGGGCTAATACGTATAAGGGCGTGAAGAACTACCGCTTCGAGCTTTTCTATTGGGACTATGCTGTTGGAATATTCCTGATCTCCCTGATTCTCGCGCTCACCATGGGGAGCACGTCTAACGATGTTAACAGTTTCCTAAACAATGTTCATTCCGCCGACGTTTCAAATATAGTTTTCGCGATGGTTGGCGGCGCGATATTCAATCTTGCCAATCTCTTGCTGGTGGCTGCGATTGATATGGCCGGATTGGCGATTGCCTTTCCGGTGGCTATCGGTATCGCTCTGGTCGTGGGCGTCGTGTTGAGCTATATTTTGCAGCCCCGGGGCAATGGCGTGTTGCTGGCCGCTGGAGTCGTTTGCGCCGTGATTGCTGTGATCATGGACGGCAAAGCTTATGGAAGCCTGGCCAGCACGGGCCGGGTTACTTCGAGGAAAAGCATCATCGTATGCGTGGTGTCAGGAGTTTTGATGGGGCTCTGGGCGCCATTTGTCGCCCATGCCATGACTCAAGGCAACACTCTCGGCCCGTATAGCATTGCCGTGTTTCTGACCCTCGGCGCGCTTCTCTCTTGCTCCATCTGGAACGTTTACTTCATGAAGAAGCCGCTGGTGGGAGAGCCGGTGAAGTTCAGCGGATTTTTCCGTGGTCCGGCCTCGGGGCACATTCTTGGATTGCTGGGCGGCGTCATTTGGGGTACGGGGATGGTGTTTAATCTTGTGGCCGCGAATTTCACAGGGGTGGCAATTTCTTATGCTATCGGCCAGTCTGCGCCGATGGTGGCGGCGCTATGGGGTGTGCTCGCGTGGAAGGAATTTGCTGGCGCGGGAAGCAGGGCGAAGTTGTACCTCGCGCTTATGTTTATCTTTTATTGTTTCGCAATTTTGCTGGTGGCCAAAGCGAACGGCTGAGAGAAGACAAGGTTACTGGCTGGCAGCAGGTTTGATTTTCAGTACCGGACTCAAATCTCTGTGAATGCGGGAGAAATGCAGATGTCCGCAGCGGCGGCAGGAACATCTAAAATTCGCATCACTGGGATGGAACACATGGCCACACTTATCGCATACAAAGCGTTCGTCGAGCCGTGGCACCATAGGCCGGAACTCAACGCCCGAAACGCAATAGGGACAGCGCACAACTTTGTGGACCATAAGAAATCCGCAATCAGGCGGCAAAGTATATAGGAGAACGTTGTCACCGCGCTCTCTTAAGGTTTGGTTAAATTTATCTCTGAACGTAACCATTCGTAATGGCCCACTGGTGTAGTGTGCTGGCACCGGAGTGCTAGTCCCGTTCATCGGCGATTCGAGAACGTTCTGCTTCCCACAACCCGAACAAATTCTACTGGCTATCGTGATAAATCACTCCGAGGGTAAAGCGAACACCGCGCTTCAACCGGCTCACTCCATGGCGCATGTTGACGCGATAAAATCCACGGCTACCTTTCACGGGACGATATCGGGTGGCGAATAGAAGAATTTGCCCTTGTTGAGCGACGATGACTTCAGCTTTCGACTGGGCCCGCGGCTGTTGTTCCACAATGACGAATTCACCGCCTTCGTAGTCGGCTCCTACTTGGCTGAGAAAGCAAGTTGCTTGCAAAGGGAACGCGACGCTGCCGTAGACGTCCTGATGGAGGCAATTGTAATCGCCACTCTCATAGTGCAGCAGCAACGGAGTGGCTCGCGTTTGGCCATTCTTCGCGCAGAATTCAAGAAATGCGGAGTGGCGGTCGGGAAAAGTTTCCGGCGATCCAAGGGCCCTATTCCACTCATTCGCGAGAGGAACTAAATATGGATAGCTGTGATCGCGTAACTGCTGGACGATATCAGGCAGAGGGTAATTGAAATATTTGTAATCACCGCGGCCAAAGCGGTAGCGCGACATGATGATGTGACTGCGAAAACGTTCCCGCGAGGGATACAGCTTCACTAGGTCTGCACATTCGGGCGGAGTGAGTAGAGGTGGAGTCAAAGCATACCCTTGTTGCCACAGCGATTCCTGAATGGCGGTCCAATCCAAGTTGGCGAGCCTTTCCAAAATGGCTGTCTCCATAATTTTGCGCTCCAACTGTTTCACCAACCCATGCTCAATTCGTTGTCTTAGTGTAAGGAAATCCATGCGGTGGGAATATCCGGATCTTGCGGCGAAAGCCCACGTCAGTTGAATAAGTTTCGTGATCCCGTTTTCGCTTAGGTAAGGTTCAGGAAAGAGGACGATAAAGGCGATAAAACGGAGGGCGCGGGCCAGTACCGTCGCTTTGGAGTTTGCGATGAGGCAAGGCTGCGATTATTTCTACAGGCGGCTGAAGAGGCTTGTTTCACGACAAGCCTCTGTTAGTCACCAGCGGCATCGTAGGCAGGCACATCCCATTGGTAGCCTTCTTCGCCGTGTTGGGTAAGGTCCAGTCCCTGGATTTCCTGTTCCTCTTCGACCCTGAGCCCAATGGTTGCATCCACAATTTTCAGCGCGACTAACGTTCCCACAATTGCCAGCGCCCATGAGACGCCGACGCCCACGAACTGATTTACCAACTGGTGAGGATTGCCTTCGAGCACTCCCGAACGCAGCGTTTTTCCGTCTGCACTCTTGAAAATCGGATTGATCGCGCTGGAAGCGAATACTCCAGTCAGAACGGCGCCGAGCGTGCCGCCCGCGCCGTGCACGCCGAAAGCATCCAAAGAATCGTCGTAGCCGAAACGCATTTTGACCGTGGCGACCATGTGGTAGCAAACTATGCCAGCAATCAATCCGATTGCGAGAGCTGGCATAGGACCGACAAAGCCGGCGGCGGGAGTAATCGCCACTAGCCCGGCGACGGCGCCGGAAATTGCACCTAAAGCGCTAGGCTTGCCATTGCGCAGCCACTCTGCGCCGCCCCAGCCCAGCACCGCAGCGGCGGCAGCGAAATGCGTCGCCACAAACGCGCTAGTGGCCAGACTGTTAGAAGCCAATGCGCTGCCCGCGTTGAAGCCGAACCATCCGACCCAGAGCATGCACGCTCCGATGAAGCTGAGCACAACGCTATGCGGCGGCATAGGCTCTTTGGGATAGCCGACGCGACGTCCGAGGTAAAGCGCGCACACCAAGGCCGAAACTCCCGAGGTGATGTGCACTACGGTTCCACCAGCGAAGTCGAGCGTAGGGAAGCGCCCGCCCAGCGCGGCATTCAGCAATCCACCCTTGCCCCAAACCATATGCGCCATGGGATCGTATACGATGATCGACCACAGAATCATAAATAGCGCCATGGCGCTGAATTTCATACGTTCCGCGAAAGCGCCGGTGATAAGCGCGGGCGTGATGATGGCAAACATCAACTGGTAGATCATGAAAGTCTGCTGCGGGATAGTGGCAGCGTAATCGGCATCGGGCTGCGCCCCGACGCCGCGCAGAAATATGTGCTGCAAGTGGCCGATGAAACTTCCCCCGCTGCCAAACGACAAACTGTAACCCACCAGTGCCCAAAGCACGGTAATGATGGCCATCATTGCGAAGCTCTGCATCATGGTGCTCAGCACATTTTTCTTGCGCACCAGGCCGCCATAAAAGAGAGCCAGGCCCGGACCGGTCATCATAAGCACCAGCGCGGAACTGGTCAGCATCCATGAGTTGTCGGCAGAGCTCTTGGCGTCCGCGACCTGCTGTTGCAGGTTCGCCAACTGAGCTTCCGATATGCCGTTCGATGGCGCAGTCGCTTGGGCAGCCATGAAAGGCGTAGCAATGCAAGAAATGACCAACAAAAGACCGAACCACGCTAATCGCGTCTTCGCAGTAGACATCTGCACCCCCGAAACTGGAGTCAACTTTACTGCCTGAAATAACGCGACGGAAATTGAAATTATTTATGGGAGCTATTGGGATTCGTAATGGAAAAGGTGGTGGGGGAGACGAATGCGAGCGGAGTTCTATTTTTTCTTAGCAGCCACTTCCAGACGAGTGTCGGCGCGCTTCAAGTCGCCGGCGGTGCGTTTGAAATCTTCTTCCGTGTTGCTTTTCGTAATGGCGGATTCAGCGCGCTGTTTGGCTTCTTGTGCGCGTCTTGTGTCGATTTCTTCGGCACGTTCCGCAGTCTCCGCCAGAATGGTTACCTTGTCCGGCAATACTTCCGCGAATCCCCAAGCCACCGCCAGGTGTTCGGTGACATTTTCTTTGCGATAGGTAATTTCTCCGACGGCAAGTTCGGTGATCAGGGGAGCGTGACCGGGCAGAATACCCAGATATCCATCTTTGCCCGGAATCTGCATTTCCTCCGCTACGTCGCGGACGACCATCTTCTCCGGAGTCACGATTTCGAGTTGGAAAGTATCAGCCATAAAACAGCTATCAGCTATCAGCCGTGAGCTCTCAGCATTTGGTGTCCGTTTCAGTGTTTAGCTGAAAGCTGATAGCTGACGGCTGATAGCTTTATGCTACTGCCTTCAATTTCTCCGCTGCTTCCAGAACTTCTTCGATCGGGCCTTTCATGTAGAAGGCCTGCTCGGGAATGTCGTCGTACTTGCCTTCGTTAATTTCTTTGAAACCTCTCACCGTGTCGGCGACTTTCACGTAGCGGCCGGGCGCGCCGGTAAACTGTTCGGCCACGTGGAATGGCTGCGAGAGGAAGCGTTGAATCTTGCGGGCTCGCGCCACTGTAACCTTCTGGTCTTCACTGAGTTCGTCGATACCGAGAATTGCGATGATGTCTTGCAGATCCTTGTAGCTTTGCAGCGTTTTCTTTACTGCCTGCGCCACATCGTAATGTTCCTGGCCCACAATGCGCGGATCGAGGATTCGCGAAGTCGAGCCCAGTGGATCAACCGCCGGATAAATTCCAATCTCGGTGAGGGCACGCGAAAGCACCGTGGTCGCGTCCAGGTGAGCAAAGGTCGTAGCCGGCGCGGGATCGGTCAAATCGTCGGCGGGGACGTAAATCGCTTGCACCGAGGTGACCGAGCCTTTCTTGGTAGACGTGATTCGCTCCTGCAGTTCACCCATCTCGGTTGCAAGATTTGGCTGGTAGCCCACGGCACTGGGCATGCGACCTAGCAGCGCTGATACTTCGGAGCCTGCCTGCGTGAAGCGGAATATATTATCGATGAACAGCAGTGTATCGGCGCCTTCGATATCGCGGAAGTATTCGGCAACGGTGAGCCCGGTCAGAGCCACGCGCAAACGGGCTCCGGGTGGCTCGGTCATCTGACCATAAATCAGCGCAGCTTTTGAATGCTCCGGATCGCCGGGCTTGATAACTCCGGACTCCGTCATTTCCAGCCAGAGGTCGTTGCCTTCGCGGGTGCGTTCGCCGACGCCGGCAAATACGGAAAATCCTCCGTGCTGCTTGGCGACGTTATTGATCAATTCCATGATGACGACGGTCTTGCCCACGCCAGCGCCGCCGAACAAACCGATTTTGCCGCCTTTCAGGAATGGCTGAATGAGGTCGATGACCTTCACACCGGTTTCAAACATCTCGGCGGTGGTCGCTTGTTCATCGAACAGCGGCGCGGGACGATGGATGGGCATCTTCTGCGTGTGCGCGATAGGGCCGAGTTGATCGACTGGTTCGCCGATCACGTTCATGACGCGCCCAAGCGTTCCGCGGCCCACAGGTACGGAAATGGGTCCGCCCTGATCGATGGCTTTCATGCCCCGCACCATGCCCTCAGTCGCTTCCATGGCAACGCAGCGAGCGCGGCCTTCGCCAAGATGTTGCTGCACCTCGAGGACGACATTGATCGGGGTGGGAACGTTGAAGCCGTCGCTCACAACACGAAGCGCCTCATAAATCGGAGGCATGTTCGCCTCGACAAATTGCACGTCCACTACGGGCCCAGCGATTTGAATTACGTGTCCAATATTCTCTGCCATAAAACCTCAGCGGTTAGCGTTTAGCTCTAAGCTCTTAGCTTGAACATTAAATTTTGAAATCTAGGAGGCACCAAGCCAAGAGCTAAAGGCTAATAACTAATGGCTGATCTCTCATCCTGCTGCGGCGGCTCCGCTTACGATTTCGATGATTTCTTTCGTAATCTTCGCCTGCCGGGCGCGATTCATGGCTAGGGTCAGCGAATCGATCATGTCAGTCGCGTTAATGGTTGCCGCGTCCATTGCGGTCATGCGCGCCGCGTGTTCCGCGGCCACCGATTCCAGCAGCGCGCGAAATACCTGAATCACTACGTATTTTGGCAACAACGAGCGAAACAATTCCTCCGGCGATTGTTCGTAAATGTAATCCACCTGCGCCGTCGCAAACTTTGCCGCCACTGCGTCAGCTTCCCGAGTATCCTCAGGACGAAGCTTGACGCCAGTGCCCTTAGCGGCTTCAATCGCCTGCTCTTTTTCTTTCAGGCTCATGTCTTCGGCTTGCGCCACCGTCGGTTGACCGACTTGCTCAATCGGAAGAATTCGTTCCACAATCAGCCGCTGCGCAATTACCGATTTGAATTCATTGAAGAGCAGGTACACCGCGTCAACTTCTTCGTTGGAATAGCGATCGATAGCCTTCCCCGCCATCTCGGAGACCATTGCATAATCAACTTTGCCAAGCACTCCTACGTGCTCTCCCACGAGCGTGGTCCGTGGTGCTTCCGAAGAATCGGCGGCTCGCGGAGAAGCGACCGCATATCGGCGGCGCAGGAAGTCGCGGCCCTTGCGCCCGATGGCTTCAATTTCAACATTCTTTCCAGTTTTCGATTCCAGAAAACGTGATGCTGCTTTCAGAATATTAGTGTTGAAAGCGCCGGCCAGGCCTTTGTCTCCCGTGACAACAATCAGCAAAATCCTATTTTCCGGACGTTGCGCTAACAACGGATGCTTGGGTTCGCCCGTATCCGGATCATAAATTTCAGTTCGCGACACCAGCGACTTCAGCACGTTGGTCAGCATCTGCGCGTATGGGCGTGCAGCCATGGCCCGATCCTGCGCGCGGCGCAGCTTGGCAGCCGACACCATTTTCATGGCCTTGGTAATCTGCCGCGTGTTAGTCACGCTGCGGATGCGTCGCCGAATGTCGAGAATGTTGGCCATTGTTAGTGACAGCTCCTAGCTACTAGCTCCTAGAAAGCCACGGCTAGTAGCCAGGAGCTAGAAGCTAAGCAGCTTATTTCGCCACTGCTTGTCTTTCTCCGACGAAAGTTTCCTTGCACTCTTTAATAAGCTTGCTCATCTCGGCTTTCAAGTTATCGTCGAGAACTTTTTTCTCCATGATCGCGCTCAGGATGCCGGGCTTGGTGGTGTCCACGTATTCATACAGCTTGGCTTCGAAGTCTCGTATCTGGTCTACCGGAAGGTCATCGAGAAATCCGTTTGTGCCGGCGTAAATAATCAGAATTTGTTTGGAAAACGGCAAAGGTGAGAATTGCTTTTGTTTGAGGATTTCGACCAGACGCTGTCCGCGGTTGAGTTGGTTCTGGGTGGCTTTGTCGAGATCGCTGCCGAACTGCGCGAAGGCGGCGAGTTCGCGGTATTGGGCAAGATCGAGCTTCATGCTGCCCGCGACCTGACGCATGGCCTTGATCTGAGCGCTGCCTCCCACGCGGCTTACGGAGATACCAACGTTCACAGCGGGACGCACGCCGCTGTTGAACAGATCAGTTTCCAGAAAGATTTGGCCATCGGTGATCGAAATGACATTGGTCGGAATGTAGGCGGAAACGTCGCCTGCCTGGGTTTCGATTATTGGCAAGGCGGTCAGCGAGCCTCCACCTTTTTTGTCGCTCATTTTCGACGCGCGTTCTAGCAATCTTGAGTGCAGATAGAAAACGTCGCCGGGGTAAGCCTCGCGGCCGGGCGGACGCCGCAACAGAAGCGAGATTTCGCGATACGAGGCCGCATGCTTGGAGAGGTCGTCGTAAATAACCAGCGCGTGCTTTCCGTTGTCACGGAAAAATTCGCCCATGGCGCACGCCGCATAGGGAGAAATGTACTGCATAGGCGCGGGTTCAGAAGCGGACGCCGCTACCACGATGGTGTAATCCATTGCGCCGTAGTCGGTGAGAATCTTTACCACCTGCGCAATCGAAGATCGCTTCTGCCCAACCGCGTTGTAAATACAAATTAAATTGTTCCCCTTATTGTTGATGATAGTGTCGAGCGCCACCGCAGTTTTGCCGGTTTGACGGTCGCCGATAATCAGCTCGCGCTGGCCGCGGCCGATCGGAATCATGCTGTCGATCGCCTTCAACCCTGTGGCCATAGGTTCGCGGACCGGCTGGCGGTCAATCACACCGGGCGCTAAGCGTTCTACGGGGATGAACTTGTCAGTCGCAATGGGGCCTTTGTCGTCGATCGGGAGGCCCAGCGAATTTACTACGCGGCCAATCAGAGCATCGCCGACCGGCACGCTCATGATGCGTCCCGTGCGCTTGACCTCTTCGCCTTCCTTGATTTCGGTATAGTCGCCGAGCAGCACGACGCCGACCTGGTCTTCTTCAAGGTTCATGGCGATACCGGTGACGTCATGCGGAAAGGAAAGAAGCTCTCCGGCCATTACCTTGTCGAGGCCATGGACGCGGGCAATGCCGTCGCCGAGGCTGATGATTGTGCCAACTTCGTCGACGGCAATCTTAGTTTCGTAGTTCTCGATCTGCTGTCGAAGAAGTTCTGTGATCTCGTTTGCTCTAATTTGTGCCATAAGGTCAGCTTCTAGCTCCTGGCTTCTAGCTCCTAGTTTTCTAGTGTCCTCCGCACTTGCCTTGCTGCTTCCAAGCCAGAAGCTAGCAGCTAGGAGCTAATCGCTTGTCTTATCCTCTCTAATTGTCCCGCGACCGAACCGTCGTAAATTGTGCTGCCTACTTTGACGATGGCTCCGCCGAGTATGGACTCGTCGCGTGAATAATGCGCGCGTATTTTTTTGCCAGTTAACTTTTGCATCTGGGATTCGAGAATTTGCCGGTCGTTTTGATTAAGTTCGTGGGCGCTGATGATTTCTGTCTCGGTGAATCCCAGACGCTGATCCAGTTCGATTTCAAACTGTTTCACGATCGGTCCCAGAAACTTTATGCGGCGATGATCGATCAGCACAGCGACGAAATTCCGTACGATTTTCGAAATCCCCTCCTGCGCGACAATCGCATCCAGCACGCCCCGTTTCTGCTCTGGCGTAATTGAGGGAGTTTCCCACACCTCGCGCAGTTCCTTGCTTTCGGCAACCAGTTCGGCGACCCCTTGCGCCTCCCGTAAAGTTTTGTCGGGATCGTGGTGGCCGCTAAGGACGGCCTCGGCGAATGCGCGAGCGTAAGTATTTATGACGGAAGCCATGCGCTATTGCCCACCCTTCCGTGTCTCGCCGCCATCTGCAGAAAGTTGTTGAGCGAAGTAGCGCACCAGCACTTGATCGGTAGGAACATCCACACGAATCTGTTTTTTCGCTAGCGACACTCCCAGATTAGCCGCGTACTCTTTGAGTTCGCGACGAGCTGATTTTGCCGCAGCGGCGATTTCCTGCTGGGCAGACTCGACAATCTTCCGCGCGTCTTCGTCGGCTGCAGCTTTAATCCTCTGCTCCTCGGCTACCGCTTCCTCCTCGGCCTGGGCACGCATTCCAGCAATTTCCTTATTAAGCTTCGAGAGCCGAACTTCTATCTCTGCCAGGCGGCGGTTGGCATCTTCACTGGCCTTGCGCGCCTCTTCCATGGCCTGGACTATCATCGCGCTTCGCTGGCGCATGTACGGCCCAGGAGGTGGGATTAGCGTTGGTATGCCTTTTTTGTAGAAGGCGATTGCCAGAAGACCTATACCAACGAAATTCAGGATTATGCTTACCCGGTACGCTTGGTCGATACTCAAGTGCGTGTACTTAGACAGCTTCTCCACCGACCACGAATGCTTGAACTTCGATTCATCGTCTTCGCCGGCGGCTTCGCGCGTTTCTCTTACCAGTTGCTGGCCCAGCGAATCGTGTCTCGAATGATGTTCTGGCGAAGGGCTCGACTGCTGAGCGACCGAGAAGAAGGTAACTGCGGTAGCGGCCCGTGCCGCGAGCGCGAACCCAGTCAGCACTACGAACGTACAAGAGGCAAACATCAGCAACTTGCGTTGACTAGGGATTGTCCGAAAATTTTGACCGCGCGCTCGTCTCATTGACCACCACCCGCCGGAGCCGGTGCTACCCCGGGATGCAGAACAATTCTGATAATTTCGGCCGCAAGCTTTCCGCTTTCCGTTTGCAACGCAGTCTGCGCCTCAGCTTTATCTTTCTCGATGGCGGCTTTCGCCTCCCCGACCTGCGCTCCCGCTTTATTTCGCGCCTGGATCAACGCGGCTTCGCGGGCCTGCAATGCCTTGTGGCGAAGTGCTTCCCGATGCTTGAAGACTGCCGCACGAGCTTCCCGCAGCCGTTGCTCATATTCCGCTGTGCGCGCCTCGGCTGCGGCGATATCGGCGCGCGCTTTCTCAATCGCCCCTTCAGTTTTGGCGCGCCGCTCCATCAGCACCTTCACCAGCGGCTTGTGAACCACCGCGTTATAGATCGCATACAGAAGGACCATGAAGATGATAGTCGGTATGGATCCGAGCAGTAATTCCCCTACTTGTCTGAGTGTCTCGTCCATGTCTTGAGCTGATAAAAATCTTGAGCTTGCAAAAATTAAAAAACTAAAGAGGGCTGTAAGAAACCATCAAACCTAACACCCTCTAGGGGTTAGTGTCAACGCGGGGATTGACTGGAAAACTGTCAGGATTTTCCCACAGAACTCATTCTCGGATGATTGTCAAGCTTTTTGTGGAGTCAGGGGAAAGAAACCTTGACTTCTGGGATATGGAGTCTAGCATAGAAGTATCACCTCCGATCCAATTCAGGATCGA
>Ga0073928_10004014_pt1 | contig 22362 bp, 19 predicted proteins | sample PaiPotPPA55metaG_FD_76969 | JGI IMG/M metagenome (GOLD analysis project Ga0073928, IMG submission 76969) | Iron sulfur acid spring bacterial and archeal communities from Banff, Canada, to study Microbial Dark Matter (Phase II) - Paint Pots PPA... ...
CGGAAAAACGACGGTCTTCAACGTGATCGCCGGCTTGCTGGAAGCAGACAGCGGCGACATCGTATATCGCGGGCAGGCGGTCGAGGGCTTGCGAGGCAAGGTCGGCTACATGATGCAGCGCGACCTGTTGCTGCCGTGGCGGACGGTTTTGCAGAACGTGCTGATTGGTCCCGAACTATCCCGCATGCCGATTGCACAGGCACGGGAAACGGCGATGGAATACCTCAACACCTATGGCCTCGCCGGTTTCGAGAACGCCTATCCGCGCATGCTCTCGGGCGGCATGCGCCAGCGGGTGGCGTTGATCCGCACGCTCATTAACGATCCGGACATCATTCTGCTCGACGAGCCGTTCTCCGCGCTCGACTACCAGACGCGGCTCTATCTGGAAGGCGTATTGATGGAAGCCGTGGAGACCTTCCACAAGACCGTGGTGCTCGTTACACACGATATAGACGAAGCCGTGGCGTTGTCCAAACGCGTGGTCGTGCTCGGTGGCCGGCCGTCGCAGGTGAAGAAGATCTACGACATCGAGATTGCCGCGCGTTCGCCGATCGGTGCCCGCAGCGATCCGAATTTCTCGGGTTACTTCCACGCCCTGTGCGGCGAACTCGACATCCAGACCGAGGTGGGCTGAGCATGACGCAATCCGTTTCCGTTACGCAGCCGGCGCAAAAGGCACCTGCCCAGAAATGGGCGCTCGACAGCGGCTGGGGCCGCTCTCTGTTGCAACTCGCCGCCGTGGTCGTGTTCTTCGCGATCTGGGAGGGTGCCGCGCGGCTCGGCTGGGTGTCGAATTTCCTGGTGGGCTCGCCGGCGAAGATCCTCGATGCGCTCGTGCGCGACCTCCATTCCGGCCAGCTATTGGTCGATACCGGCTACACCCTGTTCGAAGCCATTCTCGGTTTTGTGTTCGGCACGGCGGTGGGCTCCCTATGCGGTCTCGCGCTCTGGTATTCGCCGTTCGTCGCGCGGTTGATCGAGCCGTTCATCGTCGCGATCAACAGCGTGCCGAAAATCGCGTTCGCGCCGATTGTGATCCTGTGGTTCGGCACCGGGCTGATATCGAAAGTCGCGCTGGCGATCTCACTGACTGCCATCGTCGCGCTGATCGCGGCATACGAAGCGGCGAAGGACGCCGATCCCGACCTCCAGGCACTGCTGGTCACGCTCGGCGCGAACAAGAACGATGTGTTCACGAAAGTGGTCGTGCCGTCCACGCTGCCGTATGTAATCTCGACGTTTCGCATCAACGTCGGCTTCGGTCTGGTTGGAGCGGTGGTCGGCGAGTTCATCTCGTCCGAACACGGACTCGGGCACATGATCTTCACGGCCTCCAGCCTGTACGACCTCAACACGGTATGGGAGGGGCTCTTCGTGCTGATGGCGATCGGCTTCGTCCTCTATTTCCTGATCGACCTCATCGAGCACCGGCTGCTGCCGTGGCGCCAGGCATCGAATGCGAACACGCTGAAAGTTTGAACGACTAGTCAATCACTTGACCGGAATATAACGATGGCACCCATCTCAAGATTCACCGCAAGAAAAATGTTGACCGCGTTGACGACGGCGCTCGCGCTTTCCGTAACGTCGGTCTCGACCACGGCGCTCGCCGCCGACAAGAAAGTCACCATCTCGCAAGCGTTTCAGTCGATGCTGTATTTGCCCCTCTATGTCGCCATCGACGGTGGGTTCTTCACGAAGGAAGGGCTCGACGTGACCAAGCAAACGGCGGGCAGTCCGAGCGCGGCGTTATCGGCAGTATTGTCGGGTAGCGCGGAATTTTCGCTGCATGGTCCCGAATGGACGGCGGTGGCGGCCGAGAAGGGCGCCGACGTCGATGTGATCGCGAACGTAGTGAACGGTGCGGCTGTGTGGATCGCGGTGGCTCCCGACGTGAAGTTTGCCGGTATCAAGGACGTCAAGGGCGAGGTGGTCGTGTCGGGGCAGATGCCGACTACCAGCACGTCGCTCTTCTTCAGGGCGCTGAAGGAGAATGGCATGTCGCCGAGCGACGTCAAGCTGATGCAGGTGCCGCTCGGCTCCGAAATTGGGCCACTGGTCGCGGGGCAATCGAAGATCGCAGTGATGTACGAGCCGGGTCTCGATCAAGCTGTCGCCAAGGGCATGAAAGTGGTGCTGAGCTTTCCCAAGCTTTATGGCGAGTACGCGTTCTCGTCGATTACGGCGAAGCGCAGCATCGATCCTGACGTCGCCGCGCGCTTCGTGAAAGGTCTGCAAAACGCACTTGTCTACATGCAGACGAATCCGACAGAAACCGCCGCGATCGCCCGCAAGGAATTTCCAACGCTCGATGCGCCGGTGGTCGATGCTGCCGTCAAGCGTATGCTCGCCGATGGCGTCTACCCCAAGAATGTCGATATCACGCCGAAGGCTCTCACGGTCGCGATGGACACGCAGATCGCGCTCGGTAACCTGAAGCAACAGCCGAAGTACGACACGTTCGTCGCGCGCAGCTACATCCAACCCGCACTTGCCGCCAAGTAAAGTACATGATCCAGACTTACGTTTGTCCTACCATTGCCGAGATTCGTGCCGGTATTGCATCAGGTAAGAGCAGCGTTGAACATTTCGTCATGCAAAGTTTCGATGCGGCTAAGGCTTCGCAAGCGGAGCTGCATGCATTCCAATATTTGCCCGACGCGCCGCCGGTCAACCGCACCGAAGCGGCCTTGCCGCTGACGGGGGTATCGGTAGCGGTGAAGGACATCATTGATACCGCTGGCATGCCTACCGAGTTCAATTCGCGGGCTTATACCGGGCGGCGACCCGAGCATGATGCCTCGGTGATAGCACGCCTGCGCGCAGCGGGTGCGACGATACTCGGCAAGTCGGTGACGACCGAGTTTGCTTTTCGTCATCCGGGGCCGACCGTCAACCCGTGGAACAGCGCGTACACGCCGGGTGGATCGTCGAGCGGCTCGGCGGCAGCGGTCAGCGCGGGTATTGTTCCGCTTGCGCTCGGCACCCAGACCCAGGGCTCGGTGATTCGTCCTGCGGCGTATTGCGGTGTCGTCGGCTTCAAGCCGACCTACGGCGCCATCGCGAGAACCGGGGTTTTGCCGCTCGCATGGTCGCTGGACCATGTCGGCTTGTTCACGACCAACGTTGCGGATGCCGCCTATGTTCTGAAGCTCGTCGCTGGCACTGATGCCGGCGATCCGCATGCGTCGCATGTTCCGGCCGCGGTTGCAAAGGTGGCGGGGCGCCGTATCGGCATGCTGGCGAGCCAGGTAGGCGGCGCGGTCGAGCCGGCACAGCAAGCCGCGCTCGACGCGCTTGCCGAGCGCCTGTCGTGCGATGGTGCCGACATTGTCATAGTCGATCTTCCGGCAGGGATCTTCGACACACCGCGCCACGCGCTGACGCTAATGGGCGTGGAGGCAGCCATCACGCATGGCGAACTTGTCGATCGCTCACCGGAGCTTGTAAGCGCGCCAATGCGCGAACTCGTCGAGCAAGGGCGCATGCTGCCCGCCATCGAATATGCGAGGACCAAGGTTTTGCAGGAGCGGATGGCGTATCGGTTCGAGCGGTGGATCAGGGAGACGATGGCGCTCGACGCGTTGCTGGTTGCGCCAGCGAGCGGCGAGCCGCCGCGCGGGCTCGACTCCACAGGCGATGCGTCGTTCTGCGCCCCGTGGACGTTTCTGGGCGTGCCGGCCATTACGGTGCCGGTCGGTTTCGGGCCGGCGGGGTTGCCGCTGGGCGCGCAGTTGGTCGGAGCCGCGAACGGCGATATTGCGTTGCTGGGGCTGGCGGAGTGGGCCGAGGAAAGGACGGGATGGAAGGCAGCGCTTGCGGCGCGGCGGCGCTGACCCGGGGGTTCAGCCGGGGGACAAGCCAGGCGTGCGTTCGCCGATACGAGAGCATCGCCATTGTGGGGGCACCAGTCATCTCATGATGACTGGTGCCCTGCTTCTAGTTCATCCCGAGGAACTCCGGGCAACTCGATGCGAGGTTGACAGGGATACTTAGATCGCGAGATCGTAGAACTGCTCGAGGATTGCGCGCTACGTTTCGCCGCCGGTATGCGCCTATTCTTTCGATATCGTTGATGCACCCTTTGACGTTCGGTATCGTCAGCATCGAAAGATCGTTGCTCTTGGGCGCTCTCCATAGCAGAGCGCCCGATTGCTACAGAACCGCTTTTCAGTGTGACCGGCCGGATCGACCTATGCCTTCAGATGCGGTCGCAGTAACGACAGGTCAGGGCCTCCAAGACGGTCGTGTGCGGATTGCACCTGGTGCCAGTACGGGTAGAGCAGGGGCGGCGCGCTTACCTTGTCGAGCCGCGCGCGCTGTTCGGCGGTCAACGTGAGATTCGCCGCGCCGAGGTTGTCACGCAGTTGCACGTCATTGCGTCCGCCGATGATCACCGAGGCGACGGCGGGCCGCCCAAGCGTCCACGCAAGCGCAACCTGTGCGGCCGAGACTTTGTGCTCGCCGGCGATCTCGATGAGTACGTCGATGATCGACCACAGTCGTTGCTCGTCGCGAATTGGCGGCTCGGTCCATCCGGCGAGCTGTCGCGTGCCTTCGGGCGTCGCGTCGCGGCGGTGCTTACCTGACAGCAAGCCGCCTGCCAGTGGACTCCAGACCAGAATGCCAAGTCCCTGATCGAGCGCGATTGGCGCGAGCTCATACTCCGCTTCGCGTGCTTCGAGCGTGTAGTGGATCTGCTGGCTCACGAAGCGCGGCAGACGATCGCGTTCGCTCACGTGCAATGCTTTCATCAGGTGCCAGCCCGAGTAGTTCGAGCAACCAACGTACCGGATCTTGCCGTGCTGGACCAGCAGGTCGAGCGCTTCGAGCGTTTCTTCCAGCGGCGTAAGCCCGTCCCATTGATGAACCTGGTAGAGGTCAATCACATCGGTCTTGAGGCGGCGCAGGCTCGCCTCGCAAGCCTGGATCAAATGATGCCGCGACAGGCCCCGGTCATTCGGGCCGTCGCCCATCGGAAAGCGCGCCTTGGTGGCGATCAGCACGCCGCCCTTGCGTTTTCCGCCGAGCGCCTCGCCGACGATTTCCTCCGACGCGCCATTCGAATAGACGTCCGCCGTATCGATCAGGTTCACGCCCGCGTCGATGCACATGTCAATCTGCCGGCGCGCTTCGTCGAGGCCGACTTCGCCGACGCTGGCAAATTTGCCCTTGCCGCCCATCGTCATTGTGCCGAGTGTGATGGTCGACACCTTGAGGCCGGAACGACCAAGTTGACGATATTCCATGATGAAGCAATCTCCTATGAAGGTTGCAGAGGATTCGGGACCGGCGCGCGGTCATTTCTCATCCACCTGCGCGGGAAAATCGTGCCTGTTCTCTCCGTTGACGCGCCCAACCGTTCGACGATATCGGAGATTCACTTACCATTCCAATGGGAATATCTGCTTTGATTAAGCGGTTTTTGTGATTAACGGTGTTTCGAGGGATGAGGGGCGCGGGCCACTCCTGTGATCAGATCGCCGATCCCGAGGCATGCCGCTCCGGAAGCTCACTGGGTCTCACCGATGGTGGCGCAGTGCGGCTCGTGCGCTCAATGAGCACTACCATGGTTGCGGACATGCACATTAGCGCGGCAACGCCGAGCATCGGGACGCGATAGGAGCCGGTGACATCGTGTAGCCAGCCGGTCGCATAAGGTCCGAGGAAACCGGCGAGCGTGCCAATCGTATTGATGAGCCCGATCCCCGCCGCGGCAGCTGCATTGCTGAGATAGCGCGGAGGCAACTGCCAGAACGAAGCATGCGGTGTATAGACGCCGACCGCGCCGAGCGTAAAGGCGGCCATCACCGCATACGGCGAGGACAGGAAGAGCGCCGCGGCGAACGACAAACCACCTATCGCGGTAGGAACCGCGACGTGCCACGCGCTGACAGTGGTACGGCGTGCATAGTGTCCCCACGACAAAATGGTCAGCGCCGAAACAGCGAACGGAATCGCGGTGATCAGTCCAATCTGGAGGACTGAATAGTTCACCGAGAACGTCCGTGAGAACTCGGCGACAATCTGTGGCATGAAGAACGACAGCGCGACGACGCCGATATTGATGCCGAAGTAGATCAGCCCGAACGCAAGAACTCGACGGTCCAGCAACGCACTCCACGCGCTTTTAGGCGACACGCGCTGCGCCTCCTGCTGCTCCATCGCAAGCGCCTCATTTAGTTCGGCGCGCTCGTCCGCAGTCAACCACGAGGCCTCGTCTGGCCGGTTTTTCATCAGGATGAAGGTGGCGACGCCCAATGCGATCGCCGGCAGTCCTTCAATGAAGAACATCGATCGCCAGCCGGGCCACCCAAAAATATGCACGTGCTCCATAACGAAGGTCGAAATTGGCGCACCGAGCATGTTCGACAGCGGGATCGCGATAAAAAGCAGCGACATCAGCCACACCCGTTCCTGCCGCGGCAGCCAGAACGTGACGTACAGCACCATCCCTGGAAAGAAACCCGATTCGGCGATACCGAGTAGAAAGCGCAGCACGTACAGCATGTGCGCACTGCCGACGAATGCGGTCAACGACGCAATGATTCCCCAGGTGACGAGAATGCGCGTCATCCAGAGCCGCGCGCCGAACCGGGCCAGCAGCAGGTTGCTCGGGACGGCAACGAGAATGTAGCCCGCATAGAAGAGGCCGGCCGCGAACCCGAACTGCGAGACCGACATGCCGAGTTCGTGATTCATTGTCAGTGCCGCGTAACCGACATTCGCCCGGTCCATCTGGTTCACGACATAGAGCAGGATCAGCAGCGGCGCCAGGTGCCAAATGACTTTCCGGGCGGTCTGCGGCCTGATTCGTGCCGCATTCAAAGTATCGTTCATCAGTGTCCTCTCTTGTTCCAGTGCGCAGCCCTCGAATGCCATGCAGAGACGGCGTGGCAGCGCTTCGTTGTGGGTCATCCGCTCTTCGTCCGGCAGCCGCCGCCCGGCGCTTTAGATGGCTGGTTCGCTCATCGCGCGTCGCTGTTGGGCTGAACAGCACGTACTGTCGGGCTCCACGTTGCAATGTCGTCCAGCGGTACAACCGGCCTCGGTAATTTCTTAAAGTCGAAACGCGCGAGGATCGGCGAGGTCAGGCCCGGCGCATCGACGCTCACGATTTGTTCGTCAGCAAAGAATTCGTCGAATGCAGCCCTGAAATGTCCGCGCGACTTCAGCACCACGACGCGCGCGCTGGCGATATCAATGCCGAACATCTCGAAGAACATCGGCTCGTGGCACTGGTGTCGCTTGCTGATGACGATGACCGTCACGCCTCCCACTTGCAACGCAACCGACGGGCCGAGGTCGAAGCTGCACCCGGCCAGTTGTCCGCGGCGGCCGACACCTTTACCTGTATGCAGTCGCAACACCCGGGCGGGCACGTCGAACAGTTCCGAATAAATGGTGGTTTCGGCCCGGTTGAACCGCGCTTGGAACGTTTGGCCGGTACCGGCCACATAGGCGTCCGACACCAGTTCCGGATCTGTGACGACACCGAGGATCGCACCGCGCACGTCCTGTTCCTGGAGCGCTTTAAGAATAAACGGCGTGTTGCCGCGGCCGCCGCCGCCAGGGTTGTCGGCTACGTCAGCAAGCAGCACTGGTGCACGCGACGCATCGTCGCCTGTTGCTTTCGCAAGGTTGACCGCATCGTTGAGTGGTGTCAGCCGCGGCGTGAATGCGGCACGCTCCTGCCATGCGTACGACGCAAGCTCGTGCGCAACCCGGGCTGCGAGCGGCGCATCTCCGCGTGTGGTGACCAGTACCGTCAGCCCGTTCTTTGGCGTGTCCGCAAACGCGAATCCACCGGCAATCGAGATGTTCACGATGCGCGGATCATCGAGCGCCTCAGCGCGTCGGATCATTTCCGCATACGGCCCTGTGCCCGGTGCTGTCAGCAACTGCGTCGGCGGTGCACAGACGGGCATTCGCATATGGGCGACGGACGTGCGCATACCGTCCAGCAGTTCGATGGCGATCCACGCCGCCTCTGCACCTCGTTCGGCCATATCGGTGTGCGGATTGCGGCGGTACGACACGAGGGCGTCGACTGCGTCGACCATTCGGTCCGACACATTCGCATGCAAGTCGACGGTGGCGACGATCGGTACTGCCGGCCCGACGATACGGCGCACGAGCGTGAACACCACGCCGTCGGGATCGTCTTCTTCTGTCGTGATGGCGGCGCCGTGCTCACAGATGTAGACGGCGTCAAGCGGCAACGCCGCGCGTAACCGCTTCTCGAACTCGCGCAGCGTGTCGACGAAGAAAGCGTGTTCGACCGGTCCGCCAGACTCCGCGTTCGCGAACAAAATCGGTACCGGCGTCCAGGGTCGGATCGCATCCATCGTACGAACGAACGCCGGGATTTCCGGCGTCATCACAGGTGCCGCGCTTCTCGCGTCCAGCAGAAGCGCGGCGTCTTGCAGATATGCACGCGACAGGAAATCGGCGCGCGTCGAAACCGGTGCAAACCGGTTCGACTCGATCGCAAAACCAAGAATGGCAATGCGCGGGTTTTTCATCAATCGCTCCTCATCGGCCGGCGTCATCGGCCGGCATTGGGCGCTGACATTCCCGGCGGGTCATCAAAGGCAACCGCATTTCCATCCACGGCACGACGGCGTGCTGTGGACGGACGCGAACATCGGCACCTGAGTTCGCACGCGGTGAAAAGAGTATTGGCCGTCAAATAGCCGCGGGGGTTAACATCGTCTTATTGCTTCGTTAACATGCAACTTAACGCGCAGCTTGATGATCTCGACCGAAGACCTGCACTTTTTCATTACGCTGACGGCCGCCGCCTCGCTCGCCGACGCCGCGCGCAAGCTCGATGTCACGCCGCCCGCTGTCACGCAGCGCTTGCATCTTCTGGAAAAGCGGCTGGGAATGCACTTGATCGACCGGTCGGGCCGGCGCTTGGTGCTGACCGACGAGGGCGAACTGCTCGCGGTCCACGCGCGCAGGATCTGCGACGACATCGACAATCTGTCGGACACGCTGGCGTCGCGACGCGGGACGGTGGCGGGGCATCTTCGGGTGATCGCGCCGCTCGGCTTCGGGCAGCGGTACGTCGCACCCGTCATCGCGAAATTTCGCAGCCTCTATCCGGAAGTGACCGCAAGCCTGATGCTATCCGATCGCCCCACGCACGTTTCGGACGACACCTGGGACCTGATGGTCCATATTGGCGAGCTACGCGATTCGACGCTGGTCAGCCGGCGGCTTGCGCCTAACCGGCGCATCCTGTGCGCGGCGCCGCGCTATCTAGCGTTGCGCGGCGAACCACGGCACCCGGATGAACTGCGTGCGCACGACTGCATCGCGCTACGCGAAAACGATGAAGACGTGACGATGTGGCGCTTTATGCCGAAGCACCACGGCGCGCCGGCGAATGTCAGGATCGAGCCGTGCCTGACGAGCAACGACGGCGGCACCGTGCGCGATTGGGCACTTGCCGGACTCGGGATCATTGCGCGTTCCGAGTGGGACGTCGCCGAACATCTGCACGCGGGCCGGTTGGTCCCGCTGCTCGACGAGTGGCAATTGCCGGATGCCGATGTCGTTGCGCTGATCAGTTCACGACATGGACGCTCATTGCGCGCTACGCGCTTTCTCGACCATCTGCACTCGTCGCTATCGAAACTGCTCTGGCTGCCGTCCATCGCTGGCGAACCGGTAGGGCAAGGCCGCGACGGCCGCAACAGACGTAAGCCAGGGCCAGATGCCGGCTGATCGAATGGAGGTGCGAGCTCGCCGATCGGCCGCTCAAACTGGCAAAGCTCGACGATGTCCGTTTCGGCCCAATCGGCGATGGTCTCGACGCGGATGATGACTTTCATCGCTCACCTCGGCAGGCAGGGAACGCTTCAATACTAGACACGCAATCCGCTTACCCAAGGTTCTTAACGCTCCCCCGCGCGCCAGACTGGTAGCGATGGTCCGGCGGGTTGATCGGTCAGCGGTACGCCGGGCGGGAGCGCCGCGGGAACTTGCAAGGGTGCCGTCAAGATTCCGACTTGTGCGTACGTTAGCAGCGAGATTGTCAAGTTTGGGTCTGAACCATCGCGGAACGCCTGTCAGGCAACTGGTTGCGGGTTTTTCGATGGGGCTTAAATTGTCTGCGAGCCTCGTTGGGACTGGGTTTGACGCTTTGCGTAACCGAACCGGGTAAGGTCCAGATTTGTGGATTTAACGAATAATCAGTTGCGCGTTTTTTGCCCGTAATATCGCAAGCAAGCGGGCTTGCTCATTCCCGACGATGGTCAAGGCTTCGTCCACGCCCATGCCGGGTTTGGCGAGCTGCATGTCGGCGCGCGAGGCGAGTGCGGCATGCACCGAGACGCGCGCGGACAAGTCGGTCTCCACGCAACTGCCGCCCAGATAAGCGCCGACGCCGTGTGCCTTGCACAACAGCACGGCTTCAAACGAATGCGTCACACTGCCCACGTCAGGCATCTTGATCTGGACTATGTCGGCCGCGCCGCTCTTGGAGAAACGTTCGACGTCGGCCAGCGTGTCGCACCATTCGTCGGCGACGATCTTCGCGTTGCATCCCAATGCATCGAGGTGATGCCTGATCTGCAGGAAACCATCAATCTGGTTGTCAGTGCTGCCGTAGTCGGCGGGCGATTCAATATGGAGTTGATAAGGCGCCACCGACTCCGCGACACGAGCGATGTACTCGGCGATCTTCAACGGATCACCATGGAATTCGATACCCGCGTTACCGTACAGATCGAAGTGCAAGGTCGGCTGATAGGCGGGGTCCGCTGCACCGTTGACTTGAGCCGCGACCCACTTGGCGTAGTCGGCGAAGAGGCGGCCGTCCTGGCCGAATTTCGCGGGCGTGTTGATGAGACCATGCGGTAGGATATCGACGCGTTTCATGACCATTTTCTGCACGTTCACCTTGCGTTCGTCGCCGCTCTGCGCATAGATGGGCACGGGTTCGGCAATGAGGGGCAGGTCGTAGGCATCGGCGAGCACCTCCGCAATTGTCAAGCGGCGGCGATGTGCATACGCGCCAAGCAACGCCTGGCTGAGTCCGTATTGCACCGATGACGGCACGCTCGAGCCATCGGGCAACGGAGCGAATACGCGCGCGATATCCTCACGCAGATTGCTGAAATCGAGCGCGAGCAAACGCGGCCTCAAGGGTCCGTCGAGCAGCGCCTGCGCATGATCGCGATTGAACACCGGTTCGCGCCCGCCGGCCGCCGCGTACTGCACCGTCATCATGTCGCCCCACGCGACGAAGCTGTCGTCGAGCACGAGGCCGACGCCAAGCGCGTGACCCTGCACGCGGATGCGCGCGAAGCCCGGCGTGACGGGTTCACCGGTGTAGTCGAAACCGTCCTGCTGCGCGCCTGCGCGGATGGCGCGCTGGTCGTCGTAGAAAAACGCGCCTAAGGTCGGTGCGGTGAGGATGTCAGCAATCATGTGTTCCTTTGTCTACGGTCTACGGAGGTCAGGGTCGAGTCGCCAGACGGAAATGGACGCCCTCATGGCGCAACTGACCCGTGTCACGCTGCCCTTCAATTTCCTTGGATTACCTGCGTTGTCGGTGCCTTGCGGGTTCTCTCCGCGCGGGACGCCGGTCGGCATGCAACTCGCAGCGAAGCCTTTCGCAGAAGATATTTTGCTTAGGCTGGGGTATGCGTATCAAAAGGCGACGGAGTGGCATGCGGCGGCTCCGCCCCTTCTATGAGACCATGCTGACCGTTCGCGGCCAGCCTGTCCCTCTGCAAGCGTTCAGTGCGGCAACTCAAAGATCGAAATAGTAGAGGTCGCGATGACTGCCGACACAAGCGCGTCCGTCAGGCAGAATCCATCCGCGGAACATGCCGATAGTATTGAACGGCGCGGCGACTTCACCATCAGCACTGATGGCGATAACGCCGGCACCCACACCCAGATCCTTGAACACTCCCATTATCTTGTGTGCGGCGGCCTGTTGAACGCTTTCACCGGCGTAGGTCACGCGGCTGGCAATGTCGTGAGCCAGTACATGACGGATGAAATATTCTCCCTGGCCAGTGCCGGACACCGCGCAGGCGCCATCGCGGGCGTAAGTGCCGGAGCCAATCAGTGGGCTGTCGCCGATGCGGCCAACCGGCTTGTTGGTGTACCCCCCTGTGGAGGTTGCCGCCGCCAGATGGCCGTGCTGGTCGAGCGCCACGGCACCGACCGTGCCATGTTTTTCCGCTTCTTTTGCGGCTTTGTACGTGCCTGCCAGTTGGTGGCGGCGCATGGCCTCGAGCGCTTCTACACGGCGTGGCGTGGTGAAATAGTCACCGTCAACGCAGGCGAGGCCATGTTGAAGGGCGTAACGGTCAGCACCGCTGCCGCCGAGCAACACGCTTTCGCCGGCATCCAGCAGGCTTCGGGCCGCTAAAACCGGATTGCGGATCTGCCTCGCACCGCAAACTGCACCGGCTGCCAACGTGCTGCCGCACATAATGGCGGCGTCAAGTTCGTGCTGTGCGTCGGCGTTGAGAGCCGCACCGAAACCGGCGTTGAACCACGGCGAGTCTTCCATCACCAGCACCGCAGCCTGAACAGCATCCAGTGCGGAGCCGGCGCGTTGCAACACGACCGCACCTGCCCGCAACGCTTGCTTCAGCGCATCACGGGCTGCGTCCCATTCTTGTGCGGTCATCTCATGTTCGGCCATCACACCGCAACCACCGTGGATCGCCAGTGCCGGCATGAACGAGTCTTTAGTCATCGTGTCCTCTTGCAGTCTGGTTAATGTTTCGGGCTAGTCTTTTCAGGCCCAATGACAGGCGACTTTTTGCCCCGATGCTTTTAATGTCAGCACAGGCCGTTCAACCCGGCAGCGGTCAGTGACGTGAGGGCAGCGGGTATGAAAACGACAGCCGGCCGGGGGCGAAAGAGGGCTTGGCAACTCACCGGTCAGGCTGACATTCTTCCCGCGTGCGGCAGGGTCGAGGCTCGGCGCGGCGCGCAATAGTGCCTGGGTATAAGGGTGCAGCGGAGTGCGATACAGCGTTTGCGTGTCGCCAACCTCGACAACTTCCCCAAGATACATCACCGCGACACGGTGCGAAATATGGCGTACCAGCCGTAGGTCGTGGGCGACGAACAGCACCGTCAGAGACAGCTTGTTCTGCAGATCCAGCAACAGATTGACCACCTGCGCCTGCACCGAGACGTCCAGCGCCGACACCAGTTCGTCGGCGACCAGCACTTCCGGTTCAACCGCCAGCGCACGACTGATGCCAATGCGCTGGCGCTGTCCTCCGGAAAACTCATGTGGCAGTTTGTCTATGGAATCCGCAGGTAAGCGCACCAGGTCCATCAGCTCAAGGATCCTTGCAGGAATGGCATGCTTCGGACGCATGTCGTGCACCGACAGCGCCTCACTCAGCATCTGGCCAACAGTCATGCGCGGGTTCAGCGAACCGTAGGGATCCTGAAATATCATCTGCACCTGGCGGTTGAAGCTGCGCCGGGCCTGACCAACCAGTGTGGCAATGTCCTGCCCCTTGAAGCGTACGCGCCCGTCGGTGGCGCTTAGCAGGCCCACCAGCGTGCGCGCCAGCGTGGACTTTCCACAGCCGGATTCGCCGACAATCCCCAGCGTTTCGCCACGGGTAATTTCCAGGCGCACGCCATTCAGTGCCTGTACAAACTGCTTCGGTTTGCCTTGCAAGCGCTGTATCTGTGATCGCTTTACCGGGAAATGCACCATCGCGTCTTCGACGCTGATGATCGGTATCTCGCGCGGCGTGATGGTCTCGCTCATCTCATACCTCTTCCGGCTGTCGTTGCTGCTGAATGTGCAGATGATGATGACAGGCAACCTGTTGATGTTCCGACAACTTCACCAACTCCGGCAACCGTTGCCGGCACACCTCGGTGCTGTGGACGCAGCGGGAGCTAAAGCTGCACCCTTGCGGTAAATCCAGCAGCGACGGCGGCGTACCTTCGATCGACAGCAGTGGCGTACCTTCGTCACCTGCCTGCGGCACCGAGGCGATCAGCCCCTGGGTATAAGGGTGATGTGGCTGGCGGAGAATCGCGTTGACCGGCCCGGTTTCGACAATGCGCCCGGCGTACATGACCGCTACGCGATCGCAAAGCTGCGCAACCACGCCCAGATCGTGCGTAACGAAAATGATGCCCATGCCCAGTTCGTCGCGCAGGTTGAGCAGCAGCTTCAGGATCTGTTCCTGGATGGTGACGTCAAGCGCGGTGGTGGGTTCGTCCGCCAGCAGCAGGCGAGGATCGCCGGCCAGCGCAATGGCTATCATCACGCGCTGGCGCATGCCGCCAGAAAATTGATGCGGATAATCATCCAGTCGGCTTTCCGGCGCCGGAATCCCCACTTGGGTCAGCAGTTCTATTGCGCGCCGACGCCGCTGTTTGCGGTTCAGATCGGTGTGCGCATGCAGGCTTTCCTCAATCTGCCTCCACACGGTCAGCACCGGGTTCAGGGCGATCATCGGCTCCTGGAAAATCACGGCGATCTCGCGACCACGTACCGAGCGCAGGGCGGAGGAGCTTAACGTAGAGAGTTCGCGGCCCTGCCATTTCACCGAGCCGGAGATTTCCGCAGACGGGGGCATCAGCTTGAGAAGCGAACGCAACGTCACGCTCTTACCCGAGCCGGATTCGCCGACGAGTCCGAGGATCTCACCCTTTTCCAGCGTCAGGCTGACGTCCTGAATCGCACGCAACTCGCCTCGCGATGTCTTGATGCGGGTATTCAGGCCGGTCACTTGCAACAGTGCGCCGTCGCTGTTTGATTGATTGTTCATCGATTCAATTCTAGTGATTGCCGGGACGTAACCATTCAGCCAGCGCATCGCCGATCAGGCTGAAGCCAAGACCCGTCAGCACAATAGCCACTCCGGGGAAAATAGTGATCCACCAGGCGGTGTCCATAAAATTCTTGCCCGATGAAATTAGCACGCCCCATTCCGCCGTCGGCGGCTGTGCGCCCAGACCGAGATAGCCCAGGCTGGACCCGAGCAGGATTGACAGCGCCATGTCGGTCATCCAGTACACCAGGGTGGCGGTGACCACGTTCGGCAACAGATGGCGAAAGATGATCCGCAGGTGGCTGTAGCCCATCACCTGTCCGGCGGCAACGTAATCCAGCCGCTTTTGTACGCTGACTTCACCGGCGATCAGCCGGGCGTAAAACACCCAGTAGATGATCCCGACGGCGATGTACATGCTCTTTAGTCCAGGCCCGAGGATCGCGACGATAGCAATCACCAGCACCAGCAGCGGGAAAGTGATCACTGCGTCAACCACGCGCTGGAACAAGGTTTCAGCTATGCCACCGTAAAAACCGACCAGCAAGCCGGCCAGCGTACCGAACATCATCGGGAACAGCGTGGTGAACAAGGCGATCTGCAAATCGATCCGGTACGCATAGATCACGCGGGCAAAAATATCGCGGCCGAAATTATCGGTACCGAAGAGGTGCTGGGCGCTGGGGCCCTTGAGGATCGCGCGGTAGTCGAACTGCAGCGGATCATGAGGCGCGATCCATGCGGGGAAAAATGCCGCGGTCAGGCTGAACAGCAAAATCAACACGCCCAGCAGCGTGGGCCACGGCAGACGTTTGCGCCACGAACGGGTCAACGAGCGCGAGAGGATAAGTGTTGTCATCTTGCCCTCCGCGGGTCGAGCGCGACCTGGACGACATCGGTGACAAGGAAGATCAGGGAAACCAGTACCGACAGCACGATCACCAGACCCTGCACCATGGGGTAGTCGCGGCTGAAAATGCTGTCGACCATCAACCGGCAAATTCCCGGCACGGCGAAGACGGTTTCGGTGATCACCGCACCGCCGATAATCGTGCCGATGTTGAGGGCAAACAGTGTCAGCGTCGGGATAAGCGCGTTACGCATGACATGCCGCAGCAGGATAGTGCGGTTGCTCAGGCCTTTGGCGCGGGCGAAGGTAACGTATTCGGCATCAAGAACCGCGATGATCGAGGCCCGGAGGCTGTTCATGAGTACGGCCGTCAGGCTCAGTGCCAGCGTCATCGACGGCAAAAAAAGGTGATAGACCCGATCGCCGAATGTGTCGCCGTAACCGCCGACGGGAAACCAATGGAGACGAGCCGAGAAGATGGTCAGTAGTACGAGGCCAATATAAAAAGGCGGCATGGAGAGCGTGACCTGAAAGGAGCCTCGAATGGCCATGTCAGTGGCACTGTTGCGCCGCAGGGCTGAGACAAACGCCAGCGGGATTGCCATTGTCAGTGCGAAAAATCCGGCCATTGCCGTGAGCATCAAGGTCACCGGCAGACGCTCGGCGATCACTGAGGTAACCGGTTCGTGCAGGGCAAAAGAGTCACCCAGATTGCGCGTTGCCACTTGACGGACAAAATAGAAAAACTGCACCGGCAGCGGTTTGTCGAGGCCTAGTTCTGCGTTAATGCGCGTCACGTCCGAATCGGTGCTGCGATCGCCGATCATGGCGCTGGCAGGATCGCCCGGCAACAGGCGCACGATGGTGAACGTCACCACCAGGATCACCAGCAGCGTCGGAACAATCAGCAATATTCGTCTAAGGATGTAGGCAAATTCGGGCACCTGGCCCTCCGGTCTTGCAGTAAAAAACCGCGGGTTCAGCAAACTGGCGTCCATGCGCAGCGGGCACCGAGGCGCATGGACGCGCCTCGTTCCCAGTGCCGGCCCTTATTTCTTCTGTATCCAAGTGGCGGTGAAGATATTGTTGCCCAGTGGGATCTGAACAAAATCGCGCACGTCTTTTTTCAGCGCGACCGGATACGAACTCTCATACAGCGGGATGGTCGGGCCTGTGCTGTCATAAGTATCTTGAATTGTCTTGTAGTCTGCCGCACGTTTGACGGGATCCATCTCTTTCTGAGAGCGTTCAAACGCCTGATCGACTACGTCATTCTTCCAGCCGGAATGCAACGCCTGAATATTCTTGGAATAAGCAAAGTAGGAGGTGATTTCATTCGGATCGGCAATGTCATCGGTCCATGGAGACAGACGCATGCTGAAGTCGCCTTTGCGATAACGGTCGGTGCGCGTGGCGTTATCGACCTGATTGATCGTGAGTTTGACACCGATTTGCGACCACATCTGTTGCAGCGCAGTGGCGATGCTGATGTCGTCTTCGTTACCCGCGAGGATCATCATGCTGGTGCTGAAACCGGAGCCGAACCCGCCTCCTTCATCAGCGCGTTGGCTTTTGCCACATCGACCGGATACAGCGGTTTGGTGCCGGAGTTCAGCGGAGTAGAGGTCGACATGAACGAGGTCATCGGTTTGCCGATGCCATACGTGACCAGTTGCACCACGCCGTCTTTGTCGGTGGCGTAATTCAGTGCTTCACGCACTTTCGGGTTAGCCAGGGGATTTGGCTTGCCGTCGATTTCCGGACGCACGTTCATGCTGGAATACTCAACACGCGTTGAGGGGAACAACACCATATTCAGCGCCGGATTGCCTTTCAGCTCCTTGACGCGGGAATAGGGAATGAACTCGGCGCCGTCGAGTTCGCCGGATTGCAGTTTCAGGATGCGAGTGGCGTCGTCGGGCACAATTTCGAATTTGATGCTGTCGAGGTACGGCAACGCCTTGCCATCGGCTCCTTTGCGCCAGTAATACGGGTTGCGCACCAGAGTCATGGTGGAATTATGTTGCCAGGACTGGAGCATGAACGGCCCGGAGCCAACCGGATGTTCGGCAAATGCCGTGGCTTTCTCCTTATCGGTCGCGCCCGGTGCGGCCTCAAAGGCCTTTTTAGGCATGATGGCCGTGTTAAAGACAGTCAGCGCGCTGAGGATCGCCGGGTCGGGGTGCGAGAGTTGGAGCACGACAGTTTGTGGGTCTTTTACCTCGACGCTACTGATTGCGCTGACCATGAACTGCCAGACTCCGTTGCCCGGCTTGCTGGCGCGTTCCAATGACCATTTCACGTCCTCCGCGGTAATGGGCGAACCGTCGGAAAACCTGATGCCCGGCCGCAGAGTCAGGGCCACGCTTTTGCCGTCATCGGCCAGTTTCCATGCGGTCGCGAGCCCAGGCTCAATGCCTTTGCCGTTGCGGGAAGGCAGCAGCAGGGTGTCATACAGGTTGGAAAGGATCCAGATGTCGTTGTTGCTGTCATTGAACACCGGTTCCAGGAAAATGCTGTCGGCATATCGCCCGTAGACCAGCGTTCCCCCGCGTTGCACTGCGTCGGCAGCGTGGGCGCATGCCGCGCTCAACGCGCCGGCCGTCAGTAAAGCCAGCAGGGTTGCTTTATGTGGTGCCTTCATTGCAATGCCTCTCTAATCATCGGAAAAAAGTGCGCGCCAGGAAAGTTTTTGGTGGTCTCGCAGTGGGTCGAAAGCGCTCGGGTATTTCTTGTCGGCGCCGTGATCCGTTCTAGTGTAACGGTACAATATCTAGATAGAAGATCACAAACTGTCAATATTCTGAGCTCGAAAATTCGTTGTAAGCTTTGTACGGAAAGGATGACGGGCAATTTCAGCCGTTTTGAGTAGCACACTCTTGCGTTACCATAAAAACAACAGTATCGTACTAGCAAGATAGTACGGATGCAAAGGCATACTAAGTTATGGAATTTCGACTGGACCGCAGTTCTGCGCTGCCGCTTGGAATGCAGCTGCGCGGGCTGATTGAATATGCGATCACATTCGAAGCGCTGAAGCCGGGCGAGAAACTGCCGTCAGTGAGGGAAATGGCTGAATTGGTCGGCGTTGCGCCAATGACCGTCGCGCAGGTTTACCGGGAGTTAAAAGAAGCCGAACTGATCTACAGCAAGCCTGGTTCAGGAACCTTTATTGCCGATGCGAAAGACACGTTGGCCATTCGCTCACAGGACTACGGTCTGTTGCATCAGCGGGTGGACGAGCTTATCGACTGCGGTATTGCGATGGCCCTCACCGCGCAGGAGTTGGGCGCGCTGGTCAGCAGCCGCTTCAACGACCGTCAGCGGCAGCGACGCAAAAAGCGCGTGTTTCTGATCGGGAATTTCATCGATTCCGCGCGTGACTACGCCGAAAGCGTGGCCGAAACCCTTGGAGAAACCGCCAGCGTCGAAGCCACGACAATCGTCGATCTGAGGGACGATCAGGCACTCCGCCAGAGGATGGCAGACGCGGACTTGCTGCTGACCTTTGCTCACCGCCGTCGTGAAGTCAGCCAGTTGTTGCCCGGCCAGCGCGTGCTGAATATCAGTTTTATTCCATCGGAAAACACGCGACGCGCACTCGCGTCGCTTGATCCGTTGGCCCGAGTACTGGTCGTTTCGATATTTCCGGAATTTACCGCGCTGATGAAAAACGGCGTGCACCGTTTTGCGCCGCACGTGGACCAGATCACGGTCATGCAGCGCGACGATCCGGCGCTCGAGGCGCAACTGAAAAATACCGACACGCTGGTGTATGCCACTGGCGCCGAGGCGTTGGCCGCGCATCTTCAACCGGGCCAGCAGGCTTTTGAATACCGTCACATTCCTGATGCGGGCGATATACAGCGGGTGGTGTTACCGCTACTGCAGCAGGGCATCCATAACGCGTCTGACACTAAGGAATCCCATGAAAGTAAGTGAAATGAACTGGCAGCAGCTGGAACACTATCTGTCGGCCGATGACCGTGCCATCGTGCCTTTGGGCAGTACCGAACAGCACGCGTTCTTGAGCTTGTCGGTCGACTCGATTCTGGCTGAGAAGGTCGCTGTCGACGCGGCCGAACTCTGCAATGTTCCGGTTTTCCCCGTCATGCCCTTTGGCATGACGCCAACTTTCTGTGATTATCCCGGCACCATCAGCCTAAGCATGCAGACGTATGTCGGTTTGCTGTACGACGTTCTCAACAGCCTGAAACGCCAGGGGTTTCGCCGTATTTTGCTGGTGAACGGCCACGGCGGAAATTCGCCGGCGCAGAACATCATCAGCGAATGGATGGCGAATAACCGCGAAGTCAGCGTGCAGCTGTACAACTGGTGGAACGCGCCGTTGACGTGGGAAAAAGTCCTGGCGACCGATGCCGTGGCCTCACACGCTTCGTGGATGGAAAACTTTGCGTGGACGCGGCTCGATAACGTGACGCAGCCGGATGTCCGAAAGCCGATGATCAGTCTGGCGGAGCTGCGCAAGATGAACCCGGCGCAGGCGCGCCAGTATCTCGGCGACGGCAACTATGGCGGTAGCTATCAGCGCCCGGATGAAGACATGCAGGCCATCTGGGACACGGCCGTGAACGAACTCCGCGACACGATCGAATCACTTTAAGCAATCTGCACTTTGAGTACAAGCCATGTCAGAAGAGTTCTCTGCTTTAGCATCAGATGAAAATAACCGTGCGCCATGGATCATCTGGGGTGCGGGTGCGATTGGCGGTGCGATTGGCGCGGCCTTCATCAAGGCAGGCGAAGAGGTCATTTTCGTCGATAACGTCGCGGCACATGTCGAGGCGATAAACCGTGAAGGACTCCGCATCACTGGCCCGATGGGCGATCAGTGCGTCAGGGCGCGGGCATTCTTGCCTGAAGAGATGGCGAAGGCATCCCACGGGAAACTCGGCGCCGTATTACTGGCAGTCAAATCTCATCACACACCGGCCGCCATGCGGGATATAACGCCGCTGCTTGCGCCGCAGGGTTATGTGGTGTCGATGCAAAACGGTCTCAACGAAAGTACCATCGCCGAATTTATTGGGGACGAACGCACGGTCGGTGCTTTTCTTAACTTCGGTGCAGACTTCCTCGAGCCAGGGGTTATCCACCTTGGTGGCCGTGGCGCGGTGGTGATAGGGGAACTGGATGGCGTGACCCGTCCCCGTACAGAGGCGCTTTTCCACCTGCTGCAACAGTTCGACCCCGATGCGATCCTGACGCCGAATATCTGGGGATACCTGTGGGCCAAGATGATTTACGGCGCATTGCTGTTCGCCACCGCGCTGAGTAACGACAGCATTGCCGATGTCCTGGACAGGCCAGAATTTCGTCCGGTGCTGACACGACTGGCGCAGGAAATTGGCTCGGTCGCTGCCGCTAGGGGGATCACTTTGCGGGGCTTTGACGGGTTTGATCCCCGGGCCTTCCTGCCTGACGCGACGGCGAACCAAACCACGATATCCTTCGATGACATGGTGGCGCATAACCGCCGCTCTGCGAAATCCCACTCGGGTATCTGGCGCGACCTGGCAATACGAAAACGGCAAACGGAAGTGGACGCGCAAATTGCCCCGGCCATTGCTATCGGCGCAGCTTGCGGTATTGCCATGCCGCTGACCACGCAACTGGTTTCGCTCATTCACCAAATCGAACAGGGCCTGTTGCCGCAAACACTCGGCACACTGGCATTGCTTGGAGGAACGGCCAATGCTTGATGCCTTTGATTTCTCACGTCGCCGGGTATTGGTGACCGGTGCCGCGCAGGGCTTTGGCCGCGCCATTTGCTTGGCTTTCGCCCAACGGGGCGCTCAGGTGGTCGCCTGCGATATCCAACTCGCGGGGGTGCAGGAAACAGCAGCACTATGCGGCGCGGGTTGCCGTGCATTTCATCTGGACGTCGGTGACGGCAAAGCAGTTGCCGCACTTTTTGCACAGCTCGGCGCCGAAAACTGCGCGATCGACACGCTCGTGAATAACGCGGGCGGGGTAGTGGGCCAGCAAGGTCAGCCGCTGGAGCATGTGACATTCGAGCAGTGGCACGCAATTGTGGACGTCAATCTGACCGGCGCATTCCTGATGTCGCAAGCTGCCGTTAGTTCGATGAAGGAGCAGAATTTTGGCCGCATTATCAACATCTCCAGCCGGGCGGGCCTGGACGTCAGCCTGACCGGCATTCAGGCCTATGCGAGCGCCAAAGCCGGACAAATTGGGCTGACCCGGCAACTGGCGCATGAACTTGGCCCATGGAACATTACCGTCAATAACGTTGCCCCCGGCTTCATCCGCAGCAATCCCTCAACTGAACGGCAATGGGACGCGATGGGCGCAGAAGGGCAGCAACAATTGATCCATCGCATTGCATTAAAACGGCTCGGTGCACCAGATGATATCGCCCATGCGGTTCTCTTTTTTGCCTCCGATTGGGCGAACTGGGTGAGTGGCCAGATATTGAGCGTTGATGGGGGGAAATAGAGCTGTTTTTGGTTTTGGAAATTTCGGCGACTGTCAGGCTCGCTGCTACCGGACGCGTGCTCGCTTCAGCAGCGTAGAGCAATGACCCTGACGGAACCCCGATTCCCGATCCTGACGCTGGAAGAAGGCAGTTTGACGCCAGCGCTGGGCTATCTGTTCGACAGGAAGTGGCTTTACCCGTATGAGTCGCTGATTTCGATCCTGTGGAAATTCGAGAAAGCCAATGCACTATCGGGAAAC
>Ga0073928_10004015_pt1 | contig 22356 bp, 25 predicted proteins | sample PaiPotPPA55metaG_FD_76969 | JGI IMG/M metagenome (GOLD analysis project Ga0073928, IMG submission 76969) | Iron sulfur acid spring bacterial and archeal communities from Banff, Canada, to study Microbial Dark Matter (Phase II) - Paint Pots PPA... ...
CCGAACTGCCCCAGCGAGAAATGGTTCGCTTCCAACGAAACACTGGAGAGTATCGGGTGGTGTCGAGCAAGGCCTACTGATCCAGCAGGTCAAACCCGTCTATCCGCCGCTCGCGCGCCAAGCCGGAGTGCAAGGCGAAGTGATCTTGCAGGCTGTTATCGGTAAGGATGGCAGAATCGAACACCTGCGCCTGATCAGCGGCAATCCTCTCCTTGTGAAAGCTGCTTTGGATGCTGTTAAACAATGGCGCTATTGCCCTTACCTTCTGGACGGTGAACCCGTAGAAGTTGAGACCCAAATAACGGTAAAGTTCAAGACCCTATAAACATTGAGCCTCGTTTTTTCCTCGCAGTAAAGGTGATTGGCGAACTATGCAGTGTCTGGATGCGAAGCGACCAGGCTAGAAAGATGTTGTCGAAAGACGGCAACTCCCTGTTCTTGGCGGCTGCCCTCGGCGACGAACTCGACGCCATAGTTATAACCAGACCGATAGCAAATCTTCCCTTCGACTCTAATTGGCGGCATGGAGTAAGCCGGAGTGAATTCCACCGCCATCTCGTCCCCGTTGTTCAGCTCCGCTCCCGCGAACATGCCGAGTCCACCGCTGCTCAATGAGAACGCCCGCCCTTGCACAATCGTGGTTTTGCCGGCACTCCGAACGATTACGCGGATGGGCACGTTGGCTTTGTAACGCCACCATCGCCGCGTGTACGCGGTTTGACTGGCGGCGATTTGGGATGTATCGGTCACAATCTACCCGGAGTTTCTATCGGCAGCATTTGCGAGGGACTTAAGTCGTCGTCTGCGCCGTCCACGAATTCCTCATGACGGCAAGAGGCCAATGCTAATCGCATCGGGACAATTTCCGGTAAAGTAAAGCTGATGCAAACACAGCGGGCCAACGAAATCCCCCAACGCAGACGTACACCAACTCCATGGATTGCCGGAATCCTATTGGGTGGCCTGGTGACCCTAGCTCTGATAGGAACAGCTGTGTGGCTTTCGACTGGAGTCGGCCTCCTTCATCTGATGGGGTTGGCGGGGGGCCGCACGCTGGTCAACGTAGGCCAGCCAACCGTGGTTCGGCAGATCCAACAATTGCAGCGTCTCGAAACCGTGAGTTACACGATGGATAAAATCATCTCCGGCGAGCACGAGAACCCGTACCTGCCTAAATTTTTGGCGGGAGACCGCATCCTGCTCGTGGTGCATGGAGAAGTTGTCGGAGGCGTCGATCTGTCTAAGCTCCACGCGAGCGACGTAGTGGTGCAAGGCCAAGAGATAAGGATCGTTCTTCCCAAGGCCGAACTTTTCAGCACGCGAATCGATAACACAAAAACTCGAGTCTACTCGCGGGACACCGGACTGTTCTCATCTCCGGACCCTAATCTCGAGAGTGAGGTGCGCGAGGAGGCCGAGCGTCAACTTCAACAAGCCGCATTACAGGATGGAATTCTAAAGGCGGCTGACCAGAACGCGCACAATACGATTCAGGGCATGATTAAGGGACTGGGTTTCAAACAGGTGGATATCCAGTAGGCTGGAATTCAAAACCCAAAAAACAGTTTCATGATGGGATCTTATGACGCAAATCGCCGACGGGCAGGTTAAGCGAGTCGCTAACGTTAACTTCGGCGACGTGAAGCCGTTTCACTGTGAGGCCCTGAATCTCGAGGGATTTGATTTCGGCGCCATCGATTATGACGCGGCGAATCTTCAACCGTCCGATAGCTAGCGCGCCAACCGCGAATGCGCCCACAGCGACTGCGCCGATTGCAGTGGCCATAAGCGCCAGTCCGCGGAAGCTTAACGAGTTTGAACTATAGAGATCCCTCATGCTATTGCCCCGGATAAGCCTGTGCGCCGACGAACAGGCGCCAAGGTTCCGAAAAATTACGTATGGTGAGCGCGCTGGGACTCGAACCCAGGACCCATGCCTTAAAAGGGCATTGCTCTACCAACTGAGCTACGCGCCCATTGCTACATTCGAGGAACAAATGGGAACAATCGACTGAATAAGTTTACACTGTGCGGCTTGTTTGCTGGCCCGTCCTGCTTGTGAATACACATCGAGAGAGATTGCGCTACTCGCATGGCGCAAGCTTTCTTGGATGACCTTCACACTCGCGCCATTCTCGCCCAGCGTGCTGCCATGCCAGTGCCGGAAGAGATGCCAGCGCACATGTTTGGTTATCCCGGCCCGGACTGCCGCCGGACGGATATGCTTCGACATCGCAGACGATGGCCAGAGAGGTTGCTTCCCTGCCTTGTCGATTGATGCAAAAACATAATCCGAGTCTTGGTTGTAGGCACACTTGCCGCGCCATTCGAGTAATGCGGCTGAAAGAATCTCAGTCATCTCGGTAGGCTTCTTTGACGCTTTGGTTTTTAGTGGCCCGACGTTCATGCAAACTATCCCGCGTTTCTGCCGGATCAGGTTCGCCGTGTGATCTATATCCTCCCAGCGCAAACCGATAATCTCAGAGACGCGAAACCCGGTCGAGGCAGCGAGTAGCGCCATCACGCGATAGGGACCATTTAACTCTGCCAGCAGATTAGCCACTTCGTCTGATGTCAGAAGCTCCGGGTCATTCTCACGTTCTGAACCCTGCCTTACCATTGCAATCGGGTTTTTGTCGTACAAGTTGTGTCGCAGTGCGTGGCGAAAGAGGATAGACATCACGGCGCGAATCTTCGCCTTGCTGCCATCTGCCAGCGGTGTGCTGTCGAGCCATTCCTCTACATCTACAGTCTCGACATTATGCAGCAAGCATTCTCCCCACTTTGGCACAATCCAGTTCTTGAGATAAATTTCGTATGCCGTGCGCGTGGAGTAACTCTTTTTTCTTGGCAATTCCTTCGCCTCATAATGGGCAACTAAATCCGCCACGGTGCGCAGTGATCGGGTAGCCCGGTTGATCTTGGCGCGGATTGGTTCACAAAGTTGCATCGCTTCTTTTTTGGTGTACCTTTCCACGGTGCCGATGATCTGCTTTCTGTTTACCTGTCCATCGCGGAATCGCAGCACCCAAACATCCCCATGCTTCCGCTTCTCACGATACAGACAGCCTTGCTGATATCGTCCGCTCACTGTGTCATCTCCTTTCGAGGTTGAGCAGACGGGCGTAACTGGCCCGATGATCGTAGCAGAAGCCATGCCGAAAGTTCACTGGCTTTGTATCGCCAATATTTGCCGATGTGGTACGCAGGAATGGTTCCTGCTCTGGCCCAGCGTTGAATGGTTTTTACGTGCAAGCCGCCTAGAAATAAGGCGGCCTCTGCTGCATTGAGCAGGGGTTCAAACTGTGAAGCGGTCATAAGATCGCCCGATGTTGAGGCACCGGGTTACTGCGTTAAAAAGATCATCGCACACTGTGCGGGTCTGCGAAGTGACGAAAGTACATGACAGGGATAACTCTTCGCTTCAGTGCCGCAAAGATGCCTCATCAGGCTAGCTTCCGCGCGATGGATTCTTCTAGTATCTCCCGAACCGTGAGCGGCACAATCACTCGGTGCTCACGCCGAAAGAAAGCGTCTACTTCTCGCAGCGCGTCAGAAGAAAACTCGAACGAAATAAAGAATCCCTTCGTGCGATTTTCACGGAGCATTGCTGCCTCGAACATATCAATATCCGGTCTGCCTGCCTTGTCCTTCTGCTTCACTTGAATCGGATACCAGGTATCCATGAAATCCAGTTCTCCGGCTTGCTTTCCGCTCTTCGTAGGCATCGAAGAGACGGGATAAATTCGACCATCTATTCCCATGTCGCCTACCTGCGCTTTATTTGGGATTCCGCCCAATGCGATGACCGCCCAATTCTCGAACTCGAAAGGCGGAATTATGCGTAGTTGCTTCTCAGTCCACGGAAGATCACGGACCACAAATCCGCGTCCGACTCGCCACAGCGTTTCATCCTCCGGCAGTCTGCAAACATCTCGAAGTCGCTTCGCCATTACTCGGCATGAAGTAGGTGAAACGTCTATTCCGATCCACTGACGACCTAGGTTCTGCGCGGCGACCAGTGCTGTACCACAGCCGCAAAAGGCATCTAGCACAACGTCATTCGGCGAGGAAGAAATCTCTACTAGTCGCTCCAGTAGCTTTAGTGGCTTTTGGGTTGGGTATCCGAGACGCTCATCAGCCGCTCCCTGTACGGGGCCGATGTCATCCCACACCGAACCGAGCGGAGTTCCTTTGCCCTCATCAAGGTATCGCTTGTATGCGGGGACTGTCCCCGGCTTGGTTTGAATGATCCGCCCCTGTTTGTAAAGCTCCTGCATGTTCTCTTCTGAATACCGCCAATATCGCGTGACGCCAAGGAACTCGTAATGCGGGTTTCCCTTCGATGGCGATGCGCCTCCGGGCGCGGTTAAATCACCGAGGCGGTATCTGCGTCCAGTCTCAGGCTCGACATGCTTGTAGAAGTTCTCTAGGTAGTCTTCGTCATAAGGCCGATAGAGGTGCTTAAAGAAGTAGTCATCGCTTCTGCCATATAAAAAAATCGTGTCATGGACTCGCCCTAGATGCTTTGAACCCTGTTTTGCATCGTTGTGCGAGGACTGACGCTTCCAGATGATTTCGTTTACGAAGTTGCCTTCCCCGAATATCTGGTCAAGCATCACTTTGACATAGTGGTTTGCGTGCCAATCGCAATGATAGTAAAAGGAACCCGTCATCTTGAGAACCCGCGCCATTTCCACACAACGGGGGCGCATGAAGTCGATATATGCTTGGGTGGATTCGTGTCGATCCTCGAAGGATCGCATTTCCTTCGTCTCGCCCCAAAATACTTCGTAGTTGCGATTGGAATTAAAGGGCGGGTCGATGTAGATCAAATCTACGCAGGCCTCTGGTAATTTCTTGAGCTGTTCGAGGTTGTCCCCACAATAAATGATGCGAGTGTCCACCAACGCAGATGGTTTCCCCGCTGGTTGAGATGGAATGATCTTTTTTCCCATGCTTGATTTACGATTTGGAGATTAACACCAAACTCCAAGAGTAACGATTCACTGCTTAGAGTCCCAAGCGTTGGGGACGGCCCTTTCTATGCAGAGAGTCGGCTAAGTTCCTTTCAACCGAAGAATGTACAGTGTGCGTATTTTGGAGCTTCCTAGAAACTATTCAGGAATCCGAAACTGCTCTCATAGCGAGAGAGGTTTTGACTTTATACCGAGTTACATAGCCCCTAAGCAGAGACAGTCTCACTATTGCAGAGTGGGCAGGTACGCTGGTTGCCTTGGTAAAACCTCTCAAGGCATAGAGCGGTTACTGCGATGCAACTGCCTTGCATGGGCCTCTTCGAGGTGTAGAAAGGCAGTAGCGTTGCATAGCAATACGTTCACTCATGTGTATGAGTCCATTGGAAGAGTGGCTCTAAATGTAGACTCCTGCTCCTGCTTTAATAGATCAGTGATAACTGTTCCTCGATCTTCACTGCATCGGCTGGAATGTGCCATTGAGCAGTCTTAATCAAGAAAGGCATACCAGCTAGGAAGCGCCTTGCTCTGGCTGCTCCCGTCACTGCCCTGTAGTCTGGTAGCTGCCTATCGACTGGGGCAGTCCTGTAAATTTCCTCAACCATAGCAATGTGCCGTGGATTCACAGTATCCACAGGTCCGTGCATGCTCCAGTGTGTGCGCTTCTCTATGGCTTCCAGATGATCGGGGTTATTGCATACGGAACCAAAGCACCCGACTTCTACGGTGTGATGGACTTCGTACCCTGTCAGCTCGATTAGAGGGATACCCTGCGACACCGCGTATGCAAAGCGGTGTGTCTGCACACCGGATGCACAGTTAACCGTCATAGTTCTATAGCCGCGAGTGGATAGTACCAAGTCTTTTGGGCACGTTGCATCCTTACCTCTGCCAAAAGAGACATAGGGCCAGCATTCCTCACCCGGCACAAAGTTAACCGCAATGAGATGCCGGGTAAATTCGAGTATCCGACTAGTGGGAATAGGAGCAGACAAACCAAGCCTTCGTTTACGCTGGAATGCGATCTTCTTTTCCTTTTTTTTTGCGTTCTCAATTTCGAGCGCTTCCCAAAAATTTGTCATGGCTTTGGGAACGCCGCATGGATCATTGTCTTAGATCGCTCTTGCGCCTCTCTCTGCTCGGACATCGAAAGTCGTTCAGGGCCGTTGTGTGTAGCGTCCCACTGTGCCAGAGATGCTAGGTAAGTTTCTTTGGACAAACCCGGCGCAAGTGTCTGGCCAGATCTTGTTCGGAAATCGCCGTCAGGATGTGTAGGCGGCTTGACACCATCCGCTGCAATCATCGCTTGCGTTTCGATCAGTCCCTGATTCATGTGCGCCTGCGTATCGAGGACAGACTGCCTATGACCTTCGTCGTGCGGACCTAACAAGGTCACAGTTGCCGAGTAATTTTTGTTTGTGCCGTCCGCGCGATTCCCGCAAGAGTCCGTTGCTCGGCCAGCGCGGTAGGCGGCTGCGAAGTCTTCTGTGTTCTCATGTTGAATGACGGGCGCCGCGTGCACAGTCGGCGCAACGATGTCGATTAAGGCTTGCTGCGTCTCTTGTTCCGGCTCAGGGACAGGCGGGACAGGCGGGACAAAGTCGAGGCGAATATCTTCCGCCGTGAAATAGCGTCTAACTTCGCCGGGCTTGGATTGCAAGCCTTCGCTTACGCCCTTGCCGTAGATGCCGTCTTTCATCCGTCGCTTAAAAGTGGACTTGTGAATTCCTAGAATTGCGCAGCACTCCCGCATCGTCAATTTTTTCGGTACTACCACCTCGTCGGTCATTGTTTCTCCTTTGAAATGAAATTTGTGAACGTGAAGGCCAGCTCTGTGGTTAAGGGACACAGAGCCAGCCAGCCGTCATCCATCGTTGTCACAATGGAAACTTCTCACGGGGTAAAGGGAGGACAGGACAGGCCGCTGGAAAACGGACAGCCCTAGGACCTATACCCCGTGTCCCATCGCTGAGAGAAAGGCGAAGCCCAGCGACGGGGAACTCGATTAGTCAACTCCGCTCGTGTCTTCGGTTGGCTCCGGCGCTGTGGTCGGCGATTGCTTGCCTGAAAGTGGAGCTTGCGTGTGCGCGTCTCGCGGTCCCGGCGGATTGGCGATTGCGTCCAATGCCGAGGTAACACCGTCTCGCGCAGGAACACGATGATCGCCTGCGTAGCTGCCTTCGATTGTTTTGAAATCAACGGGCCTTACGGTTGGATTTGGTACGCCGGACGACTCGCGTTTCGAGATCGGAGCGCCCAGTTTGGATACGCCCGAGTCATCACTGGTTTGCGTCAACGCTGCGACCTCTGGTTGCGCGTTCGGAGTTGCGTTGAGGTTATTGCTGCTAGTTGGTGTGCTCATCTTGATGGTTCTCCTTATAGTTTTGAATTGCGAAAGTTTCTAGTACGAGAATGCGGTCAAGCGCGTCTTGGTGCGCCGCTTGCAAGCGGTTGAAACGCCTATCCAGCGCGGCATGCTGCGTTAGCAATCGGTCTGTGACCGTTTGCAGCGCGTCTAGCGTTCGCGTTAGTGTGAAGTCATCCATAGAGTAGCTTTCCTTTTTGTTGCGGGGCAGAATAGCGACGGAGTCCAAATTCAAAACCCAGCCGCATGCGGAGCGGCTTCACGCCCCTGCTCCTGCCCCTTCTTCCAGCGGTCAGACGCCGCTGGAAACTTGTTAACGTTTGGTGCCGAGACCGCTCCGGGCAACCAACTCTTCATAGGCTGGTAAGCCGAATTTGGTTATCAGTTGCGTTTTTTTCATTAAGACTTCAGCTTTTGTGCCGACAATTTCATCTAGGTGCTTCGGCATCGTCAACTCTTCGGTTTTATTTTCTTCAGTCATAATTGGTTCCTTTCTATTTTGTTTTCGACTGATGAAAGTCGGGAGTTGAGCGCTTGTATCGCTTCCTTAGTTTCATTTTTGAGCTTCGTGAGTTCATCCTCCAGAAGACTCAATGAGTGCTGTATTTGGTCAAGCTGGTTATCCATTATTGGGCCTCGATTTCAGCAAGCAGCGCCCGTGCGATGGTGAGCGTGTCGCGGATTTCTTCTTTGCTCAGTACACTGAGGCTTTTTCCTGCAACTAAGGCCGCTGTCAGAGCGACAAGCGCCTCTCGTCTGTAATCCCGCGTTTCTGTGGTCATCTTAGAGTGTTCCTTTCTTTGCCGGCCTGTTAAGGCGTGAAACTTTTACGGGTTCGCTCATCGCAGCAACAGCGGCGACTACACGCCCCATGCATTCCTGAAGTTTTTTATGCTTCTTCCTCAGATTCAGCACTTCGGCTTCGGCTACTTTCAGCAAACTATCTTTGTCCTCAAGTAGCTCAATATAGGCATTGAGTTTCTCGATTTCTGCCGCCTGTAACTGAATCGTTGAAGTTTGCGGTGCCGGACGTTCCGTGCCGACGATTGGTGGTGGCGCTTCGACACAAGTGCGCCGGAATTTGTGTTTCGCGTGCATGCTTAACCTTTCGTTTGTGTGTTTGGAGACCCACGGACAGAGCAGTCCGGCGGGTTACCACTTGGGTTACTGCTACTTCATACCAAGATCAGGCTGCCATTGAGGTTAGCCGCCCGGCCCATCCTCGGTGATATTACCGAGCATCCCTATACCATTGATTCTGTTGCCTAACAATTTCAATCATACCCGAATGCGAGCCGCGAGTCAAGCGAAATCTTTCTAGACCTCCCGCGTTTGCCGATACTAATCCACAACTTGGGTATCTGTCAAGAAGTTATTTAAGGCTGTAGACAGCGTTTTGGCACTCTAAGGCTATATGGTGGGAGATCGCCTCGCTAGGCGAATCCTGCGCACGGGAATGGGCATTGCAGGTGTTGACAGCACAAAGATTGCGAAGAAAGTGTGCGGCATGGGCGCACTACTATTAGCTAGGAGAGCGCCCTACCATGGTTTGGCCTACGGACGACTCAGGCAATGCTCCGGTCACAGTTCCCCAAGGTGTTCACGGTAACCCCGGTAGGGATTCGACTGTTCACGAATCCCTATTTTTCCTAGCTTGCAAAGTCCTTTACTTGCACCATGAAAAAAGCTGATTTTAGGTGTTTACATTTCAAATGATCTGTGCAATACTCACAAAGTCAAACGGCTCTGCAAAGTGTTACGAGCACGATGCAGAGCCTAACTCCACTGTGAAAGAGGCTCACAATGAAACCTGATTCAATTCTAGCGCAAGCAATGGAAGCTATCGAAAACGAGGATATAGTCTGCTTCGATGTCGCTGCTGAGTATGGCCAGATGTTCGCAAACGTGAAGCATATGACTTGGTTCATCGAAGCGGTTGCCGATGAGATTGGCGGTGTGCAATGACTCCAGCAAAGAAGATCATTGCAGCTTGCTATTCGAGAGTGAGCACGTCTGACAAGCAGGACGTGACGATGCAGACGCGGGAATTAGAAGAGTATTGCCAGCGGCGCGGATGGGGATGCGTCCACTACACAGATGTCGGAATCAGTGGTGCAAAGGCGAAAAGACCGCAACTAGACAAGCTGATGCGAGACGCGCATCAAAGGCGATTCGATGTTCTGGTAGTTTGGAAAATAGATCGTCTTGGACGTTCGCTGTCGCATCTACTTGGGGTTCTGGACGTGCTGAAAGACCTGGGCATTGAGTTTGTGAGCTTAACAAACGATATAGATACTGGAACGGCATCGGGCAAGTTGATGTTTCAAATGTTAGGTGCGTTTTCGGAGTTTGAACGGTCGCTCATTCAAGAGAGAGTCCGGGCAGGACTAGCGAACGCGAGAAGCAAAGGCATCCTGCCGGGTCCGAAGCAAGTCGCATTGGACATGGACGCTGTACGCAAGCGTAGGGCTGCTGGCGAGTCACTGAGAACCATTGCTGCTGATCTTGGATGCAGTCCGTCATTGTTGATTAAGAGGACGAAGCAGACGGCGGTGTCCCATGTTTAAGCGCATCGTGCGCTGGCTGGATAATGTACGGGGCTGGGAGAAGGCAGAGCCGAAGCCCACGGTCAAGCCAGCACCACTGGCGAGAGATTGGTGGCGACATCCACAGCGGTATAACCCTGCATGGCGTAGGGGACAGCCGGGACGCCCGTTCCGATGAGGTGTAGGCGTCGGAATATTGGCGAAAGAACGCAAGAAATAGCACCATCCAGCGCCCCTCCAGTGGGATAAACGGTGCCTGAACCCCACAAACTGACATCCTGAACCCCTATGCAGTGGTCAAGCGTAGCCACTGAACCCCATACCAAAGCACGTCATGACACGCTGAACCCCACAGCGTTGCAAATCCTGTCTACCTGAACCCCACGCACAGCAACGCATAGCAACGCCTGAACCCCACGCTGAACCTCACAAAGCTGTTCTTTGGTACGTGCTACTCGCTCTCGTAGTGCGTCGCATCCCCTATGGGTCCTGCCTGTCTTGTATCTATGTGGGAGTGCTATCCGTGTGCTTAGGGGTTACGTCTATGGGTCGGATTACGCGATGTACACTATACGCACGAGAGGTGACGCATGGGGTTTGCTATCGAACTGAGCGATGCTTTTGTGTCCCGCGACAGGCGGAAGATATGCCAGCTTGTAAAGTCTATCCCCGTTACTCACTGGACTTACCCTGCTGGTGCTGCGCAGGCGACGTATGACAAGGTGATAATCTTCGCGCAGGGAACGGGAGGGAGTGGCATCAACACTTACGAGTTGATTTCCGTCAATGCTAAATGGCTCGATGAAACGGAGAAAGCAGTATTCCTAGGTCAGTACACGGCGGAAGAATTACCCTTGCCAAACTACATCCCAAAGTCTGAGCGGACGGAACAAAAGTTGGACCCGTTGCCAGTGCAACCACGTAAAGGCGATTTGGTGAACAATCCGAACACAGCGAAGCATGAAGACGACTGCGACGAGTGTGGCGGTTCAGGCGAAATCGGCGTTGCCGCTTACGAAGACGGCGGCGTGAACGTTCGCGGCGCGGGTCGCATTCCTTGCCCAAAATGCAAGCCAACCGAAAAGCTCAACGCTGGATGAACTTCTTGCACTGACACTTGTCTACTTGTTGATTGTCGATCACGTCCCCATTGCAGATTTGTGGCTCCGCGATGGTTCCCTCGGAATTGGGATGATGCAGGTATTGAGGGTGATTACAGTTTCCGCACTTTTCTTCAGCCATGTCAGTAAACCCGCTCTGTTTGCCAGAAAACCCGTCTGCAAAGTTTAGGAACAAATCTAGGAACGCTTGCTATTATCGGGCGCTCTTTACGTGCTCTTGCGCTCCCTAGATGCCTTGTAACTCTCTGAATCCCCGAAGCCTCGCAATTTAAAAGGGCATTGCTCTACCAACTGAGCTACGCGCCCATCGTTTTAACATTAAATCACTAATCGGGGCCAACCACGAAATCCGTCGCACGATTCGGCGTCGATCAAAAGTTGCGGATAGGTTCTGATCTATCGTGAGGGATACATTAGCATGTCGCCGTACCCTACAGATACCCGCTGTACGGGAGCGAAAAGTGGTTGACAAAGTATGTCTGCGAGGCTACAACGGCTCACGGTCCCTATCAGCATGTCTGAGTCGAACCGCGCTCCTGATCGATAACTACAAGGAGGAATCGAGATGGCTAGTAAGAAAAAGTCTGCAGGCGGTCTTGCACCGCTCCGGAAAGCTCTGGCGGGAATCGAAAGGGCTGAGCGTGAACTACAGTTAAATATCAAGAATCTTAAAACAGCCATGGGCCATATACACAAGGCGGGCGGAGACGAAGGCAAGGGACACCCTCACGGCGCAAGAATGAGGGGGCATGTGCACTCGCCATCGGGTATGGTTAAAGGGCATGTGCATTCGGCCAAGTCGGGCAAGGCGAAGGGACACCCACACTCAGCGTAGGAGCTAGATGGCTGCCTGAAGACGGCCGCTGTGCGCTTCATGGCGGTGGCCGTAGGTTCGCGTTCTTGTGTGGCGGTCGCTTCGCAATTGGACGCTTTATCCACCGGTGATTTTCGCGGCTACGCGAGCACTTTGTCATAAATAGTTCGAACCTTGCTCATCGTTTCCAGCAGTTCAGACTCCAGGCCGTTAGCGAATTGCCGGTTGAGAATTTGGGCGGTCAACTTTTCCGTGGCTTGTTGAGCGTGCTCGGTTGCGGGAAGCCACTTTTGGACTCTTCCGCTCACCAGTCTGACTACGTGCTCGACGGTACGAAGCAACTCGGCTGCATGATCCAATTGGGCTGCGTCTGAGTGTTCCAACACCCCTGCCCCAGCGCATCTCCACAAACGATCCCGCAGGCTGCCTTGTTTATTGGGTATTCCGTGTTTAATTAACAGAAAACCTGTTAGAAAATCGATGTCGTAGGTGCCTCCTGGAGAAGTCTTAAGACTTCTTTCGGAGTGATTCGTAGTTGAAAGCTTGTCTCTCATCGCGCGCGTCGCGTTGAGGAACTCCGGATCGGCAGCGTAGCGTTGATACAGCTTGTCCGCTAAGAACATCACTTGATCGCCCAATGCCTGAGATCCACCCACCAATCGAAGTTTGGTATACATCAACGCTTCCCAAGGCTGCGCCTCTTTTTCGAAATAAGAGGCGAGTTGTGTGGGAGTGACTAGCAGTTCGCCAGCTCCGCCGCGCGGGCGCAATCGAGTGTCGATGGGAAACACCATTCCGTCGCGAGTGTATGCAGACAGCGCCTGTATTACCTGTTCCGCAGATTTCGTGAGCGCCACGCGATCTTTTTCCCTTCCGCCGACAAAAAGCAAATCGGCGTCCGAGTGTACATCCAGTTCCCGACTGCCCAAGCGGCCCACCGCCATAATGGCCATCCCGTCACGATGACCCGCGATGCCGGCTGCGGCTGCGATTGCATCTTCGGCAGCGGATGTCATTGAATCCAGCGACTCGTATACCCCGCACCGGGCATTCAGGTCGCGTGCGCCGATGGCGAGAATGCGATGACGAAAGTGTTTGCGTAGCAGAGCCAGTTTCTCGCCGTGAGAACTATTGGCGGTCGCGACATATTCGAATACCGGATCTGTAGTTGCTCGCCCGCGTCCCAACGGGCTTGCGAACAAATATCCGCTGTCGACGCGGGGGATTGGATCGTCCAAATCCGTCAAGGTGGCGACCTCTTCGGGATAACGGATCAGGATGTCGGTCAAATATTCGCTGGCCTCGAAAAGCGCAAGCGCGCGTATCGTATTTGGCTCATTCCGGATAACTTCGGCATAGCGGCGCGAGCTTGTGAACGCCGAACTCAAGAAACGGAAGAGATTCTTGCGCGTGTGAGAGCCCGGAGTTCCCACACTTATGGCTTGGTGCAAGAGAGGAGCATCTTGCGCCAGGCGCTCTAACACGTGCTGGTCCGATTGATCGGAGCTAGTTATTTCCGCCCGGCTGTTCAGCTTGAATCCTGTATCCTGCGAATCAACATCACTACGGGCTTGTTGTTGAAAAATGATCCGTTGGTATATTTCGGCGACAGCAGCCATACGCCGTTGAAGGGTGTTGACCAGGTCTGTGATCTGGTATTCCCGGGGATCGTATCCCTCCATGGATCGTTGCAGTATTTTCAACTCGCACAGCGTTGACGGCAGCCGATGCGTCTGCTGGCCTTGCCGTAGTTGAAGCCGGTGCTCCAGGTGCCGCAAAAATTCATATCCGCTGGTCAGGCTGTGGAATTCCTTTCCTGTGATGTGCTGTTTGTCATGGAGTTTCTGCAAAGAAAAAAGAGTACCTCCGGAGCGGAGCCATGGTTCGGCGCCGCCATGGACGCGCTGTAGGCACTGCACCAGAAACTCGATGTCCCGAATTCCTCCCCGGTCAACTTTCACGTCCAAAGCACTGGCGGAGAAGCTTTGAGCTCTTTGATCGTAACGACGCTTATGCATTTTTTCCCTGGCCACCAGGGCGGTCTTAATGGCTGCGAAGTTGAGTTGTTCGGTAGGCTCCTTCGATGTCTTCTCTTCTTCATCTTTGTTTGGGGGCTTGTTTCCTTGCTCCGCGCGATCCGCAGCCTTTCCATACACCTGGGGCTGAACCCGGCGAATGAATTCGCGCGCAAGTGAAATATCTCCCGCAGAATGGCGAATCTTTATAAGGGCCTGCCGCTCCCAATCGTGAGCTACTTCAGTGTAGTAACGTAGCGCCGCCCCCAGGCTGATGGCCAATTCGCCTTCGTTCCCCTGGGGCCGCAGGCGCAGATCGATACGGAAGACGGAACCCTCTTGCGTCACGCGCGACAAGGCTTCCGTAAGGTGTTGAGACAAGCGAACAAAATACTCTCGATTGCTGATCGGTGCGTCGGAGGATTCTTGGCCATCGCCGAAGATGTACAGCAAGTCGACGTCGGAGCTGTAATTCAGTTCGTTGCCACCGAGTTTTCCCAGCGAGAGGACTGCGAAGCGGGTATCTACGAGGCGACCTTCCGCATCCAGAAGCTGGGGTGTGCCGTAGCGCCTTTGCAAAGCGCTCTCTGCATCGCGGAGGGCTTCCTCAATCATCACGTCCGCCAAGGCGGATATCTCGGCCGTTGTCTCGGCCAAGGGAGCAATCTTAAGCACGTCACGCAGCATGATCCGCAAATACTCCCGCCGTTTGAAACGCGCTAACAAAAGAGAGCCATCGGTCTCGAACGAACGGGAGCGGAATCTGGAGAGGCTCTGCTGAAAATCTTCGCGCGCGAAACTGCGATCCAGATTTTCTTGTTTCAGAAAGGACTGCAAGATGTCCGTGTTCCGAAGGAGCGTCTCGCCGAGAAGGCGGCTGTGGCCGAAGACCACGATGGCGTAATGCGCTAAAACATTGTGCCGCTCGAGTAAAGGAGCTATCTCTCCCGACTCACTGATTAAACGATCGAACATGATGAGCGCTGAATCCGGGTCGGGGGTTTCGGCGAGCAGTCCCGGCAAGGCCGCCGCTACGCTTCGAGAGACCTTCTCCGTGACGTGTTGGAGAGTGAACTTCGCATTTTCGAGGTTTTGAAATGGGATGTTAGCTGCAGAGTCGGGAAATGATTTCGACAACGTATTAGGCTGGTTCTTTGGTTGGCCCTTGGGGACAGTTGGACCTAACGGCTGCGCTGAATCGGTTGGCGGCGTCGCGGAAGACAATGGATCAGGCTCGGAAAGTCAGCATAGCATGGGGTCGTGGGCTCGCAGAGCCTTGACGGAATCTCAGGTTCACCATCGTCTGGTTCCAAAATATTTTCTGATTCCGATGGCGTTATATCTTCCCCACGGACCATTGGGACCTAGGTCAGCAGGACCAAGATTCCGATCCCTCGTACCAAGACGATCGAATAAGAAATGTTGAGTCACGCGAAATTCAAATCCCTTTCCAAGATAGATTCCCACGCCCCAGGAGTGTTCTATGCCAATGGCGTCGAATGACCATGTGTAAAGGGCTTGAGGAACGTTTTTTCCGAATAGGAATGCTGGTTGACCGAATAGCATGAATCTTCGGAATTGTCCGCGACCGAATGGCCGCACCTCGAGCAGACCCGAAATCATGTAGCGCGCGAACGCATTGCAGGGAGCGTTAGCGCCGCCGTAGTTCTTTGCGGCGGCGTTGCAGAGATTAGGATCAATTTCGTTATGAGGGGGCGCGAGATCGAACTGGGCATACCCATAAAAAGTGTCGCTCGGAAAAAACATGCGACCAGAGCCATCGGTGACTGCTGGCTGTTGGGCTGCTACCGCTCCGCACATGAACAGACAAACGAAGATCCAAAGCAAAAGCTTCATCCCGCCTCCGAAGTTGTGGAATTAAATTGTGGAAGAGATGCGGCACATTGTACCCCCAACTGAGATGGCAGGCAGCACAGAGGTGCCCGTTTTGTAAGGATGTGCAGGAACTAAGCCGCGGGTTGTTGTTGAGTCATGCAGTGAATTGCTCCGAAACCCCAGATGAGATCGCCGCAGTAGATGCCCACCACTTCGCGGTCGGGAAAAACATCGGCAAGGGCATCCAGCGCAATCCGGTCGTTGGGATCATTAAAGACCGGAACCAGAACTACTCCGTTGGCTACATAGAAGTTTGCATAACTCGCGGGCAAGCGGCGATTTTCGAAGATGATCGGGCGCGGCGTGGGCAGTTCGACGATGGCTAGCTCGTTTCCGTGCTGGTCGGAGGCCGCGCGAAGGCGGCGAATATTTTCTCGCAATGGTTCGTAGTTCGCGTCATTCGGATCGGACTCAACGGTTGTGACCACCGTGTCAGGAGTTACGAAGCGCGTGATGTCATCCACGTGGCCATGAGTGTCGTCGCCGGCGATGCCAGATCCGAGCCAGATTACATTGGTGATTCCCAAATACTCTGCGAAAACTCCCTCGTAGTCCGAACGCTTCAGCCCTGGATTACGCTCCTGAGTTTTGCTCAGTAGACATTCTTCAGTCGTCAGCAAAGTACCCTGACCGTTAACGTCGATGGATCCACCTTCGAGCACAACCCGTTTGTCATCGAAGACGGCCAGCACGTCATTGGTGCGTGCAGCCTTCGCCATAAGACCGCCGATTTTCTGATCTTTTCGCCAGTCCGAGTACTTGGCCCAGGCATTAAATTGCCAGCAAATTGCCGCCTGCTGATTTGAACTCTTCACGAACGTGCATCCCGAATCCCGCGTCCAAACGCGATCCGTTGGCCAGCGATGAAACCTGACTTTCTCGTTGAGGGTATTCGCGCGATCCAAAACGTTTTGAGCACGCTTCTCACTAGCGACATCGTTCACAATGATTTCAACGCGCTCATAACGGCTCAAATTGCGGACAATTTCCGCATAGACCCAAGCGATGGTGCCGAATTTACCGGGCCAGTCTTCGCGATTGTGTGGCCACGCTATCCACGTGGCCAGATGAGGCTCCCACTCAGCTGGCATTTGGTACTGCTGAGAGGAGTTCGACTTGGAAGAACGGGAGCGAGGAGGCATCGCTGGCCTCAATCAATCAACCGGCGAGTGATCGGAGCATAGCTGTCGATACGGCGATCACGCAGAAAGGGCCAGTTGCGACGAATGTCTTCCAGACTTTTCAGGTCGACTTCGCCTAGCAAAATCTCTTCCTGGTCATGCGAGGCTTCGGCGATCACGCGTCCAAAAGGATCGCACAAGAACGAACCACCCCAGAATTCGAGTCCAGCTCCGGGCGCGGAGTCGCCTCGAATGTCTCCGGTCTCAAAACCAACGCGGTTCACAACCGCGACGTAAACGCCATTGGCGATGGCGTGGGCACGTTGAATGGTCCGCCACGCATCATGCTGCGCAGCACCGAAGTCGGATTTCTCCGAAGGATGCCAGCCGATAGCGGTAGGGTAAAAAATCAGATGAGCCCCTTGGAGGGCCGTTAAGCGGGCGCCTTCCGGATACCATTGATCCCAACACACCAAGGTCCCCACCCGTCCTACATTCGTGTCGAACGCTCGGAAGCCCAAGTCGCCCGGAGTGAAATAATATTTTTCATAGTAAAGAGGGTCGTCGGGAATATGCATCTTTCGGTAGATTCCGCGTAGCTCGCCGTTGGCGTCAAACATGACGGCGGTGTTGTGATAGATTCCCGCAGCCCGCTTTTCGAATAACGATGCAACCAGGACAATTCCCAATTCCTTTGCCAGGGCCGAAAGCTTCGCGGTTACCGGTCCAGGGATCGACTCCGCGAGATCGAACAACGCCGGATCTTCGCGCTGACAAAAATACTGAGTCTGAAACAGCTCCGGCAGGCACACGATTTGCGCACCGCTTTTTGCGGCGTTGCGCACATAATCCTGGGCGCGTTGCAGGTTCTTGTCCGGATCGGGTGTGGCTGACATCTGCACCAGTCCGACGCGGAATTTCTCAGGCGGCAAAGCGATCTCCTGTCACGAAGCGACGCATAGAATATCAGACGCTCTAAGTACGTCCGAAGATGCGGATCGGTCAGTCGATTCAGCACAATCTTGAATCGTTTATTATTGGCCATGGTCCTGAATCCTTACGCTTCGTTTATAGACGGCCGCGACCCAAGGGAAGTTGTGGCGTCCACGCCAACACAACTCGCCCAGTTTTCTGAAAGTCTTGGGATCAAGCGGATGGAGCACGCTCCGGCACTCGGAAAATGGAATGCTCGCGAGATCATTTGTCATCTGGCGGATTGCGAATTGGTTTTTGCGTTTCGGTTACGCCAAACTTTGGCCGAGAATGATCACGTGATTCAGCCATTCGATCAGGATAAGTGGGCCAGCCATTATTCGGCTTACACCGCGGCCGAGGCCCTGGAAGTCTTTTCGTCGCTGAGGCGATGGAATTTAGCATTGATCCGAACACTCCCGCACGAAGCATTCTCGAAGAAGGTCACACATCCTGAGCGTGGGGAAATGACGTTCAAGGTCATCGTGGAAACCATGGCTGGGCACGACATCAATCACCTCCGGCAAATCGAGGCTATTTCAACCCGTTTCGCGTCGGTGCACTGACCTCTACGCTTGTATCTTTTATCTTTGCGAGTCTTCGGAGGGTACTGATTGGGTCTTCGGGGCGGCGGCGGAGACCTTTTGTTTCAATCTCTCCAAGGCCTTTTGCGCCTCTGCTGCATCGGGACCATGAGGCAGGATTTTTAAATATGTCTGGTAATGGGCAGCAGCTTCGGTGGGGTTGTTCATTTTCTCGAAACATTGGCCTAAGCGGAAGTTGGCCATTGCATCGTTGTCCTTCCACAAAAGTGCCTCCTGATACCGTGAGAGAGCGGCTCCGTAGTTTTTTAGCTTGAAATAGTAATCCCCAACTTCGACGTCTTTTGCGGCTTTGTGCGGATCCCATGGATGGACTTCCTGCGTACTTCCCTGAGTATCACTTTCGGCATCCGGGTCAGATGTGTCGCTAGAAGGATGATCTTTGGCATCATCCTTGGGAGGACTCAAGTCGATTTTGGTATCGCGGCTCGAACTCTCTCCGGCAGTCTTGTCCTGCTCATAACGCGGCGGAATCTGGTTCGGATCGGGTGCTTTATTTGAGTGAGGAACCGTTTCTATCTGTGCCACGCACTGCGTGTAAAGGGATGGCAATCCAGCAACGAGTAACGGGACTATCCACGTAAACTTGCGAAACATAACTACATTCTACCCCGCCGGATTGGCCGCCTGCCTATTTCATTCCCTCCAGAATCGAACCAACAATGCCGCCTACGACTCCTCCTTGCGCCGTTTCCCTGGTTTGCGAGGGCATGTACTCCATCAGTTGATGCGCCAGCTTCGAGATGGGCAGAGTTTGCAGCCAAACCTTCCCAGGTCCGGTGAGAGCGGCGAGGAAGATTCCATCGCCGCCAAAGATCATATTCTTGATGCCAGGAATTCTGGTGATCTGAAAAGACACAATTGCCTCGAATGCGCCCACGTGTCCGGGATGAACTCGTAGTGTTTCTCCCGGCCGCAGCTCTTTGAGAATCACTTCACCTGACAGTTCGAGCCATGCTGTCCCTTGGCCGCTGATTTTTTGGAGCAGAAATCCGTCGCCGCCGAAAATGCCCGCCCCGAGCGATTGCTGGAAACCCACGCCGATCTGAACCTGCGAAGTGGCACACAAAAATCCATGCCGATGAACCATGTGCTCGTGTCCGGGACTAATTTCAACCGGCAAAATGTGGCCGGGGACTTTCGTGGCGAAAGCTAATTCGCCCGCAGCACCCGCGGCACGGTACTCGGTCATGAAAAGGGTGCCGCCACCGGCGACTCTGCGCAGAGCGCCGAAGATTCCTCCCCCGCCGCCCAATTGAGTATGGGTTAAAAGCTGTATGGAACTGCTCAGCCATGATAGCTCTCCGGCTTCGGAGATGATTGCCTCATTCGGTTCTAAAACGAACTCCAGAACCGGCATGGTGGTGCCCATGATGCGATTTTGCATGTGTTGTCCCTCTATCTGAATATTAGCTGCTCATTTTAGTGCATCGAGGTGGGTTCACGGACCCCGTTCGCACCGGCTCATGCTCAGCGACGGGTTCAAAAAAAGTGGCCGCTCCATGGGGGAATGAAGCGGCCAGTGTTGGCGAAATCCTCCGGGGAGGAGGGGTACAACAACTTATTTACATCGACGGCGGAGCTGTCGGCTGCGTCGCTGCGGCCGGTTGCTGCGCCGGAGTGGCGCCTTCTGTGTTGCTCATTAAATGCACGTCTACCCGACGATTCGCTGCCCGTCCTTCACGCGTCTTATTCGTATCTACCGGTTTGTCTTTGCCGAGTCCGATCAAATAGATCTTGTGAGCCGGAATGCCGTGTTCTGACGCCAGATACTGAATCACTGCAGAGGCGCGACGCTGGCTAAGCTCGTAGTTGTAGTCGGCGCTTCCAACCGAGTCGGTGGCGCCTTCCACGGTGAGGATGTACCCCTTGGTGTTCGGAACGGCTTCCGCCATCTTATCCAAGTCGGCTTTTGCGTCCTTGGTCAAGGCGTCTTTGTTGAAGCCGAAATGGACAGCGGTTTCGCTCACCATACGATAATTGTCGAGATTTGCGACCGTATTTTGAAGCGCGTCTACGCGGTTCACTGCGTTGTCAGCCTGGGTCTGGGCATCTGCGGCCTTCTGGCCTGCGGCTTGAGCCTTTTGGTCGGCGGCAGCGGTCTTTGTTTGTACGTCTTGGATTCCGGCCTGCGCCCGGGCATCAAAATCCTTAATGTCTTTGGTGTTCTTTGCCGTCATGTCGTCCAGCTCGTTCGTCTTGTTGATCAAGGGAGTCGTCTGGTTGCGAACATAATTCTTGGTCGAGCAGCCTACCGTCGCAGCCATGCTGGCCGCCAACAAAACTGTTAACGAGATTCGATTCATCTGGGATGGCTCCTTCCTCTAACTCTTACAGAACCTTTTCACAATCTTCGATGCGAAATCCTGTCGGCGGGTAATTCGCCGCATCGCTATTGTACTGTGCACGAGCTATGCCAACTTCCTAAATTGCCAGTAGCCACCTAATCAATAGATAGTGAAGAAGTTACTGGGGTGTGCTCATCGGCCTAAATCCAAGGTAATAGAACTCCGAGAAAATTTTATACGATTACAGCGCCTTGAGTCGCGGATCGTCATCGCTTCCTCTAATAAAATAGTAGTCAAATATCCATCTAATGGATTTCCAAGCCAAAATTCGGTCGCTTCCGGCGTCTGCTGGCGTGTATCTCTACAAGAATGCGGAAGGGGATGTCATTTATGTCGGCAAGGCGGGAAACCTCCGCAACCGGGTTAGTTCATATTTCCACCAGAGCCGGGTGCAGGACGCGAAAACCGACACCCTGGTGCATGAGCCGGTCGACGTCGACTACATCGTAGTAGCCAACGTTAAGGAAGCGTTGGCGCTTGAGAACCACCTCATCAAGAAAAAAAAGCCACGATTTAACAGCCTCCTGCGGGATGATAAGACTTATCCGTATGTGAAGCTGACATTGGGCGAACGGTTTCCCCGCGTTTACGTCACTCGTCGGCTCCGCAAAGATGGCGCAGCCTATTACGGACCGTACTTTCCTGCCAACCTCGCCTATCGGCTAGTCGACCTGATTCATCGGCATTTTCTGATTCCATCCTGCAAAGTGGATTTAGGGCACTTCCATCCGCGAGCCTGCCTTCAGTACTACATTGGACGCTGCCTTGGCCCCTGTGTCGAAGGGCTCGGCACGCCGGAGGCTTATCAGGAAGCTGTTCGCGATGTGAAGCTGTTTCTGGAAGGCCGCCCCACCGATCTATCGCGGTCACTGCATGAGCGTATGGAGAAGGCCGCTCAAGCCGAGGAATTCGAACGTGCGGCCAAATATCGGGATCTGATATCCACCGTCGAGCAGTTGCAAGAGAAGCAGCGGATTGCCAGCGTTGAGGGCGACGATGCAGATTTTTTCGGCTATCACCACGAAAACGGAATGCTGGCCGTAAATTTGTTTCACATGCGTGGAGGCCGCGTGCTTGATCGCAGAGAATTCTTCTGGGAAGACCTGCCGGAATTACCGATTGAGCGTCTGGGGCCGGCGCCCCTCGTCCGTCCAGCCGAGCAAGGCTCGCCAAATCTGGGAGAGTTCGATCCTGGCGAGTTCTTCTCAGCCCTGCTTAAACAGCTCTATATCGGCCAACCCTATGTTCCGCGGAACATATATCTTCCGGTGGATTTCGAAGATCGCGCTGCGCTAGAAGAGGTTCTATCCGAGCAGATTACCTGCGATAGCACGCGACCGGCTCGGGTGCACTTGCTGGTTCCGCAACGGGGGGATAAACGATCTCTTTTGGACCTTGCCGCGAACAATGCGAAGCAGTCTTACGACCAGCGCTTCCGTGTTATGAAGCCCAATACCAAGGCCATTCAGGAAGCTTTACAGGATGCACTCGGAGTTCCTGAGCTCCCCGAACGGATCGAGTGTTTCGATATTTCGCATATTCAGGGCGCGGAGACCGTTGCCTCGATGGTGGTCTGGGAA
>Ga0073928_10004017_pt1 | contig 22350 bp, 19 predicted proteins | sample PaiPotPPA55metaG_FD_76969 | JGI IMG/M metagenome (GOLD analysis project Ga0073928, IMG submission 76969) | Iron sulfur acid spring bacterial and archeal communities from Banff, Canada, to study Microbial Dark Matter (Phase II) - Paint Pots PPA... ...
AGCACATCTCCGTTTCGCCCGCGTCGATCGTGCCGACGAGCGCCGTCACGATCGTTCCGGGCTCCTGGTGCTGGAGCACGCGGTCGGCCTCCTCGAGAATTCGCGCCGGATCCTCGAATTGGTGGGCGAGCATGAAGATCGCTTGGCGCATCCGGCCGACGGTGATGGATGCTTCCAGTCCGTGGCCCGTGACGTCGCCGATCGAGAAGACGAGGCGCCCATCGGGCAATTCGAACGCGTCGTACCAGTCGCCGCCGACGAGCGCGTCGCGCTCGGCCGGAATGTAGATCGCGTCGAGGCGAAGGTTGGGGCGGTGCGGCAGCTCGCGCGGCAAGAACGCGGCTTGCAGCGTTTCGACGATCCGCTTCGTGCGCTCGAGCGCGTGCTTGTGAGCGTCGATGTCGACGATGCTGCCGTACCATCGCACGATGCTGCCGGTTTCGTCGCGCAGGGGTTCGACGCGCGCCTGAAACCAGTGGAAGACGCCGTCGTGGCCGCGGAGCCGATACTCCATCTCGAACGGGTCGCCCGTCTCGATCGACTTCGGCCACCGTTCCATGACGCCGACGAAATCGTCGGGATGGTGAACGGACTGCCATCCCCAGCCCATCGACTGCTCGGGCGTTTGGCCCGTGAACTTGTACCAGCGATGGTTATACCAATCGACCCACCCGGTCGCATCCGCCGTCCAGCAGATCACCGGAATCGCTTCACCGAGAACGCGGAACTTGCGTTCGGAGTCCGCCAGCATTGCTTCGGTCCGCTTGCGCTGATCGATGTCGACCGAGGTTCCGTACCAGCGCAGAATTGTGCCCGCGGAATCTCGCAGCGGCGCCGCGTTGCACAGGATCCAGGCATACGATCCATCCGCGCGCTGGAAGCGCGCTTCGACCGCAACGTCTTCGCCTGCCTCGCGCGCGCGGCGCCACGTTTCCCGCACGCGATCGCGATCGCCGGGATGAACGATCGCAGTCCAATCGTCGTCGGCCGCGGCGCAATGTTCGCGGCCGGAAAAATCGGCCCACCGGCGGTTGGCGAACTCGATGCGCCCGTCGGTGGAAGCCGTAAAGATCATCGCCGGCAACGCATCCGCTGCAGCGCGCCAGGCCGCAAAATCTGGGTCCGCCCCCTCGGGCGGATGCGGCATCTCTAGGGACAACCGGTGCACCTCTCGGGGCGCTTTTACCCGCTCTCGCAGCTGAACCTGGGGAAGGAGTTTCCTGGCGAGCATGCGTGACGCGCGGTGCGGGTGCGTTGGCGGTTCGGGACGCGCGGTCGCGCGGAAGTCGCCGGCGAGTTCGAAGCGCGACGACGATCATGTTTTTTTTTCGGAATGCGAAGGTGTTTGCTTGACTTGTATCGAACACATGTTCGATGATGAAGTGCAAGTTCGATTGGGCCGCGATTGAAGCTCACCGTTCCGCGGGAAATACGCTCGCGGAGTGCTGCGAACGCTTCGGTTTTCGTATCGACGCGTGGTATAAAGCGGTCCGCCGCGGCGCGATTACCGTTCCGCCGGCACCCCACCGCGGTCAGCGGCTCCGATACGACTGGGAAGCGGTCCGCCGCTATTACGACGAAGGCCACTCGTACCGAGAATGTCGAATTCGGTTCGGCTTCGCGTCGGATTCTTGGACAAGAGCCGTGCGTCGCGGCGACGTCGTTCCACGTCCGCGAGCTATGCCGCTCCAACGAATCCTAGAGGAAGGACGCTGCACCAAGACGATTAAGGGTCGCCTGTTTGCGGCCGGTATCTTCAAGAACCAATGCGACGACTGCGGTCTCACTGAATGGAGAGGGAAACCCTTATCGATTCAACTCGATCACATCAACGGCGATTGCAACGACAATAGGCTCGAAAACTTGCGGATGCTCTGCCCAAACTGCCACAGCCAAACGGTTACCTGGGGCACGCGCAATCTCCGACGCAAGCGCATGACAATCGACGACCTTCCCGGTTCGTTCAATGGTAGGACAGCAGCCTCTGAAGTTGCTTATCGTGGTTCGAGTCCATGACCGGGAGCAGCGGCCCCATCGTTTAGAGGCCTAGGACTCCGGGTTCTCAACTCGGCAACGCGGGTTCGAATCCCGCTGGGGCTACCAAATCCCTCGATAATTTTCAATACGCCGTCGTTGAACGGGTTTCTCTCGAAGTAAACTCCAAGCTTGTGGCCGACGTTAGCGTCGCGGAGCGGGGTGGTACGCGGGCACGAGGCACTTGCATTCTCGATATTGGTAAGCACCCGGTTTCCCGAGTGGCCATCGAGGACTGGTTAGTGGTTCCGTCGTTTTTCCGGCGGCGGCGCGGCGCCGCGCGGTGCCGCGAAGAAGCGGCCTTTTGCGAACGAATGCGCGCCGTTCGCACACCCGGCGAGGGTCAGTGTGAACGGTCCGTCGGTCGTCACGGCGAGGGTTGCGTTGCAGTCGATCTTCGCGCGAGACGGCGTTACGGTCGCGGCCGATATGTTCGTCGCAGTTACGGTCAAGGCGTCCGCCACCGGTTCCATCGGCGGCGCGCCGTAGGTCTGCCGGAAACCCGTATACGCAATAGCCCCGACGGCTCCGCCGGTGAGCGTTCCCGAAACGGGCTGAGCGCCCGATATCGGTGGATCGCCCACACCGAAGCCGTGCGAGAAAATGTCGATGGTTCCAGTTACCCTGGCCGTATCGCGTTCGACGATGCGCGAAACCCAGTATGCGTGATCGTTCACGACGTCGTACGCCGCGGCGTCCATCGATGGGTTTCGCACATACGTCACATGCGGCGGATTTCTGTTATTCTTCGTTGTCGCGATGAACGCGGCGGCCGGTGCGTACTGATCGTTCAGCGTAAGCGTGAGATGATCCGCCGGCGCGAACAGATCCCACTCGAAGCTTAGGCCGTCGCTCGCAAGCGCTTGTTCTTGTTCGACGGCGAAATTGGTTTGGACGAATTCGTCGGCCGATGCGTTCCACGAAAGAATCGGGATGTTGCGCAGGGCCGGGAACATCGCTTTGGTGTCGTTCGCCGTTCCATCTTCCATGGCGTTCGTTCCGATGAAGGTCGGCCCGACCGTGGGTTGCATGGTGCCGAAAAGATCGGGATAGAGCACGCCCAGCTTGAACGTCGCGTAGCCGCCCATCGAATATCCCGTCATCGCGACGTTGTTGTTGTCGATCGGATAATTTCGCTCGAGGTCGGCCCACGCCTCGAATACCTCCGCGAGCGCGAGACCGTAGTACCAATTGTCCGCACCGCGGGCTTCCGTAGTGAAGACGATCGAGCCGCCGTCGCGCGACCCAAACTGCGATTCATTGTTTGTGTTGGCGTACTGATTATAATTCTCGGAGAGGCTGTGCAAGAGCGGCGTCAGCGGGTATCCGGCTGCCGGCGGCGGCGCTGCGGGAACGTACACCGAATACGGCTCGAGCGCGCTACCGTACGACGGAGAACAAATTGCGCCGCCACCATTGCAGCCGCTAAAAGCGCGCCCTTGAAACGGTTCATAGTGACTCGGAAGTATGCGATTCATGTGGCCGCTCGTTGGTACGCCTTGCGGCTGGCCGTTCATATCGTCGTTCGCGCCTGCGGCGAGCTTGGTCATATCGACCGTATCGGAGAACGATGAGAGATCGCCCGACGCGAGCGTCGTGGCTTGAACGCTGTCGCGCCAGTTCGTAAAAGAATTCGCTTGACCCGCAAGGTTCGCCCCGACCGAGGGCTCCGTATGACGAAAGGCGACGTTATAAAACGCCGGCGGATTTGCGAGCGTTCCAGCGCCGCCCGGGACCATCGCACTCGACGTCATCGACGGCAGCAGATACGCATTTGTCGTGTTATTCCACAGACCCGTCGCTTCGGCAACACGCAGTGCCGTATTTCCGCGCGTATCGTACACGGAGTAGGGCACGAGCACCGTTACCTGCCGATGCGCTTGATCGACGCTCACCGTCGGCGTACCGACGACCTGGCCCGTCGCTGCGTTGATGATGTCTCCAGTCGACCCGTGCGCCGTGACGAACATTTGTGCGGGTTCGCTGACGTTCGCGCCGTGCGGCATCGCAATCGACGCGGCGGACGAGCCGAGCGCGATTGTGAACGCGTAGAGGCTTGGGTCGATCATCGTGTTGAGCGTAATGCGAAACGCCGTCGCATCAGCCGTCGGCTTCATGCGAAACTCCACGAGATCGGCCGCATTGCCGCCGTACGATGGATTCGTGGGATAGGAATATGTGCCGGTGTAACGGGCCAACGAATCTTCTTGAAACTCAGCGGTTTGATTGGAGTCCGCAACGTTGCCGTTGGCGCCGTGATCGTCGTAGAGAAAATCTTGGTAAAGGTATTCGCCATCGCGGTATGCGCTCGCGCCGCTGATCATGATCGGCCGCGCGGCCCAGATGCCGGTGTTGACGAGCTGAGGTGGCGAGGCTGGGGCGGCATAGAGGATAGCTGGTCCGGGCGAGGGCCCGGCATCGCTTCCCGATGCTATGGTGCCGGGGGTCGGGGACGCGGTTGCGGTTGCGGTTGCGGTCGGCGTCGACGCCGGCGTGGGCGTTGTGCCCGCGCCGGCGCCCGGGGTCGGCGATGCGCGACCCACGGGAAGAGTCGAGCCCGTGCCAACGGTCGTACCAGCACCACAACTGCACAACGCGCCGATAGCGACGGCGGCGGTAATGAGAGATCGAACGCCCATGAACATGGAGCCCTTCTCCACCGGCTCGACGGCGACTAGTTGCAGACCGTTGTTTGCGGCGGAAGCGTCAGTGGTAAACCAGCGAATCGCTCCGCCATATATTCGAGGACGAGCCCCTGATTTTGGGCTTCCATCGTCACGTGGTCACCGCCGTTAGCGGCCCGATAATATTCGATCGTCGTTCCCTCGGCGCACCATCCGTTTACGAGGTTGTCGACGCCCGCGACCGGGATCAGTTCGTCCGTCACCGAGTGGTAGATGAACACGTTCGAGGTTGGAACGAGCCCCGGCTGTGGCTCGCTCGCGGCCGTCGCCGTCGTCGTGATGTGGGGGTTCGTGTAGAGATTGCTAACCGTTACGTAGTCGGCGAAGTGTCCGGACGGCCCCGAGGATCCGTCCGAGTTCTTTCCTTCGCAGCCATTCTCCATCGCGATCGCTGCTGCGACGCCTTTTGCGTTGAGGATGGGCGTCAAGAAGTTCGGATAGCCGCGATTGATGCCGATTCCCGACATGTAGATGATGTCGAACAGCGCTGCGTTCGCAGCCATGGACGTCGCCGATGGTCCATCGATGTTCTCCAAGATGCCGAGGATGTCGGCGGGCGTTCCACCGGATGAGGTGCCCACGAGGTTGAGCCCGGGGGCATACGTGGGTTGCTCCGCAGCCGCCCACGAGACGGCGTGCGCGCCGCCGGAATAGCCATTCTCACCAATCGGCGTGCTCGCATTGAGCCCGAGCGGCGCAAAATTCTCGGCGGCGATCATCGCGTCGAGCACGATGTAACCTTCTTGTCGGGCGACGGCGTAGAGAGAGAAGGGTCCCTCGATATCGGGGATCACGAGCGTGTAGCCGGCGGAGAGTGCGCCGGTCACAATGGCCGTCTCCGCGACTGAGTTCCCATCGGCTGTGCTCCCAGTCGCATAATGCGACGGAGCACAAGCCGCGGTGAGGGAGTCCTCGGCAAACGCTTGCACGTACATCGGCTCGGGCGCCGATGCAGGGGTCACCGGCTCTACGACCGTTTCGACTGGAGCGATTTTCCGCCCGTAGATGTCTTGCGATACAAACTTTACTTGATAGGCCACGTTCGACATCGTCGCGCCGCCTGGCGCGAACGTGATCGAACGCGACGCTAGAATCGTTCCGTGCCGCAAATTGGGGAATGGACTCGGCTGAGCGTAGAACGCATCCGGATCGGTGGCTGCCGGGAACGGGATTCCGACTGCGGCGTTTCCGCTCGCAGTCGGCGTACTCGTGGGTCCAGCTACGGGCGTACTCGACGTACCGGGCGCCGGAGTGCTCGAGGTACCCGGTGCCGGAGTGCTCGACGTACGCGGCGCCGGAGTGCTCGAGGTGCCCGGTACCGGAGTGCTCGAGGTGCCCGATGGCGATGTGAGCGGCGTGTTCGCACCTACCGTGGTACCGCCACCGCCGCAGTTTGCGAGTGCGACCGCCGCAGCGGACAGCAGCAGGACTTGCACAAGGCGGGCAAGCGGGGCAAGAAAATAAGGAAGCGGTCCAAAGCACTTCAAGGCCGCTAAAGTATACGGTGGAAACCTTCAGCCGCGGTACGCTCGAAAGGGGGTAATTTCAATTGTCAGATGAGTCCGGCACTCCGCGCGTAGACAATTGCTTCGGTCCGATTGCGTGCCCCCAGCCGATTCATGACGTTGCGCAAATACGATTTGACCGTCCATTCGCTAAGCTGCATCGTTTGCGCGATCTCGCGGTTCGTTTGTCCTAGGGCGACGCGCTTGAGTACATCGCGTTCGCGAGCGCGAATGCCATTGATTGAGGCCCCTGCCCGCGCTTCCAGCGCACGTAATTCGAGTGCGGTTTCTCGTGCGGCAGATTCGAGCGCGGCCAAGCGCTCCCGTAGGATCGCCCCCATCAGCGCGTCGGACATCTGTTGCGCCGCGTTCTCTACGAGCGTAGTCGCGAGGTTTCCAAACGTTGCACCCTCGCGCGAGCCGACCATGACTACGCCAAAACATTCGCCATTTGCGCACACCGGCGCACCGATGATGCGGGTCAGCGATTCCGACCGAATGCGTTCGTCGTAGTGATGCGTAATCTCCGCCGACGATACGTAGTTGTCGACCACCTGAATTTTGTTCGAAGCGAATACGAGCCCGCCGAGGCCCCGACCGGAGCGCACGAGCGTATTGTCGCTGAGTTCCGAAATCGCTCCGCTGCGAAATCCGACGCGTAAAGCGTCCGGCTCGACTCGTTCGCCAAACCAAGCCGCCTCGAACCGATGCTTGCGAGTTAATGCAGCGGTAGCATTGTTATAGATCAGATGGGCGACCGCTTCGGCCAGCCGAGCACCCACGAACCGCCTCCTTGCGCCGCTCCGCGCAGCCCGGTGCGATTGACGAAATCGAGAGGTTTAGCAGTTCACAACGTCGCGCCACCCTCCTCTCTTGAACTCGACTCGCAGCCTACGCAAGGTCGTAGCGGTCGAGGTTCATCACTTTGTTCCAAGCAGCCACGAAGTCGTCGACGAACGTCTGGCGCGCGTCGCTCGAGGCATAGACTTCGGCGAGCGCTCGAAGCTGCGAGTTGGAACCGAAGACGAGATCGACGACGGTGCCCGTCCACCGATGGTCGCCGGTCGCGCGATCGTGACCCTCTAAGACGCCTTGCGTGCCGGTCGGTTGCCACTTCGTGTTCATGTCGAGCAGATTCACGAAGAAATCGTTGGTCAGCGTGCCGGGCCGTTTGGTGAACACGCCGTAGTCCGATTGCGCGACGTTGGCGTTGAGCGCGCGCATGCCGCCGATCAAGACGGTCATCTCGGGCGCGGTCAGCGTCAGCAGGTTCGCCTTGTCCACCAGCAGCTCGGCGGACCATCCCTCGTGACCCTCGCGAACGTAGTTGCGAAACCCGTCGGCGGTCGGCTCGAGGACGGCGAATGCCTCGACGTCGGTCTGCTCCTGTACCGCGTCGGTGCGACCCGGCGAGAATGGCACCTTCACGTCGTGGCCGGCCTGCTTTGCGGCTGCTTCGACGGCTGCACAGCCGCCGAGCACGATGAGGTCGGCGAGCGAAACCTTCTTGCTGCCGGACTGCTCGCCGTTGAACGCTTTCTGGATCGCTTCCAGCTTCTGCAGTACATTCGCCAGCTCGGCCGGCTGGTTGACCTCCCAATCCCTTTGCGGCGCGAGGCGGATGCGCGCGCCGTTTGCTCCGCCGCGCTTGTCGCTGCCGCGGAACGTCGACGCGGACGCCCACGCGGTCGTCACGAGCTGCGAAACGGAAAGTCCCGATTTTAGGATGACGGCTTTGAGGACCGCGATGTCCTCGTCGCCGATCAACGGATGATCGACGGCGGGAACGGGATCTTGCCATAGCAGCGGCTCAGCCGGGACGAGTGGACCAAGGTACCGCGAAATCGGGCCCATGTCGCGGTGCGTCAGTTTGTACCACGCTTTCGCGAAGGCGTCTGCGAACTCGGCCGGATTTTCGTAGAACCGCTTCGAGATCGTCGCGTAGCTCGGATCCACTTTGAGCGACAGGTCCGTCGTGAGCATCGTGGGAGCGTGCCGCTTCGACGGATCATGCGCATCGGGCACGGTCCCCACTGCCGATGCGTCTTTGGGCGTCCATTGGTACGCGCCGGCGGGACTCTTCGTGAGTTCCCAGTCGAAGTTGAAGAGGTTCTCGAGATAATTGTTATCCCACTTCGCGGGACTCGTCGTCCAGGCGCCTTCCAGGCCGCTCGTGATCGTCGCGTCACCGTTGCCTTTGCCGTAGGTGTTCACCCACCCGAAGCCTTGCGCTGCGATCGGCGCACCCTCGGGTTCGGGACCGAGATACGTATCCGGCGCGGCGCCGTGGGTCTTGCCGAACGTGTGGCCGCCCGCGATCAGCGCGACGGTTTCTTCATCGTTCATCGCCATCCGAGCGAACGTCTCGCGAATGTCGCGCGCCGCAGCGACCGGATCCGGATTTCCGTTGGGCCCTTGCGGATTCACGTAGATGAGGCCCATCTGAACGTTGGCAAGGGGATTTGCGAGATGACGATCGCCGCTATAACGCTCGTCTCCGAGCCACGTCGTCTCGGGCCCCCAGTACACGTCTTCGTCGGGCTCCCACACGTCCTCACGCCCGCCGCCGAAACCGAACGTCTTGAATCCCATCGACTCGAGCGCGACGTTGCCGGTGAGGATCATCAAGTCGGCCCACGAAATTTTCCGGCCGTACTTCGCCTTGATCGGCCACAGCAACCGGCGCGCTTTATCGAGGTTCGCATTGTCCGGCCAGCTGTTGAGCGGCGCAAAGCGCTGTTGTCCCGAGCCTGCGCCGCCGCGACCGTCGGCGATCCGATACGTGCCCGCGCTGTGCCAAGCCATGCGGATGAAGAGCGGTCCGTAGTGGCCGTAGTCCGCGGGCCACCAGTCCTGCGACGTCGTCATCAACGTGCGGAGATCGTTGATCACGGCTTGGAGGTCGAGCGTCTTGAACTCCCGCGCGTAATCGAACGCCTCGTCCATCGGATTGGGCAGCGGCGAGTGCTGGTTCAAGATCTTCAGGTTGAGCTGATTGGGCCACCAGCCGGCGTTGGTTCGAGCCCCGGCGAGCGCGTGGGGCCGAGCATTCGGGTGGCCGTTCGAGACGGGGCACGAAACATCAATTGACAAGGCACTTCCCTTTTCGTCGTTTGGTTGAGAGGCAATTCTCGATTCGATTCAACGCGCGGTTGCGCTCGTCGTCGACCGTCGGCGGCCAGGAGCGCCCGGCGCCGCTAGCCTTGAAGCGGAGTGAAGATGACTTTCACTCTCACTCGACTGACGGTACCACCCCCGGGGCCGCCAGTCAAGGGATGAAAATGAACATGAAAGGCACGGTCATCTCGCGTTTTTCTGGTATACTGTTCGGCAATGGATCGCCCTGCCGCGGCGCCCGCGCGCCTTCCGAAGAACTACCAACTGATCCTCGACATCGTTCAGGAGAGCGGACGCGGCCGCCATTTGACGATGAGCGACGTCTTTGCGCAGACCTCGGCGCGGCGCCCCGGAATCGGATATTCGACGGTTTACCGGGGGCTCGTGCGCCTTCGCGACCTCGGGATAATCTCCGAGATCGTCGTGCCCGGGGCTGCCTCCGCAACCTACGAACCTGCGGCCGAACGGCACGCCCACTTCCTGTGCACGGGCTGCGGTGCAATCGAAGACGTCAACTACGCGCTCCCCGCGCGCGTGCTGCGAGGGGTGGCGCAGAAGAGCGGCTTCGATATCGCCGCGGGGACGGTGACCTTCGAAGGGCTGTGCCGGGGTTGCCGGGTCGGAACCCTCGCCGCTAAAGCCTAGGCGAAGGGCGCGGCGCATGTCAGCCCGTTCGTCGGGCGTTTGGACGCCGCGTTCGGGTTGGCGAAACCTCAGCGGTGGTTCGGCGGTACGTGAGGCATGATTTCACGTGGCATGGTCATCGCTGCGTTGTTCGTGGTCGAACTTGCGATTCTGAGCGAAGCCGTCATCGCGATCCGCGGCGGGGTGGGGCCGATGCCCGGACCTTTTGCCGACATGCAGGGGCCGTCGGGCGACCGTCTCGCCGAGGGCGGGCCGCACCAGACGTTTGATGTCGGCGCACATCCCGCGTTGACCGTCGACATCGGGTATGCGGATCTCACGATCCTCACCACCCAGCGGTCGCGGGTCGACGTCAGCGTGAGCGGCAGCCGCGCCTTCGGAATCTTCCGCGCCAAGACACCGCTCACCGCGCGCGAAGACGGCGACACGGTCCGGATCGCGGCGTCCGATACCGGCAAGTGGTCGATGGGCGACGATCGCATGGTGACCGTGCTCGTGCCGCCAGAAACGCAGGTCACGGTCATCAACGCCGGCGACATCAAGGCGAACGGCCTCCGCGGCGAAGCATCGTTCAACAGCATCGGCAACGGCTCGCTCACGGTCGACGATTTCGACGGGCCGGCGCTGCACGTCGCAAGCGCGGACGGTCCGATCGTCCTGCGCGAAATCGTCGCGCCGCGCCTCGAAGCGACGAGCAGTGACGACCATATCGACGCAACATCGCTGCAAGTACGCGACGGCACCGTCGAGAGCGACGGCCCCGTCACGCTCGGATTCGCGTCGGGCACCGATGCGACGGTGAACGCCGAGACGAGCAACGGTCGAATCCGCGTTTCGGGCTTCAATGCCGACACCGCGGCCGCGCACAAGGGCAGCGACGACGACGCATGGTCGCAGACGCTCCGAGTCGGCGCCGGAACCGGTCATCTCGACGTGCATTCGAACGACGGCGACATCCGTCTCGCTCAAGAAGGCTAGCGGACGACCCTCCGGCCGATAGGACTCTTTGACCCCGCCATCGTTTTCCTAGAGTCAGAAACCCCTTCGTTTTGAAAGGAGCCTTCTGTGAGGAAGAGTCTGATTCTATCGGCGTTGGTCGGTGTTCTGGCGGTGCCGGCAGGCGCTCAGCAGCCGACGGGTATGGAAGCCATGCAGTATTACGTCGGGAACTGGTCCTGTGTCGGCGGCCCGCTTACGATGGCGCCGTCCAAAGCGACGACGACGTTCGTCGCGGAGCAGGGTATCTTGCGCCAGTGGGTTTCCGTGCCGAAGCAAGGCAAAATGAAGGCGCCGTACTCCATTGCCTTCGCGATCACGTATGACTCCAAAAAGGGCCGCTACCTGCAAACGACGCTCGACAATTACGGCAGTTGGAGCGTATCAGTGGCCAAGCCATGGGCCGGCAACACCGAGGTTTGGACGGACGTCGCGAACAGCGATAAGAAATTAGGTCGCTCTCAACTGGTCCGAACCGACAAAGATACGTTCGCCGTTACCGGTTACGACACGCTAACGGCGACACGCCCCGGCTTCAAAGTGACCTGCAAGCGTTCATCTTGAGCGTCAACTAACGGCGAACCGCGGCGACCGTTTGTGTCGGCTGGGACCTTCGTCGATGAAGCGGCCGGCCGTCGATTCCTCGCGCGTCGGGCGCGAAGAAGGCGATGCCCGACCGGCTTTGTAACTTCACGCTCACCGATCGTTCCGAAGCAAAGATGTTTTTAGTCTTTGCTCAAGTTAGGGTTTTCGATGCGTATTTTGCTCAAACTCCAATTCCCGGCCGAGGCGTCAAACGCGGCAATCAGTGAGGGCCGGTTTGGGAAAGTCCTTGGCGAGACACTCGAGCGCCTGAAGCCCGAGGCGGCATATTTTACGGCGATCAACGGTGACCGGGGCGGCTTCATCGTTTTCGATCTCAAGCATCCGAGCGACATCCCGTCGATCTGCGAGCCGTTTTTCAACGAAATGCACGCGAAGGTCGAGCTGATGCCCGTCATGACGCCCGACGACGTGCAGGCCGGTCTCGCGCGAGCGTCAGCGAGCTGACGGCGAGGCGCTCTCGATCGTACCCGTCCGGCTACCGGCGCAATGCGGCCGCGGAATCTTCCGGGAGTCTATCCCCGGCGAGACCCGCGGCCGTCCTGCGTTTGCTAACGAATCCCGAACGCCGCTACGACTTCGTGCAGGTCACGTCGTACAGCGTCTTCCAGGTGCCGCCCGACTGCGCTTGTCCGAGATCGTTTTGCTTGGTCGGGCTCAGCAACGTGTAAACGTCGCGAACTTTCATCGCCGGTCCGGAAGCGCCGTAGTACGTACCGGAAAACGTGACCTTGTTGCCGGTCCCGGTTGACGATTCGACCTCATAGGAGCCGTCCGCAAACGCTGCGGGCGCCCACCACGTCTTCGATTTCGATGCGTACGTCAGGTACGACGACGTATCGAAACCTTTGCCCTTGCTGCGAATGAGCAGCGTCGTGCCCGTGTTGGCGCGCGCGGCCGTAAAGGTCGAGTTGGCCGGCCCGGCGACCGGCGACGGATTCTTGTTCGTACACGACCACGTCCCGATCAGCCAGTCGTAGCCGTTCGGTCCGGCACCGACTGTCGCCATTGACGCTGCTACGGGCCGTGATTGCGCGACGAATTGAACGCTGAGCAACGCCGCCAGAGAAACGAAAAACAGAAGCTTCTTCATTGAGAATTCCTCCAATGCTGGCATTAGGAGTTATCCGAAAAGCCCGGCATGCCTACCTCGAGGCGACGCCGGTTAACCGGCGCGGCGCGGCGCGGGATCAGATCGGGACGCCGCGCGAGAAGGCGAACACGTACACCAGGACGAGGACGACGTAGAGCAGGATCGCCGCCGGTTCGATGCGCAGGGGTGCGTCGGGAGCCCGATCGTCCCCGCGGGGCGGCGTAACGCCCGCGTACATCGCCGCGCCCACGATATCGATGGTTCCGAACGCCGCTAAGAATTCATAGATGAGGATCAGAGGCGGCCCGCCGATTGCGCCAACGGTCGTGAGAAAGGCGCCTGCGATGAGCGGCAAGTAGAACGCGCGCAGGATGAAGCGGCGCCGCGCCCGCGTAGAACCGAGGTCCACCGCGCGCGGCGCGACGTCGAAGAGTGCCCGCGCAGCCGGCCGAGCCAATGAAATCATGATCGCCACGCCGACGGCCGAGATTCCGTAGCGCGCAATCGTCGGCCATCCCAGCACGTCGGCAAATTGCGCCGTGTCGCCGCCGGCGAGCCACGGCGTTACGATCAAGTAATTGACGAACGTCATCACGCCGCCGACAGCCAGCCACAACAGGAGCAGGCGAGGAAAGCTGTATCGCGGTTTGGACGCGCGATACCAGAGCCAGAACAGGATGCCCAGCAGCAGGCTCGCGAGCGGCCCGGCCGCGAGGATCGTCAAGGTCTGGCGCGCGTCGCCGGTCGGATTGTCCTCGAAGAACGCATAGATCCGTGGATGGAACCCGAGCAGTTGGGCGGCGATTCCGTGCCCCGTTTCGTGAAGCGCGGCGCCGATCAGTTGCGCCGAAGCAAACGCGAGCGCCGAATTGACGAAGAGCGCCTTCCCCGCAGTCACGGCCCGCGATTACAAGATCTGGCCGAGTTCCGGGAACGGCATCCACTTCGTTCCCGGCAGGTCGAGGTCGGCGCCGTACTTATAGACGACGTACGTTGCGTCGGTATTGCGCTTCATCGTCAGGCCGACGTAGGTGAACTCGTTTGGACTCAGCGCGTGCGGCACGGCATCGGGCTGCGTAAAGGTCACCGGATCGAACACGACGTTCTGGCTCGGCGTCGCGGCTTCGACGTGAAACCAGTGCGGGCTCGTTTTCAAGTACTCGTCGTAGTCGAGATAGAACGAATACGACGCTTTTTCCACGTTGTTCTGGATGGGCGAATGATTGACGATCGCTGCGGAGACGTTGTTGGCAGCACTCACGCGTTGCGCTACACCGCCCGGATCGACTGCATTGCTCGCAACGCCGAGTTCCATTTGATCGAGAAACGCGATGAGACAATCGTCGATCGCGCGACCGCTCTCGTCGCGGACGGTGAAGACGGCGGTCGATTTGATCAAGCTTCCGGCGACTCCAACCGTGTTCGCGGCCCGATTATTTGCCATCCACGTCGCCAGCTGTTGCGTCCATGCACCGGCAAGTGCTGCGTAGGCAGCGTCGGTCGTCACCGCAAGCGCGGCAATGACCGCACCCAGAGCGGCATCGCCCGCGGCCGGCACGTAGCCGAGGATGCCGCTCTCCGGGCCGAAGTGAGAATAGCCCGAAAGAACGAGGTGGGGCACCGGTCGCTGGGGCGTGATCGCCCGCACCTCGGGTCCGGCCGGTTGGTGGACGACGTCGATCAGCGTATAGTTGAGATTGGCACCGGCGATCCGCACGGTGTTGTCGGATGCGATTTCGTGGGTCTGCCAGAAAATCTGCAACGCCTGGTCGCTCCCGACGAAGTCGCCGCCCATGCTGAAGGCGTAGAGCTTCGCGAGCGTGCCGTCGTTCCAAGCGTCCATCCAGCGGCGGTTGAGCCGCAACAGGAAGTCGCTTCCGTAATCGAGGTCCGTGAGCACGTTCGCGCCGACGCTGATGATGTGCTTGAGGAACGCCTTCTGAACGTAGCCGAGGATGCTCTTCCCCATCTGGGCTAAGGTCGACCCGTGATTGGCGCCCGCCATCGTCACGAGGTGAGACGGGATCGGCAGCGGCGTCTCCGCTCGCACGCGGTTGAGAATCCACGCGCGCACGATGAGCGCTCCGGTCGAATGACAGATGACCGCCATGTCCGAAACGTCCCAGCCGTTGCGTTCCAGCGCCGCAACCCGCAGTTCCATCGCATCGGCGAGATCGTCGATCGTGACGGTGTCGTCGAGCGAGTCGAAGGCGGCTAAGGCGATCTCGTCGATTGCCGGAACCGCGCGCTGCAGTCGCGCCGGAAAATCGAAGTACGCGCCGAGCGACGTCTCGCTGTACCCGTGGACGAGCAGCACTTTCATGGGGCGTTACCGCCACCAAGCCGGAGCCACGCAATTCGGCGGGAGAACGACGCGGCCGTCGATGCGGTGGACCGGAATCTCGACGACGGTCGAGCCGAGCGTGAAGCTGATTTGCTTGCCGGGAAGCGCCGAGAGCAGGAGCCGAAGGAGGCCGCCGATACCCGGGACGAGTGCGAGAATGTCCGTCACGGGAATCGTGATGCGCCCCGTGGCCGCCAGCGTGAACGAAACGCGTTCGACGTCTTTCCACTGCGGATCGGTCGACGCCGACCCATTCGCGGTCGTGCCGTGCCAGTTCGAAATCATCCCGTCGACGTTTCCACTGAACGTGGAGACGACGATCGGGATCTTGACGGCGCCGTCCTTAACGGGAAAGTTGTTGGTCGCGGTGTCATTGTCGATTTCGGCGCCGAGGACGCGCAGGCTCACGAGCATCTGAAATGCCGAGGGGAGCGGCTTCGTATCGTCTTGCGCGACGAACAGCCGGGCTTCGACGACTTTCGATGCTCCCAGTCGAAACAGCGTGCTGAACTCGTTCCAAACCTCGCCGCGGGCCATGCAGTACTCCGTTCGATTGCGCAAGCTCGACTGTTTCATAGCAGCTTGGTGCCGCGTTTCCTGTACGCGCTCACGATCGGCCGGTCAGGCTGCGTCGTCCGCGGCGCCCGAACTCATCGCGACCATGAAGTTCAGCTCGGTGCTGGCTGAGGACCCGCGAGCCGTCAGGATGCTTTGCGCTTCGAGGCGCAGGTATTCGAGATCGCTGCGCAGCCCGTCTTTTCCGATGCGCGCGACCAGTTCCGTCAGGTTGGTCACGAATTGACGAGCGACGGCGGCGCGAAGCGGTTCTCCAAAGTCGTCCACGACGCCAAGGCTCAGGCGCAGGTATTGGATGATGACGCCTTGCGCACCGAGCCCGAGCGCCGCGCGCTTGGTCTTCTCCAGCAGCCGCGCTTCGCAGACGGGGCGAGGGACGTCGACGTACAGCCACGCGGCGGCGCACCAATTCACGACCGCGCCGACGGCGTTCTCCGCTTGCATCGCGACGTCGCCCAAGATCTCCGCGTGCGCCGCGATCTCGAGCGTCCAGCCGCGGGCCCTGGCGAGCGTGAGGCCGCGCTGTGCGACGGCTTCGGCCTCCGCAGCGCGGTCGTTGCGCAACAGCGCCGTTGCGAGCGCTGCGTTCGCGCGCAGGCCCAGTTCGTCGTCGTACGCGAGCCGGGCGTACGCATCCGCCGTTTGCGCCGAGCGAAGCGCACTCTGCGGGTCGTCGAGCCCAAAGTGCGCGCTCGTTTCGTCGATTTTCGCGGCCGCGCAACCGCGTAGATCGTCGCTCGCGATGGCGCGCGCGGCGCCGAGCGCGGCACGCTCCACGGCGACCGCGAACGACCCGTATGCGAGCGCGACGTTCGCCTGCCGCCCGAGGAGCGCCGCATCGGCCCCCGCGGACGCGTTCGCATACGCCTGCTGCGCCGACTCGAGCGCCTCGCGCGCTGCGGCCGCCGCGCCGCCCGACAGGTAGGCGTCGCACAGTTCGAGATATTGCCGGACCGGAACGTCGCCCGCGTCGCGAGCGGCTGCGATGCTGCCCGTCAGTGCACCGACGGCTTCTTGCCACGGTCCGACCCGCGCCGGTACTCGGGCGGCATAGAAGAGCAATGAAGCCATCGAGGAGCGGCCGAGTCTCCGATCGGAGATCTTCGCGATCGTGGCGGCCCAGCGTGTGAAGAACGCCTGCGCCCGAGACGTTTCGTTCTTGTTGCGCTCGACCAGTGCGGCGTACACGTTCATCTGCCTGATCGCAGCGTCGATGCGTTCGCTCGACGGCTCGGCCGGCGCTTCGTCGAGCGCAGCCAGCTGGGCCTCCGCATCGGTCAACAGGCGATCGACCAGCGCGCTGATGGTCGGGTTCGCTAGCGAGCCTGCGGCTTGGACGATGAGGCTCTCGAGCGAGTGCAGGAGATAGGACGCCGCGCGCAAGCGACGGGCGGGCGCCTCCGCCGCTCGAGCGGGCGGCCGGCGGATCAATCGTACCGCCGCGGTTCCGACGAAAATATAAGCGCGCGTGTCGACGGTGGATTCGCCCGTGTCGCGCATGGCCGCGGCGACGGATTGCTCCGACGTGACGAGCCGGCCGATGACGCACTTCGCGTACGTGGCTGCATCGGCGTCGTGGACGCTCCACAGCGTGCCGATGTAGCCGCGAGCGCCGGCGCGAACGAACTCCCGCCCGACGCCGACCCACGACAGGCACGAATTGTTGAAGACGATCGGCCGGCTCGAGAGCGCCGTCCGTTGCACGAGCTTGTACGCGGGAAGCGGAACGGGCATGTCGGCGAGTTTGATACCGTTCTCGGACCCGTGCGTGTTGAAGAACAGCAATTCGATCGGCAGGGTCGTCGCGAGATGGACGAGCGCCGTCGCCGCTCCCGCGGCGCCGGCCAGCAACAACGAGAACGAGCCGCCGTCGCGCAAATCGCCCAGCACGTCTCTCGTCTCCGTCGTGGTGATGTAGCCGGGATCGAAGAGGGCGTTGAAGCCGACCAGCGTATCGCCCGTCGTCCCGAACATTTCCGTGAGCAAGAGTAAAGAGATATCGCCCGCCACGTGGCCGATCGGTTTCTCCGCCCACGTCACGCCGTGCTTGACGACGAAGTGATACGGCGTGCTCGTCGTCAGGACGGTGAGCGGCAGCGCGCCGACCGCCTCAAACGCCGCGTCCGGCAACGCGGCGGACACGGCGATCTCGAGCGCATGGAGGACCGAAGACGCGTCGTCGGCGAGCAACGCGCGGACGGCCGCGACGATCTGTTCCTTCGTGAGGCCGGCCGGCAGCGGACTCGGCGCGTTGCGCCGCTCGACGGCCGCCCGCGCGGACTCGATCGGCGCGCCGTCGGGCTCGCCCGTGACGACGAGGCGCGCGTCGCGCATCCGAGCGTACTGCACGCCGAGCAGGCGTTCTGCATCGTCCGTACATTCGATCATCACGGCTTCGCTGGACGTTCCGGCAGCGGGATCGCAGGGGCCGAGATCGGCCGGCGCGGCGGTTGGAAGCGGCAGCAGCGCAACGTCCCGCTGAAACGCACGATACAACCCGGTGAGGAACGCGGCCGTTTCCGATTCTGGGATTTCGAGCGCGGCGTTCGGATCGAGGAACGTACCCCGAAACTGGTGCCAGGCGCTCGTCGCGAGTTCCGCGAGCGTGCCGTGCTGCAGGGAAAGCGTGGCCGTCGACTCCGCAATGAGCGGATGCTGCTCGGTGTCCAGGCGATGGACCGCGAGCGGATCGATGTAGCACGCCTCTTCGGCGCCCGGCGAAAACAAGAAGACGGCGCGCGCCGGTCCGATTTCTTGAAGCAGCCTCGCGACGAAATCTTGGTGCTTCGCCCACTCGCGGTACGGCGTGAGCGCCTCGGCCGCCGCGTCCACGTCGCCGAGCGCGGGCGGAACAGGTCCCTCGCGCGGAGCGCCGCGGGCGAGTTCGGTCCCGAAAGCGCGATCCCGCGCGTCGGCAAGATCGCGATACGCGGCGTAGAGGGCGCCGTACTCGGCCTGCGTACACGGCGGCGGATCGAGAATGACGAGCGGAACGCGCTCGCCGCGCGGAACGCACGAGAGGACGACCGCCGCTTCGCGGAGCTGCTCGCGGCGCGCCACGACGACGGTATCCGGCGATGCCGGAGGCGAGTTCACTCGGTGTACGTCACGCCGGACGCGGGATAGCCGCGATAGACGAGATCGGTCAAGAGTTTCCCGTATTGCGGTTCGAGATCGTTGCTTGGGGGCAGCGGAATCCGCAATGCTCGGTAGAGCGACGCGCGGCCGACGTCGAACGCCGCCTCGTATTCGTCGGCATAGTCACGCCCTTGTTGGACGAGCCGAAGGTATGCGAAGGCCGCGACGGCGACCACGGCGCCGGCGACGATCGCGCCGACGGGCCAGCGCGGATCGAGCGCGATCCAGCCGAGCGACGCCAGCGTCCAGAAGATCAGCCGCCCGGATGCTTCGATGTCGCTGCGGCCGTCGGCGACGGTTTTTCGGGCCGCATCCGGAAGAACGTACGAGAGCGCAGTCCAGACGACGTCCGCGGAGATGCCGTACTTCACGAAGATGCGCTGGTCGGCGGCCACGAGCGCGCAGCCGAAATCGGTCGGCATCACGGCGTCTGGGGTTGGAAAATAGTGCAGCGTCACCCGGTCACTCGGTTTCTCTCCGTTCGTCTGCTGGCGGTCGACCGCTTTGGTGACTCTGGATCGCAGCAATGCTCGAAACGGCGCGCCCAGGATGTCGAACGGCCACCAATAGCCGAGCAACCGTTGTAGGAACCACCCGTGACCGGCTCGTAGGCGGCTCCCGAAAAGACGACGAGCGCGAGCGCCGCGCCGGAATACAGCAGCAGCTTCACGTCGCCGAGCGTCGTCAGCGTGTTAGCGAGGTCTTTGAGGCGATGCGGGTCGGCGATTTCCCATACGACCAAGCCCGCGAGCCAGAAGAATGCGGCCGGGGTGAAGAGCAACTCGAAGAGACTGCCCGTCAGTTTCCCTTGCACGTCTTCCGCGGCTTTGGCGAACATCGACGACGGTTAGACGCGATCGAGCGCGACGCGATGCGACGGGCAGAGCGGCACCGGATACGCGACGTTCGGCCGCGTCCACCGATAGTCGCCTTGCGGACACGCGTAGACCTCGAGGAGCGGCATCGGCGAGAGTGGGCCGAACGACTTGAAACGTGCGACGGTACGTTGAAACCACGCGAGCTCGTCGGGGTCTTCGGCGATGATCGCGATCGCGTCGTCCTCGAGTGTCGGCCGTCGTTCTTCGGCGACGTCGGCGAGGCTTGCAGGCAACAACGCACGCAGCTTCTCGGCGACCGGCGACACCGGGCCTTCGCGATCGCGCAACGCAAAGGCGGCGACGAGAATGGTGCCGTCTCGATCCACGTTCAACTCCGAGAAAAAGCGCCGGCATGCCGGCAGTAACGACCTGCTGGGTACTACGACCCCGGCTCCGTCGCGCCCCGCGGCGGTCAGCTCGGATCCGCGCGGTAGAAGATCGTTTGGACGCGTTCGAGCGTTACGAGGCCGTCGTCGAGGATCGCTTCGAGCTGCGGAATGAACGCGCGCACGCGCTCGTCGGTGTCGACGACCTCGATCACGACCGGCAGGTCGACGTACGCTTCGGAAACGTCGGCGCTCGAGATGTAGCGGTGCGAACCGAACCCACCGATTCCTTTGAATACCGTCGCGCCGGCGAGGCCGGCGGACACCATCGCCTCGACGATCGCCGCATATGCGTCGCGGCGCCCGTGGCGGCGGCTCTCCGAGAGATAGATTCGCATCAACGTGCCGTTATGATCGATCTTCAACGCCGCTACCGGTCGCGCGCAGGCTATGGTACACTGAGCGCGCTTGGATTGGCGATCCGAATTCTCCCGCCCATGCCGGTTGTACCGGGCATCCCGGCCTGCCGCGAGCGACGCCTCCGCGTGGCGATGAGCGAATTTCTCGAAGGCCAATTGCTCCGAATCTTCGTCGGCGAACGCGACCGTTGGCACGGGCGGCCGCTGCACGCGGCCATCGTCGAGTTGTTGCGGCGAGAAGGCGTCGCGGGGGCGTCGGTCTTTCGAGGCATCGAAGGCTTCGGAACGCACCACGAGATCCATCACGCCAAGGTGCTCGCCTTCGGCGGCGATCTTCCGATTCTCATCGAGGTCGTCGACAGCGAGCCGAAGATCCGCTCGATCATCCCGCGCATCGACGAGATGGTGGGCGAAGGCGCGATGACGCTCGAGCGGGTGGAATACCGGCGCTTCCGGCCGGCCGAAAAACCGAAGCCGGGCTAGGAGTCCTAGACGGCCTCGCGGACGGTCGCGGCGCCGTTGCGGGCGACTGAATTCGTCGCTCCGTTGTAACCGAGCGTGAAGCAGAACGTCGCGCCCTCGCCGGGCACGGATTCGGCCCACACGCGCCCGCCGTGCCGGCCGACGATGCGGGCCACGGTCGCAAGGCCGATGCCGGTGCCTTCGAATTCTCCGCCGTGAAGCCGCTTGAACGGCATGAACAGTTCCTCGGGATACTCGGTCCGAAAACCGATGCCGTTGTCCTTGATCGCAAAGACGGTCTCACCGTCGCGCGTCTCGGCCTCGAATCGAATGACCGAGGGATCGCGCCCGCGGGTGAATTTCCATGCGTTGGCGAGCAGATTCGCGAGGACCGCGCGCAACAGGATCGGGTCGCCGGCAACCTCGACCCCGTCTTCGACCGAGAAGATCGCGTTGCGCCCGGGTTCACCCGCGCGTAGTTCCGCGATGATCGCACGGGCCTTCGAACTCAAGTCCACGGTATGCGACGTGAGCTCTTGGCGTGAGACCCGGGCGAGACTGAGCAACGCGTCGATCAAGCCACCCATCTGGTCGGCACCGCGGACGATGAGATTCAAGAAGCGCTGCGCTTCGTCGTCGAGCGACGGCGCGTAATCCTCTTCCAGCGCATTAGCGAAACCCGCGACGGCGCGCAGCGGTGCGCGCAAATCGTGCGCCACGGAATAGCTGAATGTTTCGAGTTCCGCGTAGCGGTCCTGCAGTTCGATGTTCAGATGTTGGATGCGTTGTTCGTGGCGGTCACGCTCGATCGCCATTCCGACGATCGTACCGATCGTGATCAAGAAATTCTGATCGTCGGCCGCGAATGCCCGGCCTTGATCGAGACCGATTTCTATCAAACCGAGCACCGAGGCTTTGCCGCGAATCGGCACGGTCGCCGAGCGCCCGGTGGCCGACGTGGACGACCGGCCCACGACGAGTGGACGACCCGTTCGGATGCCTTCGACGGCCTGCGGAAACTTCTCGATCCCAAAGGATCGGTGTTCGAGTTCGTCGTCGGCCCAACCAACCCAGGCGCGAAAGACGAGCGCCGTTCCGCCGCCGTCAAGCTCGCCGAGACGCACGCGCGCCACCCCGAGCGTCGCGGAAATCGTTTCGACGGCCTCGCGGCGCAGGGTCGCCAAGTCCGTGCTCGCGAGCGCGTGTTCGCCGAATTCGGCATTGATGAGCCTCAGCTTCTCAGCGTGCTTGCGTTCGGTGATGTCGCGCATCGTGCCGAGCATTCGGATCGGCTTTCCGCGCTCGTCGCGCTCGAGATTGGCGTCGGCGCACAGCCAGCGCGTCTCGCCGTTCGGCGTCACCCGATAGTCCACGCTGAGCTGCTCGCCGCTCGCGCGCGCGTCGCGAACGGCCGCGTTCACACGCCCCCGGTCTTCGGGAACGACGAACTCGAGGAAGCTCGCGTAGGGCAGTTCCGTTCCGTCGAGCCCCGCGCCGTGAAGCCGGCACACTTCTTTCGACCAGGTCATC
>Ga0073928_10004021_pt1 | contig 22342 bp, 14 predicted proteins | sample PaiPotPPA55metaG_FD_76969 | JGI IMG/M metagenome (GOLD analysis project Ga0073928, IMG submission 76969) | Iron sulfur acid spring bacterial and archeal communities from Banff, Canada, to study Microbial Dark Matter (Phase II) - Paint Pots PPA... ...
CAACCGCCTTACTTCAGCGAAGGACAACGAAGAGGCTTTACTTTTGGGCTATCCGCCCATAGGTCTTTTGGACAGGAAAAATATATAGCAGTCGGAAGGAAAAAGAAAGAGGGCCTTAATATCCCCGGCCTGAACGCCGAGGCTTTACGGCCCAAATTGGTGAAGTATCTGGAACCGCCACGGCCGTGGGTTGGCTCTCCACAATCACTCCAGAGCCACAATCACTTTAATGAAAGAAGGATTCCCAGCGGAAGCACTGGCGATTCCGCTGGGAAGTAAATGAATTCAGCGACGGAAACCGCCATGGCCGAAGCCGCGATGACCCCAACCTCCACCCCAGTAGCCACCGTAATAGATGCCGACGGAAGGACCGTAGTAGCCATAGTAGGGGTAGTAAGGTCCGCCGCAACCCCAATAGGGACTGCAACCGGCGTAATAATAAGGCGGGTAAGCGACGGGGTAACCGCCGGCGTAGCCACTGGGACGCGGCCGGGGCGAGCGCGAATTGCCGTAGTCATCAGAACCGACGGGCTGAAAGGCCTGGCGGCTATTTTCTGTTGAGATAGTGACAGGTTCTTTGATGCGGAAGCTTAAGCGGGCTTCCGGACCGAGAACCGTGGGCTTGCCGCGCGTGAGAAGAACTGCAGCGATACCAGCGGCTGCGCCCGCGCCTGCTCCGATGCCTGCTCCTTCGCCACCATTGGCTGCGGCGCCGATGATGGTACCGACTCCGGTGGTGCCGGCGATTGTGGCGGCGTCAGCTCCATGGGAGGTGCCGGCCGAGCCGTTCCACAGCTCGGTTACGAGCGGAAGCTGCTGACCGTCAACTACGGTGATGTCGCTGAGCGTTAGCCCGAGCTGCGAAACACCTTTGACGCGTCCGGCTTTTTTGGCTGAGGTTACGGTGCCGACCACTGTTTCGCCACGACGCGCGACCACCCAGCCGTTGACGACGATGGGTTGATCGAGTGTAGCGGTGAAGCCATCGCCCGGGTGGCTATGATCGCTCGATAGCGGCTCATTCAGGCGAACGAAAATAACTTTGCCAGCTGGGATGGTGATGGTTCCTGGAAGATCTGCAACTGCTTGGCGGCGTGGATAAGGCCGACGATTCCGCTGCTGCGGGCCGGCGTCATCATTTGGATTCTGGTCGCGATCCTGATCGGGCCCGGCTTGTGAGTTTTGCGGAATGTTGTCGCGCGAGATCACACGGCGCTGATCCTGAGGAGCAGGCGCGTTTTGGTCCTGATCATCCTGCGGTTGTGCTTGCGGCTGGGGTTGCTGCTGCTCGCCCGAATCCTGCGCGGAGGCGCGCGGCGATGCGAAGAAAGTCAGTGAAGCCGCGACGGCGAAGAGCCAAATCCAGCGGGCCGCGCGCGGAAAAGCGACTTGCGAAGGCCTATTTAAACCCAACGTTTTCAACGCTTTATCCATGATTATGTCCTCGGGCATAGGACCTGTGGTCCGGAGAATGCCACTCTGTATAACACCACCATTGGATGGAAGTTGCATGTTGTTTGGATGCACGGCCGCTCGGTGACGAAGTTGCGATATGCCGAATTGAGTAAGGCTGTGAAGTGTCCGGATACTTGCTTGTTTCAGGGAAATTTGTTCATCGCGGCGCCCGGAGATGCAAGTTGGTGATTACCTCGGTGGCCAGCTGCTCGGGCGTGCGCGATACGTCGAGGACCAAAGCGTTGTGCGGCTCTTCGAGGTCGGCGAACTGGCCAGCGAGAATGGTTTCGCCTGCGAAGTGGCCGTGACGGGATTCGATGTGGTGGCGCATGACGTCGTAAGTTCCCCGGAGATACACGATGCGCATGTCAAGAGTTGCGGAAAGTTTGTCGCGGTAGGACTGCTTTAGTGCCGAGCAGGCGAGAACGATATTTTCCCCAGACTGAGTCAGGCGCAGCAGTTCGGCGTGATTTTTTTCCAGCCAGGGAAGTCGGTCTGCATCCGTGAGTGGCACGCCGTGGCGCATTTTTTCGATGTTGGCCGGCGGGTGAAAATCATCGGCGTCGAGAAACGTCCAATGCAGCCGCGCGGCAAGAATCTTGCCCACCGTGGTTTTTCCTGCTCCGGTTGTGCCCATCAGAAGGACGACCATGGGAGTGAGCAGAGCGACGGTCGCTCAGGAGCGGCGGAGCGTGAGTAAAGAAATTTCTGGTGGAACTCCGAGGCGGACGGGAGCGCCGACGGTGCCGAGTCCACGATTCACATAAATTGCGGAATGCGGGCCTTGCAGAGCGGTGGCTTGTAAAAATTTTTGTGAAGCGACAGTCCTGGCGGGAGTAAAAAGCGGGCGCAGGTACAGGCCCGCTACGTAGTCGGTAATGAAGCGCGCAGGACTCAGACGGTGGTCGAGAATTTCAACTTGAATCTGGCCGCCGTGAGTGTGTCCCGCAAGGGAAAGTTCAATTCCCAATTCGGCGGCGCGACTGAAGGAATTGGGATTGTGGGAAAGCAAAATGTTAGGAAGATCCTTGCGGATCAAGGATTCGATGCCGGTCAGAGTAGAGACTTTGCGGCCGCCGGGAGCGCGTTCGCGCTGGTAATCTACGCCGATCAAATTCAGTTGCGCACCGTTGAAAGTAATCAGGGCGTTTTCGTGGCGCAGGAGTTTCATTCCCTGCTGCGCAAATAAATCCTGGGCGCGATCTTCGGCGTCGGCATAAATTTCATGGTTGCCGTTGCAACCATAAATGCCCAGCGGGGCCGACAAGCGGCGAATTTCTTCGATACATTCTTCGAGCGGGTCGCCGGCACCAGTGATGAAGTCTCCGGTGACAACGGCCAGATCGGCACCGAGATCGTTGGCCATATCAACAGCACGGCGGACTTGCGCGCGCGGCATGTAACCGCTCATATGAATGTCGCTGAGCTGGACGATGGTCATGCCATCGAGGGCGGCAGGAAGACTGGATACTGGAATATCCACACGGAGCACCTGATAGTTCAGGCGTTCCGCGGCGAAACCATACATGGCTCCAAGAAAGGGCATGGCGCCGGCAGCGGCAGTGGCGGTCTTGAAGAAATAACGCCGGCCGGGATCGATGGGTAGCTCTTCGTCGCCGGGTGCCGGGGCTGGCTGGTTGCGCGCTTTGAAGAATCGCCAGATGCGCTCGATGCCGTGAACGCACTTCACGGCCAGGTATGCAAAGAGGGCGCTGAAGAACCACAACCCGGCCAGAACATTCAGAAACGTGCCGCGCGGGATGATGTTGCCGTGACCGTTGCGAAGCGAGTCAACTAGACTGACCACGATGAGCAGCAGTCCAATTACATACAGTGCACGAATTCCAACTCGCAGCAGCTTAGTGCCCCAACGGCTGCTCCAGCGCCACAGCGAGCGATACCAGAAGCGCTGCGACAGGAACAACACCAGCAGCAAAGACAAGGCGATAGTGGTACGCAGAACGAACCAGGAAAGCTGCACGCGGTGAGGCCTCCAGCGAACTGCCTTTAGTTTAGCACGCGCCCGGGTTCAGCCAATGTGGACGTGCGCCGGCCGGGTTCAATCAGTAAGATGCTGGCTGCGGAGGGACCGTCAGCCGGGCTTACATCCTGGCCGGACAGCCGTCGAAGAATGCAGCAGCCCCGCCGCAGGACTCGCAGTGTGGACTGCGCAAACCGGGGGCATCGAAGGAGAGAGAAATGAATCGAATGAAATTTTTTACGGGACTGTGCCTGACGGTGTTTCTGGCTGCGCTACCGGCATTTGCACAAACAGATGCCAAACCCAAGGAACCGCCAAAGCCTGCGCTGGGGCCCTCGGCAGCGGTGCTCGAACAGTGGAACGATATCGGCCGGAAGCTGATCGCGATGGCCGAGGATTTGCCGGAAGACAAATACGACTACAAGCCGAATCCGGATAGCCGGACTTTTGTTGCCAATCTGCTGCACGCTTCGGCTTCGATGTACTTTTTTACCGATTCCGTGCAGGGGCAAAAGGCCAGGTATGGAGACGACCCAAAGCGCGATGAACTGAAAACCAAGGCGCAAGTCGTGGCATTTGTGAAGAAGTGCGTGCAGGATGGCGCGGAGGTGATTAAGGCCAAAGGCGATGCCGGCATGTCGGCTCCGGTGTATCCCGGAGGTCCTCGGATGGCACGCATCGACGAACTGGCGTATGGACTCATCGAACATTCCGGGGAACACTACGGGCAGCTGGTGGTGTATTACCGCGCTAACGGACTGGTGCCGCCTGAATCGCGGCCCAAGAAGTAAGTTCTAGGCTCATGCCGTAAATCGTCGAGCCGGAGGAGCAGATCTCCTTCGGCTTGTTATTTTGTTCAATACTCGGGGAATTAGCTGGCAGCGGCGGCGCTGGGTTTGCCCATGATCAGTGCTTTGAGTTGTCCGGGATCGCTGGTTGGTGGGAAGCAGGTATGGCCGGCGCACACGATTGCCAGGGTTTTTTCTTTGGGAAGATGTGGCAAGGTTTCGCGAAGTGCAAGCGGCAAAGAAGCGGGTACGGAGTCCGGCAGTACCCGCAAGACGGATTTGCCGAGGCGGAAGATAGAATTTGCGACTCCTTCCAGCGCTTTCTCCGCAGCGTCATTTGCCGGGCCCACAACGACCACCTGAACGGGATGATGCGCGAAGAGAGTCGCGGCCAAACCATACGTCGCGGCAAACATGCCGTACTGGGGCGCGATTCCCGCGAATGCTTCCAAGGTCTTCTGCGCCCATTGATAGTATTTCGATTCGTTGGTGAAGGCCTGCAGGCGAATCAAAGCGATTGCCGCGACTGAGTTTGCTCCCGGAGTAGGCGAATCCTGGAAGGGTTTGCGGCGGACTTCGAGGCCGCCCATCGGCGCAGCGTCAGATGCGCGATCGAAAAATCCGCCGCGTTCGGTGTCGCCATATTTTTCGATGGCGATATCCATAGTGCGTTGCGCGGCACGAAAATATTTTTCATCGAGTGTCGCTTCGTAGCTGTCGAGCAGAGCGAGCGCGCCGAAGACCTGATCGTCGAGCGAGCCGCCGAGCGGCGGACCGCCGACGCGATGCGCGAATCCTTTTTCTTCGGACCAGGCTTCGGCCAACATGCGGTCCATAGTTTTCACAGCGAACACGCGGCAGTTCAGGCCCAGCGAATCCTGCAAGACGCGGGCGGCCTCCAAGTACGCCGAAACAAACATGGCGTTCCAACTGGCGTAAAGCGTTTTGTCTACGTACGGCGTGGGACGAGGCAAGCGCGCTGCCAGCATTTTTTCTTTGCCGCGTGCAATCGTCAGCCGCACCACGGATTCGTCGGTTGCGAGTTGTGCTGCCAGGTCTTTCGGTTCCCGCGCCACCCACAGAACATTTTTTGCCGGGTTATGGTGCATTTCGCCGTGCGCTTCCACGTCGTAGTAAAGCTCCATTACGCGCGCCTCATCTGGCAGGAGCGCGCCACGCAGTTCCTCCAGCGTCCAGGTGAAGTAATCGCCGTCATCGTCGAGAGAATAATCTGCATCCTGGCTGGCGTAAAATCCGCCACGATGTTGATCGGACAAAACTTCATTCACCCAGGTGATGATGCCTTCGGCGGTTTGCTTCAAGAGTGGATTTTGCGTGACTTGCCAGCCATGCAGATAATTCTTCAGCAGCTCCGAATTGTCGTAAGACATTTTTTCGAAGTGCGGCACCAGCCATTTTTCATCGACGGAGTAGCGATGGAATCCGCCGGCGAGTTGATCGTACATTCCACCACGCGCCATTTGTTCCAGAGTGGTTTCGGCCATCGCCAGCAGGTGCTTGCCTTGGTCACCGCCGGTGGTTGCCAAGAGTTGATGCTGTTCCAGGATTAAGTCGAGCGAGGAACAGTGCGGGAATTTCGGAGCCTTGCCGAACCCGCCGTTGCGAATATCGAAAAGCTGAGTCAGTGAACTGATTTGCGAGTCCACTACCGCGACGTCGAAGGCGCCGTGAGCGCCGGTGAAAGTCTCGGCTTGCGCGACGGCGTCGGACAGCGAATCCGCCGCACGAATTAAATCGCGCCGTTTATTTTTGAAGGAATCGGCTACCGCAAGCAGTACGCGGCGAAATCCTGGGCGGCCCATCTGGTCTTCGGGCGGAAAATATGTGCCACCGTAAAATGGTTTGCCATCGGGCAGCAAAAATCCCGTTAACGGCCAGCCGCCCTGGCCGGAAATGGCGCTGATGGCCGACTGATAGCGCGAATCGACATCGGGCCGCTCATCGCGATCGACTTTAATGGCCACGAAGTGTTCATTGATGATTTTGGAAATAGTGGGATTTTCGTAGCTTTCGCGATCGATGACATGGCACCAGTGGCACCACACTGCGCCGATGTCCAGAAGAATCGGCTTGTCTTCGGCTTGGGCGCGCGCGAACGCTTCGCCGTTCCATTCATGCCAGTCAATCGGCTGGTGTGAAGCCGAGCGGAGATACGGGCTGGCCGAGTTTTGCAGGCGATTGGGAGGATGTTCAGTCAAGAATGTGCTCGCTTACGTGAAAAACAAATTATTTTTACGACCCGGTGCAGTGTGAATTCTATTGGACCTTGTCTCCGGGGCCGGGGTCGCGCGGATCGATCGGTTTGCGTCCGGCGAATCCCTCATCCTGGCGGTGATAATAACGAATGCGGTCTTCGCCCAGTTTCCAGCAGAGATAAACTTCTTCGTTGTCGATGATGGAAGGAAAATCCAGCAGGCCGACGTCGAGATCCTTGATCACACATCCGGTTTCCAGAATACGTTCCAGCGAACTTTTCAGGCTTTCCGCAAGGCGGGTGTGTTCGCGGCGCAGCTTGGCGAGCGCTTCGTACGGCACGATTACTCCGCCCATCATCATAATGCGCGCCGCCACGGCGGAAAGATCGTTGTCCAGGCCGGAAAGTTTTTTGCGGCACTCCATGGCTTCCACGAGAAATGGCTCGAGTTCCTGACGCGCGCGCTCGGCTTCGGTCAGCGTGAAAAGACGTTGCTCGGGCTCCGGAGTGTCGTCTTGTGGAAGCTCGTCGTCTTGATCGGCCATAATTTTCCCTGAGCGGGCGGAACGGGGACTGGTTGTAAGGCTAGCGCAAAGACAGCATTCGGTCGAGGGCGATGCGCGCAAATTTGCGAGTGCGCTCGTCGACGGAAATTTGATTCACGACTTTTCCGGCGCCGAGATTTTCGAGAGCCCACAACAGATGCACCGGCGTGATGCGGAACATGGTGGTGCAGACGCACACGCTGGAATCAAGCGACATCACCTGGCGATCTTTCAATTCCTTGCTGAGGCGATTGACCATGTGGATTTCGGTGCCCACGGCCCATTGCGAACCGGGCGGGGCAGCTTTGATCACCCGAATGATGCCTTCGGTCGAGCCGATTTCGTCGGCGGCCTGGGCCACTTCGAATTTACATTCCGGGTGCACGATGACGCGAATGCCGGGATTTTCGCGGCGCACTTTGGCGATTTGCTCCGGCGTGAAGCGCTGGTGCACCGAGCAGTAGCCTTTCCACAAAATGACGCGCGCTTTTGCAATGTCTTCGGGAGTGTTGCCGCCAAGTTCTTCGTAAGGATCCCACACGATCATTTCGTGCAGCGGAATTCCCATGCGGTAAGCGGTGTTGCGCCCGAGATGCTCGTCCGGAAGAAACAAAACTTTTTCGCCGCGTTCGAAGGCCCACTTCATTACCGCGGGAGCGTTGGAACTGGTGCAAGCGGAACCGCCCTGTTCGCCGGTGAAGGATTTAATCGCGGCGGTGGAGTTCATATAGGTGACCGGAATAATTTTGCTGGTGTCGGTCACGCCCTTGAGTTCGTCCCAACACGCTTCGACCTGGCCGATGTCGGCCATATCGGCCATGGAGCAACCGGCGCTTAAATCCGGCAGAACGACAATTTGGTTGCCGCGACGCAGGATGTCGGCACTCTCAGCCATAAAGTGGACGCCGCAGAAAACGATGTACTTGGCGTCGGCTTCAGCGGCCTGCTGCGAAAGCTTCAAAGAATCGCCGCGAAAATCGGCGAACTTAACGACTTCGTCGCGCTGGTAGTGGTGGCCGAGGATCACCAGGTCTTTGCCGAGTGCGGCCTTGGCGGCGGCGATGCGCTCGTCAAGCGAGTTATCCGGCACCAAGAGGTAACTGTCGAAATCACAGCCCACGCCCTTTTCGATTTCGGGCGCACGCAAAGTTTCGGGCTGTTCAATTCCGATTAGCTGCGTCGAATTCATGATGGAGGTGAGTTTGCTCATCTTGTGATTGGCAATTCGTTGGATGAATTGCGCGGTTGTCCGGTTAGGGTCTATTGTAACCGTTTAACCGCCGATAAAAACCATGGTACGCGATGGCGATACAAAATCCGGCTCGTTGATGCGATGGCCCGGCTCTTTTTCGTTTACGACAGAACGAATATAAATTGCCAGGTCCTGGTCGCTGGCATTTTCCCTAAGTAATCCGCGCAAATCGTGGTCTGCTTTGCTGAAAAGGCAAGTGCGCAATTTTCCGTCGGCGGTCAGCCGAATGCGCGAGCAATGTCCGCAGAAAGGTTGCGTGACCGGGGCGATCAGCCCGATCTCGCCGGGAGCGCCATCGGCGAAGCGATATTTGCGCGCGGTCTCACTGCGTTCGTTGGGTATTTGCAGCAGCGGCCAGCGGGCGTGAATCCGGGCGTGGATTTCCGCGGCGGGCACCATAGCAGCGCGCGACCAATGGCGGTCGGCATCCAGCGGCATGAACTCGATGAAGCGCATGATCACGCCGCGTTGCCGGGCAAATTCAGCGAAGGATTCGACTTCGTCGTCATTGCAGCCGCGCACCAGCACTGCATTGATTTTTGCCGGACCCAGACGCGATTTCTGCGCCGCGGCAATTCCCGCCAGCACCGAGGAAAAAGTTTTGCTGCGGGTGATTTTTTCGAATTTTAGCGGATCGAGAGAATCGAGGCTGATATTGATGCGCTTTAGCCCGGCAGCAATGAGGCGGTCGCAACGTTCAGCCAATTGGTGTCCGTTGGTGGTCATCGACAGATCGGGAAAGCCGGTTTCGGACAGACGGGCGATAAAATCCTCGACGCCCGGCCGTACCAGCGGCTCGCCGCCGGTCACGCGCACTTTCTGGATGCCCAGACCGCGAAACACGCGCCCCAGCCGTTCGAGCTCCGGCCAGGACAGAATCTTGTCATGCTGCTGGTAATTTTCCGGATCGGCGGAACGGCAGTAGACGCAACGGAAGTTACAACGATCAGTGACCGAAATTCTCAAGTCGGTAATTTGCCGGCCGAATTTGTCTTGCAGTGTCACGGCGCCAAATGGTCTGAAAAACAAAAAGCCCAATTCTGTTTTGGGGCCGGGTTCATAAGTGCAAACCCTGCACCGTGATTGGAATCGGGCGCACACCTGGAAAAGAATATTCCCGGCGCTGCGCTCCTTTCCAACCTAGCCACGTTTGCACAGTGACTGGCGCGAATGCGGCATTTATGCCGAACCGCGTACGGGAGGCTCGGGCGTTTCCGCCTGAACCCTCATCCCAAATTTCCGGATCGCCGAGATGGCCATAGGATGTCTCCCCTGGCAGGCCGCCCCGGTCGGAGCTACCAGCAAAGTCTACGCCACCGCGCAGTTCGCTGCAAACCAACTAGACGGTTTACATTGGAGCAATCCATCTAAATTCGCGTTGCTTCAATACGTATTAAGTCGAATTGACTTAACGAGGCTAACTGTATTGAATTGGTGCCACGCTGCCGGGCGCCGCTGAAGGTGTGTTTCGCAAAGCTTTGCCAGGGGACTCCACAATGAATGCGAATGGGTTGTACATTCCAGGGATACGAAGAACCGTCTTCGGCCGCTATAGGCGGGGACCTGCCGGTGATCTTGCGTTTCGTGCGGTTCTGGTAATGCTGCTCTTAGCGACGTTTTTGCCGCTGGCGCAAGCGCAGGTGTCTGCCAGCCTCAAGGGTAACGTCATGGACGCCTCTGGCGCCGCGGTTCCTGGCGTGACAGTGACCGCGAAAAATGTTGAGACTGGGGCCATTCGCAGCAGTGTCACCGACGACGCTGGAAGGTACCTGGTAGTGGGGTTGCACGTCGGCGAATATGAAGTGCGCGTTACCAAACCGGGTTTTCGGGATGCGATTCGCAGTGGGATATTTCTGGTGGTCGGGCAGGAAGCCAGTGTCGATCTGCAGCTGCAACTAGGAACGGTTACATCGGAGCTGACGGTAAGAAGCGACGCGCCGATGGTGAGTACGTCGACAAAAGACATCAGCGGGCTGGTGAGCGAGCAAGCCATAAAAGATCTTCCGCTGAATGGGCGCAGTTACGATCTGCTGCTTCCGCTGAATCCGGGAATAGTGAATTTCACTTCGCAAAAAACGGGGGGCACGGGAATTTCCAATTCCAGCACGGCCAATAATTTTTCCGTTTCGGGCAATCGCCCGCAGCAAAATCTATTTTTACTGAACGGGGTCGAATATACCGGCGCCGCGGAAAACAACATGCAACCGGGCGGAGCCAGCGGCGAATTGCTGGGAGTGGAGGCAGTGCGCGAGTTTAATGTGCAACGCGATAATTATGGAGCGGAGTTTGGCAAGCGGCCCGGCGGCCAGGTAATTATTGTGACGCAGTCCGGCAGCAACCAGTGGCACGGTTCGGCGTTCGAGTTTCTGCGCAATAATGCGCTGGACGCGAAAAACTTCTTCGATCAAAACTCGCCGCCGCCATTTCAGCGCAACCAATTTGGCGCGGCCATCGGCGGAGCAATCAAGAATGACAAGACATTTTTCTTTGCCAACTATGAAGGGTTGCGGCAAAACTTGCACCAGACTTCGGTAGCGTTTGTGCCGGACGCTGCAGCGCGGGCGGCCGCGACTCCGAGTGTCCAGCCTTTGCTGAACCTTTGGCCAATTGCACCTGCGGGCGCGCCAGACTCGGCCGCCGGCAAACTTTCCAGTGGCACGCAGGTGGGCATTGCAACGGTCTTCGGCAGTCCACTGCAAACGATTCGCGAAGATTTTGGCACGATGCGCATCGATCATAATTTTTCAGAAAAGGATTCACTGGCGGGAATTTATACCGCCGACGATGGCGGAGATGTGACCGCGACGCCGGCGAATCCCTACAGCACGGATATTTTGCATTTGCGTGCCCAGGTCTTCAGCATCGAGGAAACCCACATTTTTTCACCATCGTTGCTGAATCTGGCGCGCATCGGATATTCGCGCGCCGGATATTTTTTCACTGGCGAACCGACGCCGGGAACGCCCGCAGCAAGCGTCCCAGGATTCCTCACGGGACTGCAAGTGGGCGCGGTGGTAGTGGGAGGAAGTGCAGCATCCAATCCGCAAGCATCCATAGGCCTGGCGGGAAGCAACAATGGCAGCAATCTCGACATCGCGCGGAATCTGTTTACCTACGAAGACCGCGTCACCGTGACCAAAGGCCGGCACCAACTGAGTTTCGGCGCCTGGTTCCAGCAATTCCAGTCCAACGAGAACATTGCACTTAGCCAATACGGGCAGGCAACCTTCTCCAGTCTGGTGTCCTTTGTGCAAGGCACAACTTCTTCATTTCTGTACGATCCCGCGCCGACGGCATTGAATTGGCGCTCGTTATTCGGCGCGCTCTATGCCGAGGATGTTTTCCGGGTCAGCCCCAAGCTGACCATGTCGCTGGGGTTGCGTGACGAATTTTCCACCGGATGGAACGAAGCGCACGGCCGCGCCGCGAATTACACATTTACCAACGGCGTGATTTCTACTGAGCCGCACATGGGCGGTTCGTTTTTCACGACTAACAACGCGAAATTCTTGCCGCAGCCGCGCGTCGCTGCTGCCTGGAGCCCGTTCGGCAGAAAAACGGTCTTGCGCGCAGGATTCGGCATGTATAACGATTTGCAGGACGCGCTCGGATATCGAGCCGATCAGAATGCGCCGTTCAATCCGGTTTACAGCATCCTCTCGCTTGCGGTTTCCAAGCTACCGATTGACCCGTCGGCGCCGCTTCCAGCCACCGCGAAACTCGTGCCGGGCGGCGTTCAGCCAGACATGAAAACTCCGACGCTGATTTCATGGTCGTTGCGCGTCGACCGCGAGCTTTCTCCGAACACCTCGCTGACGATTGGTTATGTGGGCTCGCACGGTTATCACGAACTGATCGGCGTTGACGCCAACGAACCCGTTCCCGTGATTTGTCCAGCCTCACCATGCCCGGCTGTGTATCCGACGGTGGATAGAAAGGTCACTCCGCCGGTCACAATTTCCACGGCGTTTCCAGTTGGCTCGCCTCTGGCCGGCGCTGCGGTCCCAGCTGGCGCGTATTTCATCCCTCCGGCAACTCCGGCAGCACCAAGAGCAAATCCTGCCATCGCGAATACCTGGACTTGGTTTTCCGAAGGCGTGAGCTCGTATCACGCGTTGCAAGTGGACCTGCGGCGGCGCTTCAGTCGCGGACTTTTGCTGCGTGGTGTGTACACGTTTGCGAAAACTCTGGACGACGGAGATTCGCTGAATCAAACCACTGCGGGCAACGCTCCGGGCCTGGTTTCCAATCCCTTGAATCTGGCGGCGGACAAAGGCTTGGCGACTTTCCATGTGGAACATGTAGGCGTCGCGAACGTCCTTTACGAATTGCCATTTGGCCGTGCACAACGCTTTGCGAATGACAGCAGCGGCTTTGCCAGCGCGGCGATCAGCGGCTGGTCGGTATCGAGCCTCATCACGGCGCAGAGCGGATTTCCGTTTACTCCACAGCTCAGCTACAACCCATCGAATAACGGCGATACGCGTAATCCGGTGCGGCCATTTCTGAATCCCAATTTCACAGGCTCGGTGGTTGTCGGGAATCCGAATCAGTGGTTCAATCCAAATGCGTTTATCGCGCCGCCGGCAACCAGCGGCTTCTACGGTAACGTTGGGAGAAATACCTACATCGGACCAGGGCTGACTACTTGGGATTTTTCCGTGTTGAAGGACACAAAAATCCGCGAACAGCTGAATCTGCAATTTCGTGCGGAAATATTCAATTTACTGAACCACGCGAACTTCAATACGCCGAACCTTATCGTGTTTACTCCGCCGACTGCCAGCAATCCAAGCGGCCTGTCCGGAACGGCCGGCGTTATCAGCAGCACCTCCACCAGTTCGCGACAGGTGCAATTTGCGCTGAAGTTACGCTGGTAAGCGCACGGCGGTCGGAAGCCCGTATCAGTCTGTGATAGAGTTTTGCGACGCCATGCGCATCTTTATCCTGGGGGCCGGGGCGACTGGCTCACTTCTTGCACAACTTCTCGGACGGCAGGGCCATCACGTGCGGTGCGGCGACCGTGATCCTGAACGCGCGCGGCGGTTCCTCGGCAAAAAAACTGCAATTGCCATTTCACACGTGAACGCGCGAAACCTACGCGGAATCGTGCGGGCCGCAAAGGGCTGCCAGTTGCTCATCAACGCCTCGGCTTCGGTCTTCAATGAAATCGTACTGCGTGCCGCGCTGCGCTTGCGCTCACATTATCTGGACTTGAGTTCGCACCTCACACGCGATCCATTCCGCGCCGAACAATTTCGCTACGCCAAGCGCTTCGAGCAGAAAAATCGCTCCGCGGTAATCAATGCGGGCGCGGCTCCGGGCCTTACCAATCTTCTGGTCAAGCGCGCGGCTGATCTGTGTGACGAAGTCGTCTCCGCACAAATTAGACTCTATGAAAGTTCGGAAAGCGACGATCCCATCTCACAATGGTCACCGGAAGTATCGTTTGATGAAGCGGTTTCCAATCCGCGCATCTATCGGGACGGGAAATTCAAGCTGGCAAAGCGCTTTTCCGAGTTGGAGAAATTTCGCTTCATGGATCCGGTCGGCGCTGCACGGGTGGTACTCGCAGCACAGGACGAAATCGCGACGCTGCCGAGGTTCATTGCCATGCGCGATCTGGATGTAAAAATCGGCGGCAATGAAATCGATCGGCTGCGCCGCTGGCACAAGCAGGGCAAACTTTCCAAGTCACGCGGCATGGCGCGGCGGCGATTTCCGGAAACCTCTTCGCCGCGCGCAATCGCCAAATTGATTCGCCAGGGAATTCTGCAAAATGCTCGCTTCGCGGCGGCAGTGCTGGTGCGCGGCATTCAGCGCGGCTCGAAAGAAGATGTACACGTTCTGATTCGCAGCGACGTGCTTTTTCCGTCCCTGTACACCATCCGCCGGCGGGGGCTGTTCACCACGCCGGTTGCGTTTGCAACGGCGCACGTTGCGGCTCAGTTTGTGAAGAATTTCCCGAAGGAAGAATCCGGTGTTTTCGCGCCGGAGAGCCTTCCGCTGGAAATTCGCCGCGAAATCCTGGCTGGGGTTCGCGCGCAGGGCTTGAAGGTCCTGCACAAAGTCACGATCGTAAAAACGTTAGAAGACGAAGAAGAAATTTAGCGAACTATAGTTCCCCGCGGTGATGGAAATTCTCAAACGAGTTCGGGATGTGCGGCCGGGCGTCTTTACCAGCCGGGCACGCAAACAGAGTGCACGCTCGAGGAGCATATCGCGCCCACGAATTGATTTGGCGGCCAGGCGCCAGCCAGGCAAACCTTGAGAAAGTTGGAGGAAAGCGCGGGAGTCCAGTCACTGGATTTGGTGGAATCGGAGTGGCGAAGAGTTAGCAGCGAAAGCGTGCTACCGGATTGCGAGCGGTGGAATGCGGCGGATTTTTTTTCGCTGAGGGCGCGCAGCTCGCGAGCGCGCCGTTTGATAGTTGCGCCGGGCACCTGATCGGGAAGATTGGCGGCGCGAGTGCCTGGGCGTGTCGAGTAAGAAAAAACGTGCAGGTAGGTGAACGGGCGCGAGTCGATGAAGTTCATGGTGGCTGCGTGATCGTCCTCGGTTTCTCCCGGGAAGCCGGCGATGACATCGGCACCGATAGCAGCGTTCGGGAGTTGCTCCTGTATGAAGTCGATGCGGCGGGCGTAGTGCTCCGAGCGATACCAGCGATGCATGGCAGCGAGGATTTTGTCACAGGCGGATTGCAGTGGCATGTGAAAGTGCTCGGCAAGGCGCGGAGAAGATGCGAACAGTGCGACCAGGTCGCGAGTTACGTCGAGTGGTTCGATGGAGCTTAGGCGGATGCGAGCTACCTCTGTTTCGTTGAGGATTTGCCGGAAAAGGTCGAGAAAATTGTGGCGTGGAGAAAAATCACGGCCCCAGGCGCCTAGATTGATGCCACTGAGGACGATTTCTTTGTGGCCGGCGCTGGAAAGGTTGCGGATTTCTTGCAGAACGGTTTCGGGAGGGAGGCTGCGGCTTTTTCCTCGGACGAACGGGATAACGCAGAAAGCGCAGCGGTTGTTGCAGCCGTCCTGGATTTTCAAAGTGGGGCGAGTGTGATTGTTTTCGCCGCCGAGGACGGGTGCCACGAGGAGTTCGTGTTGATCGAAAATGTTGCCGACGAGGATCCGGGCGGGGTGAGGCGTACGCTTGTATGCAACGGAAAAATCGCAGCGCGATGTGGGCGGCTTGCTTGCTAGCTGCGGCGCAATATATTGCGCCGCTACAAAAGAAGCATCGCCGAACTGGCCGGCCGGGGTGCGATTCGCAACAGAGAAATCAGCAAGCTTGTGCACTGGTACAAAATTCGCACTTGGCGAGGAATAAGAGTTGACTACGAGATCGGGGATTTGTGGTTTGTGGGAGTTGCCTACCACCAAGGTGACGCCGGGGAGGGCAGCTAGTTCTTCCGGGGCGCGTTGCGCGTAGCAACCGGTGACGATGATTTGCACGGCCGGATTTATTCTGTGGAGCTTGCGGATGGCGTCGCGGGCTTGGGCGTCGGCGGCGGCGGTTACGGTGCAGGTGTTCAGGACTACTACGTCGGCGGCGTTCGGGGAATTTGCGAGGGTGCAGCCACGTTCTAGGAGTTGGCGTTCTATGGCGGCACCGTCGGCTTGGGTGGCGCGGCAGCCGAACTGTTCGATGTGGAAAGTGGGCATCGCGAATGATTAGGATAACTTGAGCGGGGCGGGTTCGTCAGCAGGGTCGGTGGGGTGCGGTCGGTGTGGGAGCACGGAATTGCTGGCGTTGTGGTGGTGTGATTGGCGATGGTAAAAATGGCACCTGGGTTACTGCACTCCAAAAAGAATAAAAACGGAAAAAACGAAAGCTAAAGAAGAGCAGCGGCATGAAGCTTGCCTGCGGCAAGCAGGCCGCTGCTACACAAAGAAACACGGCGACCTGAAGGTCGTCGCGACAAAAGCAGGAATGCGGGCGGCAGCCGAATCAGTCGGGGAAGCGGTAGCGGATGATGCACCAGAGGGCCTGGACGCCGTCTTTCCAAGTGATTTTTTTGCCTTCTTGATAGGTGCGGCCGGCGTAGGAGATGGGAACTTCGTAGATGCGCCAATTCCCTTTGGCGACTTTGGCGGTGATTTCCGGTTCGAAGCCGAAGCGATCGGATTTCAGCTGAATGCCCTGCAGGACTTCGCGACGGAAAACTTTGTAGCAGGTTTCCATGTCGGTGAGCTTGAGATTGGTGAAAATGTCAGAGAGCAGAGTAAGAGATTTGTTGGCGACGTAGTGCCAGAAATAGTGGACGCGTTGCGGGCCGCCCAGAAAACGGGAGCCGAACACGACGTCGGCGCGGCCGTCGAGGATGGGCTCGAGGAGCTTGCCGTAGTCGCGGGGATCGTACTCGAGGTCGGCGTCCTGGACGAGGATGATGTCTCCGGTAACTTCAGCAAAGCCGCGGCGTAGAGCGGCGCCCTTGCCTTGATTTTTAGTTTGAAAAAAAATGCGAATGTCGCGGAGAGGGATGGTATCGGCGCCGTCCATGGCGGGCGAGGAGGTTTCCCCGGCGTTCTGGAGTTGCAACATTTTTTCGAGGATTTGGCGGGTGCCGTCGGTGGAGCAGTCGTCCACCAGGATGACTTCCTTGCGCGGTGCGGTTTCGATAACGCGACGAAGGATTTCGTCGATGGTGGCGCGTTCGTTGTAAACCGGGATGACTACGGAGAGCTTGGGATCGATGAGCGCCAGGGGATTGTGTCTTGGATAGGCCATGGAGATTGAGGAGAGAGTTTAACGGTGGAGCGGATTGCGAGTAAAGAGGATGAAGGGATTAGGGATTTGGGACGAGAGCCGCTGAACTGCAAAAGCGCCCGCCGCAGACCGCGGCCGCCACCAGGAAAGAATAACAGCGTCAAGCCTCGGGGGCCATGCGGCGTTGGAAGGTTAGGAGGATCAGGTCAGCACGGCGGCGAACACCGAATTTGTTGAGGAGATTGGAGACGTGGAATTTTACCGTGCGTTCGGCGATGTTTAGTTTGCTGGCGATCTCTTTGTTGGAGAGATTTTCCAAAAGCGAATCGAGGACTTCCTGTTCGCGGCGGCTGAGATTGGCGACGGAATCTGATTTTAGGCGGCGCGTCTGGCCGGAAAGAATGGAGTCCACGAAACCGGAGAGAACAGTGCGCGGCACCCAGAATCCGCCGGTGGCGACAAGCGGCAACGCGCGAATCAGCTGATCGCGGGCTTCGGTGTAGGTCAAAATGCCTTTTACGCCCAGACGGAGTAAAGAAAAGCTGTTGGCATCCTGATGGGCTTCGCCAACGACGATAAGACGGGCGTCGGGATGGCGTTCGAGAATATTGGAGAGCAGCGCGCCGGTAGCCTGGCGGGCCGCGTGGGCGTCAATTACGTAAACCTGAGCTTTGGGCGGTTCGAAGGAGCGAAGATCCGGGGCGAGAGTGGACTCGAGCTGCTTGGAGATGACCTTGAAATCTTGTTTGGACAGAATGCGCTCGAACTCGCTGAGCACAAGAGGGTGTGGTGAGAGCAGGCAAATGGAAAGCTTAGGTGAGTTGGAACGTTTGGTAGCCACCGTTGTCAGGGTAGTGAAAACTGGCCGAACGGGCAAGGGGTTGGAACGAGTTTGTTCACGAATTGATACTGACAACTTGCATGTCTTTCCGCGGGCGGCTGCGGGCCCCGGGAGCGGGTGCTTCATAGGCAGGCTCGGAATGACGGCTGTTGTCTGACGCAATCTTGAATGTAATTCGATTCCTGAGCAAAAGCCGCGTAAAATAAAGGGGTCGGCTGTCATCCCGGAAACACTCGGGAGACGGACCGGCAGCTGGGCCTCAAGGAGCTACGACCTTCAAAGATGACCTGAACGGTCAATTTTGCAGGTGACCGCGCAAAGCGGTTAACCCCTCGGATGCGAAATTTCAAAGACATAGGCAAGGATTTGCGGGAGTTGCTTGGGCAACGTGTCCTGGTGCTGGATGGCGCCATGGGAACGATGCTGCAGCAGCGCGACCTAACGGCTGCGGATTTTGGCGGAGCTACGCTGGAAGGCTGCAACGAGGTGCTGGTTCGAACGCGGCCGGACGTGGTGCTGGACATTCACCGCGCCTATTTTGCGGCTGGCGCGGACATTGTGGAGACGAATAGCTTTGGCGGGACGCCGCTGGTGCTGGCGGAGTATGGACTGCAGGCGGAAGCGCAGGAGTTAAACAAGAAGGCGGCGGCACTGGCGCGAGCTGCAGCGGAGGAATTCCACACGACGGCGAAGCCCAGGTTTGTGGCTGGGTCGATGGGGCCGACGACCAAGGCGATTACGGTTACCGGGGGAGTGACCTTCGAAGGACTGCGGGAAAATTACTACGTGCAGGCGAAAGGATTGCTGGAGGGCGGAGCCGATTTGTTGTTGGTGGAGACTTGCCAGGACACGCGAAACATCAAGGCGGCGTTGCTGGCGATTGAAAAACTTTCGAAGGAGATTGGCAGCCAAGTTCCGGTAATTGTGTCGGTGACGATCGAGCCGATGGGGACGATGTTGGCGGGGCAGACGGTGGAAGCGATGTGGGCGTCGCTGCGGCATGCTAAGCCGCTGGCGTTTGGGATGAACTGCGCCACCGGGCCGGAATTCATGACCGATCACATTCGAACGCTGAGTGCTTCGACGGGAGAGTTTGTTTCGTGTTATCCAAACGCGGGATTGCCGGATGAGGAAGGCAAATATCTGGAGACGCCGACTTCATTGGCTGCGCAGTTGGAAAAATTCGTGGATCAGGGGTGGTTGAATCTGCTGGGCGGATGCTGCGGGACCACGGAAAAGCACATCGCTGCGATTGCACAGATGGCGGAGGGCAAAAAGCCGAGAGTGCTGCCGCGTGAGACGCACCGCGCTGTTTATTCGGGGATTGAAACAGTTGAGGTGGACGAGAGCACGCGGCCGCTGCTGGTAGGCGAGCGAACGAACGTGATTGGTTCGCGCTTGTTCAAGAATTTAGTGGCGGAGGAAAAGTGGGAAGAGGCCAGTGAAATTGCACGGCGGCAGGTGAAAGGCGGCGCGCAGATTGTGGATGTGTGCCTGCAGAGCACGGATCGCGATGAACGGAAGGACATTCCGCCGTTCTATGAAAAATTAATCCGCAAAGTGAAAGCGCCGGTGATGGTGGATACGACCGACCCTGCGGCGGTGGAGCAGGCGCTGACCTACTGCCAGGGGAAAGCGATTATTAATTCAATTAATCTGGAAGACGGTGAAGAAAAGTTCGAGAAGGTGGTGCCGATTGCGCACGACTACGGAGCGGCGGTGGTGGTGGGATGCATTGACGAGGACAAGTTGCAGGCGCAGGCGTTTACGCGGGAGCGGAAGCTGGAGATTGCCAGGCGATCCTTGCAGCTGCTGACAACAAAATACCAGATGGCTCCTGAGGACATAATTTTTGATCCGCTGGTGTTTCCTTGCGCCACGGGAGACGAAAATTATATCGGCGGGGCGGTAGAGACGGTGGAGGGGATTCGAATCATCAAGCAGGCCTTGCCGAATGTGCGGACGATACTGGGAATTTCGAATGTGTCATTTGGATTGCCGGCCGGCGCGCGCGAAGTGGTGAATTCGGTTTTTCTGTATTACTGCACCAAGGCTGGACTGGATTTGGCGATTGTGAATACGGAAAAACTGGAACGGTTCGCGTCGATTCCCGAGCACGAGCGGGAGCTGGCGGAAAACTTACTGTTTCAGCATCCGCCAAAGAAGGTAGCGGCCGGGAATCCGCGCGCCGAGTTGTTGAAAAGTGCTCCGGCAGATTGGCGAGAACAGAATAAGGAACAACGGGCTGCGATCAATCAATTTCATATTGCGGCAATCACCGAGCATTTCCGAACGACGAAGAAAAAAGAAAAACTGCGCGCGGAAGACATACCGCTGGATCAAAGACTCGCGAACTACATTATTGAGGGCACGCGGGACGGATTGATCGAGGATTTAGAGAAGAAGCGGGCAGAGGGAGTGCCGCCGCTGGAAATTATCAATGGGCCGCTGATGGCGGGAATGTCCGAAGTAGGCAGGCTTTTTAATGCCAACGAGTTGATTGTGGCGGAGGTGCTGCAGTCCGCGGAAGCAATGAAGGCTTCGGTGAATCATCTGGAGCAGTTCATGGAGAAGGCGGATACGGCGAAGCGCGGCCGAATCGTGCTGGCGACGGTGAAGGGCGATGTGCACGACATCGGGAAAAATCTTGTCGAAATTATTTTGAAAAACAACGGCTATGACGTGGTGAATCTGGGAATCAAGGTGCCGCCGGAAGAACTGATTAAGGCCTATCAGCAACATCATCCGGACGCGATCGGGCTTTCCGGATTGCTGGTGAAAAGCGCGCAGCAGATGGTAATTACTGCAAATGATTTGAAGGACGCGGGGATTTCGATTCCGCTGCTGGTAGGTGGAGCGGCGCTCTCTGGGAAATTCACACAGACGAAAATTGCGCCAAGTTACGGAAATGCGGTGTGCTACGCGAAAGATGCGATGACCGGTCTGCGGTTGATGAATGAGTTGATGGACCCGGCGACGCGGGAGACAGTGCTGCGCGCGCATGGTGAAGCCACCAGTGGAGTGAGCGTAACGACGACAGTGACGGTGAAAGAGCTGCCGGAGGTGAGGCGGTCGCCGAAGGTACGCTCCGATTTGCCGATTCAGCCAGTCGCTTATCTCGATCGCAAGGTGCGCCTGGTGCCGGACTTGCGCGAAGTGTGGAGCTACATCAATCCTTTCATGTTGTTTGGGCGGCATCTTGGCTATCGGGGAAATTTTGAGCAGCAACTTGCCGCGAGGGAGCCGAAAGCGGTGGAGCTCTTCGCGGCCATGGAAGAAGTCAAAGAAGAAGCCGCGAAATTTATGAAAGTGCGGGCGGTATGGCAATTTTTTGAGGCCGAGGCTGATGGCCAGCAGTTGCATGTGTTTGCTGCGGGCCAGAGCTCGCCAGCGCACACTTGGAAGTGGAAGCGGCAAAAAATCGCGGACCGGCTGTGCTTGAGCGACTACATTCTTCCCGCCAACAATGCAAAGCGCGATCACGTTGCAGTGTTTGTGGTTTCAGCCGGCGAAGGAGTTCGGGATCGGTCGGAGGCAGCGAAAAACGCGGGATATTATTTTCGTTCGCACGGATTGCAGTCGCTGGCGATTGAGGCGGCGGAGGCGTGCGCCGAGTGGCTGCACCGGCGAATACGGGAGGATTGGGGATTTCCCGACCCCCCCGAGATGACCATGGCCCAGCGCTTCACCTCGAGGTATCGGGGCAAGAGGTACAGCTTCGGATACCCGGCGTGTCCAGACCTGGAAGATCAAGCCGGCATCTGGAAGCTCCTGAAACCAGAGGAGATCGGTGTCGACCTCACTGAGGGATTTATGATGGATCCTGAGGCTAGCGTAAGTGCGCTGGCGTTCATACACCCGGATTGCAGCTACTTTTCGGTGGGCGAAGAATAGCATAGTTCTCCGCAATCCGTTGATAATAAACAAGTTAACTAGGTATTTTCGCGTTGGGCAGGCTCAGCCACGCCGAAAAGGGATAAAATTTTGCCACATGGTGGAAGCAGCAAGGGACAAATTGACGACCGCGAAAATGCCTCAGACCGGAAACGACAACGTTAAACGTATGATTATAGGCAACTTACTCGCATGCGGATGCGGCTAGTTTCCAGCCTGCTTGGCTAAGCACTTGCAGAAACATTGCTGAGAAAACATGGCTACTGGTGTAAATCACGGGTTCGATATACTGACGGGGCCCGGGTTTGTGTATGGCCGCGCGGAAAGCATTTTGCGGGTTAACAGCATTGTAGGGGAGATTTCTCGGACTGATATACCGGTGCTGCTGCAGGGGGAGAGCGGGACGGGCAAGGACGTATATGCGCGCCTGATACAGCAGCTTTCGGCGGTGCGGGAGCTGCCGCTGGTTAAATTGAACTGCACGGTGCTGGAACCGGGCGAGTTGTTGTCGCGAGTCAAGACGTCGCTGGCCGGAAAATGGACGGGCAAGCAACCGGAAAGTGCCGGAACGCTGTATCTGGACGGGAGCGACGAACTGGAGCTGGATTGCCAGAGAGTTCGGCTGGCAATCCTGCAAGAGCGGGAAATGAGCTCGGGCGGAACCA
>Ga0073928_10004023_pt1 | contig 22339 bp, 19 predicted proteins | sample PaiPotPPA55metaG_FD_76969 | JGI IMG/M metagenome (GOLD analysis project Ga0073928, IMG submission 76969) | Iron sulfur acid spring bacterial and archeal communities from Banff, Canada, to study Microbial Dark Matter (Phase II) - Paint Pots PPA... ...
CGACCATGAACAAGTCGCCGTGAGCGAAGTTGATCAGCCGGATAATCCCGTAGACCATCGTGTAGCCGAGGGCGACAAGGGCATAGAACGAGCCGATCGTCAGGCCTTCGACGACGAACTGGAAGAAGGTGCTCATGGCTGGGCCCGGTGGGCGGCAGACCCTATTTCATCGTCATCCAGTGTCCGCTTGCATCTTGCCTCTGGTAGGGCGCGAAATTACCATCGCGAACGATGATGGTGATGTACACCGCCACGCTGCGGTCACCCTTCGGGTTGAAGCCGATCGTCCCGGTCGCGCCTGGGTAGTTCGAGATCTTGTGCAGGGCAGCCGTGATCGCGGCGGGCGTCGCCGATTTTGCGTCCGCGATCGCTTTCGCCGTGACTCCCACGGCATCGTATTCGTAGACTGAATACGGGCCCGGGCCTTGCCCGTAAGCCTTCATATAGTCGTCGACGTAGCCATGGGCGGCGCTCAGGAACTGCGCCAGCGGCGCTGTGGTGATGATCATGTCATTGGCCGCCGGGCCGGCTGTTTTCATCAGCGTGGGGTCGTTGGTGGCGTCGCCGCCCATGAGGGTCATCTTCAGGCCCAGTTGCCGCGCCTCCTTCACCATCAGGCCAGCTTCGGAGAAATAGCCGGTGTAGTAGATCACGTCAGGTTTCAATGCGGCGACATGGGTCAGCGTTGGAGAGTAGTCCATCTGACCTGGCGTGATCGCATCGTTGTAGACGACATCGACTCCGTCCTTTTTCAGGGCTTCCACGGTGTTGTCGGCCAGGCCCTTGGAATAGGTCGTGTTGTCGTTAATCACGGCTGCCCGCTTTGCATGTAGAGAGTTCTTCATGAAACTGGCTGCAAACGGACCCTGCTCGTCGTCACGGCCGATCGTGCGGAACACGTTGTCATAGCCCATTTCGGTCAGCTTGGGATTAGTCGACGCATCCAGCACGTAGGGGATTCCGGCCCGATGAAATGTTGTTAGTTCCGGTAGCGCAGCGCTGGAGCAATAACCGCCGGCCACCGCGACGACCCCCGCATCGACCAGTTTCTGCGCTGCCTGCACCGCTGTCTGTGCGTCGCAGGCGTCGTCCTCCGGCACTATTTCGATCTGTTTGCCGAGAACGCCGCCAGCCGCGTTGATCCTGGCGGCGGCGAGCTTGGCACCATTGACGATGTCGGTGCCGGCGTTGGCACTGCTGCCCGACAGCGGCGCAGGCACGCCAATCATGATGGTGGCGTTCTGGCCTTGTACCAAACCGGGGGCCGTGCCAGCGAGCACGGCCAGAGCAGCTAGTGCCGCGATTGTCGTTTTCCGCAAGACGCGACTCGCGCCGGGCGAGCCATTCTTCTGAGCAATCATGTTCGTGACTCCTTATTGTGAAAAGGGATCGGGCCGATCCGCCACACGGCTGTACCGGTGACATCAGAAACGAATGGAAACCTGCGTCCGCATTCAAGTCGTAACCCGCCAGATCAGTAGCCTGACTCTCGGGACTCGTCGCAGCGCAACCATGAAAGCACTCCTTTCATGATAGGTCTCGCCGCACATTTGGGCCGTATAGGGTATCTGCGTATAAACCACCATGCAAAAGTGCCGGCAACATCGTATTTTTAAAAGACAAGCAGCTTTGCATGGGACCGGAGTAGGCGCTATGGGACCAGAGTAAGCGCTAAGTCCGGTCGACATGGGAGTCACGCATGAGAAGCGTTGTGCTGGGGGGCGGAATCGCGGGCGTCACCGCCGCCTACTACCTCGCCAAAGAGGGTCGCGAGGTGACGGTGATCGACCGCCAGCCAGGCGTCGCGCTCGAGACCAGCTTTGCCAACGCCGGTCTGGTCGCGCCGGGGCATTCGTATACGTGGGCGTCTCCGCGTGCGCCGAAAATCCTGCTGAAGTCACTCTTCGTTGAGGGGCAGGCGCTACGGCTCAAGCTCAACGCAGATCCTCACATGTGGGCCTGGTGCTTCCAGTTTCTGCTCAATTGCACGGCGGAGCGTTCGCGTCAGAACACGACGCGCAAGGTGAGGCTTTGCCGCTACGCACAGAGTCAATTGCAGCAGCTCACCGCGGCCGAACGCCTGGAATACGATCGCACCAGCCGCGGCCTGTTGTATCTCTATCGCGACGAAGCTTCTTTCGCGCGAGGCACGCAGAACATGTCGATCCTCGCGGACAACGGGCTGAGGCTCGAAACGCTCGATGCGGCGCAGGTGGTCGCACGGGAACCGGCGCTTGGGCGCGCGCGTGACAGGATCGCAGGCGCGATTTATTGCCCAACCGATGAAAGCGGTGATGCGCGTTTGTTCACCTGCGGGCTGAAGTCGGTGTGCGAGCGCCTGGGCGTGCGTTTCAAATTCGATGCGTCCATTAGCGCGATCGAGGCGTCCGGCGACCAGGTAGTTGGGGTGCGTACGCCAGCGGGGCTCGTGCAAGGCGACGAGTTCGTCCTCGCGCTCGGCTCCTGGTCGCCCATTGTGGCGCGTCAATTGGGCTATCGACTACCGGTGTACCCGGTAAAGGGTTATTCGGCCACGTTCCCTGTTCGGCCGAATCACCGTCCGCCGACGCTGGGCGGCGTTGATGAGAACAATCTCGTGGCATGGGCACGTTTTGGCCAACGGCTGCGTTTTACGGCGACCGCCGAGTTCGCCGGCTACGACACCCGCCACACCCCCGCTGACTTCAGGCAGATGCTGCAGGCCGCACGCGAGTTGTTCCCGGATGGCGCCGACTATGACAGCCCGTCGTACTGGGCGGGTCTTCGCCCGATGACGCCCGAGGGAACGCCGTTGATCGGCCGCACGCATCACAGGAACCTGTATCTGAACACGGGCCACGGACACATGGGGTGGACGATGTCATGTGGCACTGCGAAACTGCTGGTCGACGTCATGGCCGGTCGCCAACCCGAACTCGACATGACAGGGATGACACTGAAATGAGCACGATATCACTGCAGGATGATGCCTACGCAAGGCTCGATTTCGTGCTGGACGACGGCATCTGCCGGCGCGCCGCCATTGGCCTCGTGGTCCTTGCCACCGATCATACGATCGAACACGAGTGGCGCCGCCTGCTGACGCAAGATGGGGTGGCGTTCTACGAAAGCCGCGTGCTCAACTCGCCGGACATCACGCCCGAACGGCTGTTGGAGCTGGATGCGCGCATCGCATCGGCGGTCGCGCTGATTCGTCCCGCCGAGCGGATCGATGTCGTGGCGTTTGGCTGCACGTCGGCATCGATGGTGATCGGCGAGGAAAACGTATTTGCGCGCATCCACGAAGCGCGCCCAGGCGTCGCGTGTACCACACCGATTACCGGCGCGCTCGCTGCGCTACGCGCACTGGGCGTTAAGCGCGCCGGACTGTTGACGCCCTATGTGCGCTCGATTAACGACTATATGCGCGACTACATCGAGGCACGCGGCGTCGGCATTACGCGCATGGCGTCGTTCGAGCATGCGAATGACAACGAGGTGGCACGGATAGACGCGGCCTCTCTGCGAGCCGCCGTGGAGCGCCTTGCAGAGAACCCAGACGTGGACGCTGTTTTCGTGTCATGCACGAGCTTGCGCATCGCTGAACTGATTCCAGAGCTTGAGGCAAGAATCGGCAAGCCGGTGATATCCAGCAACTTCGCGATGGCTTGGCACGCGTTGCGGCTCGCAGGCGTGGAAGACCGGGAGCCTCATCTCGGGAGGTTGTTTGCCCAATGATCGCGTTGAATCGTGTCGATGCGAAAGTGAACATCGCCGTGCGCGGTTTACAAGCACGGCAAAGCAACCTCATCTCCATGCAGATAACAAATATTCGTTCGCGTGCATTAATCGATTGATGCGGGCCCGGTGCGTCAAGCAAGACTCCGCCCGGGGCAGATACTATGCTCTTTAGCGGCGTAAAAAATACTCAGGCGGGCGTGAGGTGATTCTCGCCCCGCCCCAAGATCAGGCGTTAAGCTTAAGCGCCCACCTTAGCGCAGACTTAAGCCTCAATCAGCGCTGCGCGACGCTCGATTCCAACGAGCTTGCCGCTACCGAATCGCCCCAGCCGCCGCCCAATGCACGGATCAGATTAACCGTTGCAACTGCCTGCACACCCGACAATTGCACTGCGGCCCGCTGCGTCTGCAGCGTGGTGCGTTCTGCATCGATCACGTCGAGGTAGTTAACGGCGCCTTCCGTATACTGCGCCCTGGAAATTGTGGCGGCACGATTGGACGCGCTGACGGCTTGCGCTTCCGTGCGTGTCTGCTCCTCCAGAATGCGCAGATCCGACAGGTTGTTCTCGACCTCCTGGAACGCAACCAGCACCTGCTGCCTGTAATTCGCCGCGGCCCCCTCGAACACGGCGCGAGCGTTCGCGAGGTTGCCCTTGCGCCGCCCTCCATCAAAGACAGGCACAGCAAGTGCGGTCCCGGCCAACGGCCCAAGGAGGAAAGCGCGGCTCGACCATTTGAAAAGATCGCCTAGCGTGGCGGATTCGACCCCTGCCGCGCCCGTGAGCGACAGCGACGGAAAGTAGGCGGACTTGGCCACGCCAATCCGTGCATTGGCCGCAGCCATTGCACGCTCAGCGGCGGCAATGTCCGGCCGGCGTTCCAGCAGTGAAGATGGCAAGCCCGGCGGAATGCGGATCTGCACCGGCACAAGCGGGTTTGCCGCCATGGAGAACTGTGCCGGCGCCTTGCCCAGCAGAACCGCAAGGCTGTGCTCGGAGGATGCACGCAGCCGCTGCGCGGTCATCGCGTCGGAGCGCGCGGTGGCAAGTTCAGACTTCGCTCGGGCCACGTCCAGTTCGCTGATGTCCCCCTCATTGAAGCGATGCAGCACGAGTTCAAGCGTTTGTTCGCGCAGCGCAACCGTTCGCGTATAAACCTCCAGCTCCGAGTCCAGTTCACGCAAGTTGAAGTAATTCTGCGCCACGTCCGCTTGCAAAGCCAACTGCACTGAACGAAGCAACGCTTCGGTTTGCTCGGCATCCGCGCCGGCAGCCTTAACTGAATCGGATACCCGGCCGAACAAATCGACTTCATAGGACGCCGTGGCCTGTGCGCGCCATAACGTCTGCGACGGCACGTTGACGCCATCAGCTTCAAGCAGCGACGCAGGGGAAACCTTTTCGCGCGTTGGTCCGAATCCCGCGTCTATCGATGGAAACAAACCGGAGCGGGCCGTTTGCTGAATGGCTCGCGACTCCTTCACGCGCGCCGTCGCTGCCTTCAGGTTCTGGTTGGCATCCAGCGCTTGTTGCTCGAGATCGTTCAGCGTGGCGTCATCGAAAATGGTCCACCATTGGCCGCGGGCAATATGATCCGACGGTTGCGCGGTCTTCCATGTGCCGGCGTCCGCTTGGGCAGCGATATCGCCAGCGCTCGATTGAACCGGTGTTTCCTTGAACGCGGCCGGGGCGTTCACATCAGGCCTTTCATACACCGGCGCCAGCGAGCACCCGGCCAGCACCAGCAACAACGCCGACAAGCCCCAACCCCGGTTGCTTAAATATGATTTTGTCATGTCCGTTACGCCTCGATCGATGCGTCGATACCGCGCATGTGCGGATGCAAGCCGTGCTTGTCCACTACATGCTCATTGCCAGCGAGCTTACGCAGCACCACGTAGAACACGGGCGTAAGCAGCAACCCAAAGAGCGTTACGCCAAGCATGCCGAAGAACACGGCAATGCCCATGGCTTTGCGCATCTCCGACCCGGCGCCTGACGAAATCACAAGCGGCACCACACCCATGATGAAAGCGATAGACGTCATCAGGATAGGACGCAAACGCAAGCGGCTTGCCTCGATAGCCGCTTCGACAATCGAGCGCCCCTGCATCTCCAGCTCCCGCGCAAACTCCACGATGAGAATTGCGTTTTTAGCCGACAGACCGACCAGCACCATCAAGCCAATTTGCGTAAAGATATTGTTGTCGCCGTGAGTCAGCCAGACGCCCAGCAGCGCCGAGAAAATACTCATGGGCACGATCAGAATCACCGCGAGCGGCAACGTCAGGCTTTCGTACAGGGCAGCCAATACCAGATACACGAGCAGCACGCTGACAGGAAATACCACCAGCGCTGCGTTGCCCGCGAGCTCCTGCTGGTACGTGAGGTCGGTCCATTCGAACTTGAAGCCGCGCGGCAGTGTCTCGGCTGCGATACGCGCGACGGCCGCCTGTGCCTGACCGGACGAATAGCCGGGTGCCGGGCCGCCGTTGATATCGGCTGCGGTATAGCCGTTGTAGCGCACGACCATCTCGGGCCCGAACGTCGGCGTGACCTTCACGAGCGAAGACAGAGGCACCATTTCGCCATTAGCGTTGCGGGTCTTGAGCAAACCGATGGCGTCGGTGTTTGAGCGGAACGGCGCATCTGCCTGCACGCGTACCTGGTACACCCGGCCGAACTTGTTGAAGTCATTCACATAGAACGAGCCAAGATAGACCTGCATCGTGCTGAACACATCCGTTACCGACACCCCCAGCTGTTTCGCCTTGACCCGGTCCAGATCGACGTTCAGTTGCGGCACGTTGATCTGATAGCTGGAAAATGAGGGCCCCAGTTCCGGCGTCTGCGCCGCGCGTTTGATGAACGCCTGCGTGGCGTCGTTCAACGCGGAATAGCCTAATGCCTGATGATCTTCGATCTGCAGTTTGAAGCCACCCAGCGTTCCCAGCCCCAGGACCGGCGGCGGTGGGAACACCGCAATAAACGCGCCCTTGATGGTCGAAAACCGCTTGTTGAGTTCGGCCGACACACCATTGGCGGTGACCGAGCTTGATTTGCGTTCATCGAACGGCGTCAGCCCGAAAAACACGACAGCGGCGCTGGACGAGTTGGTAAAACCGTTGATCGATAGACCGGGAAACTGCACGGCGGAGATTGCGCCCGGAACGTTCTTGCTGATCTCGCCCATCTGGCGGACAACGTCCTCAGTACGATCGAGCGAAGCGCCGTTGGGCAGCTGGACAATGCCAATGAGATATTGCTTGTCCTGCGCCGGCACGAAACCGCCCGGGACAATTTTCTCCATCAGCACCGCGCCGCCCAGCAGGACCAGATAGATCCCCAGGATCGCTGCCTTGCGATTGACGAAGGTCGCCACGCCTTTGCTGTAGTTTTCGGAACCGCGATGGAACAGCTTGTTGAATAGCCTGAAGAACCCACCGAACACGCGATCCATGCCACGCGTCAGCCAGTCCTTCGGTTGATCGTGTCCCTTCAGCAGCAGTGCTGCGAGCGCCGGCGACAAGGTCAACGAGTTGAACGCGGAGATGACCGTGGAGATGGCGATGGTCATCGCAAACTGCTTATAGAACTGGCCCGTCAGGCCCGACATGAACGCCAGCGGTACGAACACGGCGACGAGAGTAAGCGCAATCGCGATGATCGGTCCACTCACCTCCTGCATCGCCTGATAGGTCGCATCCCGCGCTGATAGTCCGGACGAGATGTTTCGCTCGACGTTCTCCACCACCACGATTGCGTCGTCCACCACAATGCCGATTGCCAGCACCATGCCGAACAGCGACAGTGCATTGATCGAGAAGCCGAATGCCAGCAACAGCGAAAACGTCCCGATGATCGACACCGGGACGGCAAGCAACGGAATGATCGAGGCACGCCATGTCTGCAAGAACACAATCACCACCAGCACGACCAGCGCAATGGCTTCAATCAGCGTATGAATCACCGCGTCAATGCTCGAGCGCACGAACTGCGTCGGATCATAGACGATCTCATACTTCACGCCCGGCGGCATGTCGACTTGCATCTCCTTCATTGACTGCCGGACTTGATCCGATATTTGCAGTGAATTCGCGCCCGGTTGTTGAAAGATCGTCAGGGCGACCGCGGACTTATTGTCAAGCAGCGAGCGCCGTGCATAGTCGGACGCGGCCAATTCGACACGCGCTACGTCGCGCAAATGCGTGACAGCACCATCCGGCGAAGTCTTCAGCACGATATCCTGGAACTGAGCTTCGGTCTGCAAGCGACCTTGCGTATTGATGTTCAATTGCAGGGGTACGTTCGCCGTGGTCGGTGACGATCCGATCACACCGGCCGCTACCTGGATGTTCTGCTCGCGGATCGAATTGACTATGTCAGTTGCTGTCATGCCTCGCTCGGCGACCTTCTGCGGATCGAGCCACACGCGCATCGAATAGTCGCCTGAACCCCACAGGTCGACCTGCCCTACGCCTTGGATCCGTTCGAGCCTGTCCTTGACGTTGATCAGCGCGTAGTTGCGCAGATACGTTGACTCGTAGCGGCCGTTGGGCGAGATAAGGTGAACGACCATGGTCAGCGTCGGCGACGACTTGATGGTCGTCACGCCGAGCCGTTGCACGTCGTCAGGAAGACGCGGCAGCGCCTGCGAGACGCGGTTCTGCACGAGCTGCTGTGCCTTGTCCGGGTCCATGCCCAGCTTGAACGTGACTGTCAATGTCAGCTTGCCGTCGCTGTTGGCTTGCGACTGCATGTACAACATGTTCTCGACGCCGTTGATCTGCTCTTCCAGCGGGGACGCGACCGTCTCCGCAATGACCTTCGGATTGGCGCCCGGATACTGCGCATTTACAATCACCGACGGCGGCACGACTTCCGGATACTCGGAGATCGGCAGGTTGAACATGGCGATCACCCCAGCCAGCAGAATGATCGTCGACAACACGCCCGCAAAAATAGGTCGATCGACAAAAAACTTGGAGATGTTCATGACGGTTTGTTTGTCTGCATGAGAGGGTGCATGAGCATTCGGGTGGCGCTGCCTGGAAGCACACGCCCTATGAAGCGTCCTTGACCGGTGTAGATGTGCCTGACATGACAACCACGTTCGGCTTGATGACGTCGTTCGGACGTACCCGTTGCAAGCCGTTGATGACAATCCGCTCGCCCGGCTGGAGACCCGTGGCGATCACGCGCAGCCCGTCGTTCTGCGTGCCCAGCGTCACCTCCCGGTACTGTGCGCGGTTGTCGTGATCCACGACCATCACGAACTTCTTGTCTTGATCGGTGCCAATCGCGGCATCGTCGATCAGCACTGCCGGATGCGGCGCGCCTCCACCCACCTTGATGCGCGCATAGAGCCCGGGTAACAACGCACCGTCGCCGTTGTCGAACCGCGCGCGCACCCGGATCGTGCCCGAGCCGGTATCAAGGCGGTTATCCACCGAGTCGACCTTGCCTTCGCGCGAGTAGCCGTCCTCGTTCGCCAGTCCGAGCGAGACCGGCACACTTCCACGCGAGTCATGGCTGAGATACCGCAGATACGTTTGCTCGTCGACATCGAACGATGCATAGATGGGCGAGACCGAGACGAGCGTGGTAAGCAACGGGGCACTCGACCCCGTAGAGACGATGTTGCCCACCGTCATCTCGGCACGCGACACACGGCCCGATACTGGCGCGACTATGTTCGTGTAACCCAGATTGATCTTCGCTGTTTCAAGCGCCGCTTGCGCCGCCTTCAAATTCGCCTGCGCTTCACGCGCGGCGTTTTGGGCCTGATCGTAGTCGCGCTTGGCGATGGCGTTATCCACCAGCAGGCGGTCCGCGCGCGCGGCGTCGGTGGACGTATAACCATTGCGCGCCTGCGCCGCGGCTAGTTGCGCTGAAGCACGATCCACTTCCGCGACGTAAGGGCGCGGATCGATAGTGAACAACGGGTCGCCTTTCTTGACCAACGCGCCGTCCTTGAAGTGCACCGCGACAATGGTGCCCGACACAAGCGGCCGGATCTCCACTTTGTCGATCGCTTCCAGCCGTCCGGAATAGCTCTGGTAATCCGTGACCGACCTGGCGACAACCGCGGCCACATCGACTTCCGTCGGCGGTGCGGCATTCGACGCGGCAACCGCCGAGTTGACCGGCGAATCGCCGTGACCATGAAAGACCGTCAATGCGCCTGCCCCGGCCAAGACGAGCGTTGCGCCAAGCGCCGCGTATTTCCGATTGCGTGTGTTGGACATTTTTTTGCTCCGATTAAATCGCTATCAATTTTTATGAATCGCTGCGAGGGCTTAGCGTCTGTGTGCTTTGACAGGTAGCCGTTTCTGGAAGAACGCCACGACATCGGCTAGCGCCGCCGGATGCCTCCCCAGTTCATGGTGAGAAGCGTTGCGATGCCGTGTGACTTCGGTGGGCACCCCTGCGGCAATCAGTTCGCCCGCGTACTTTTCGGCCTCGACGTGCAGCAAATCCTGCTGCGCACTGGCGATCAGTGCCGGCGGCAAACCAGCCAGCCGGCGCGACTCAATCGGGGCCGCGTATGGATGCAGCCACTGCGATGCATTGGGCAAATAGGCTCGATAACATTGCGCGCATTCGCTCACTCCGAGATCCGGATCGACAATCTCGTCCTCCTTGGCCATCCGCGTCATGCTGGGATCAAGCAAAGGCGCGAGCAGCGCCTGCGCCGCAAAGGCGAACTCGCCGCGGTCTCGCGCAACCGCGGCAAGACAGGTCGAGAGATTGCCGCCGGCATCGTGACCGGCCACGCCCATGCGCCGTGCATCCGCACCTTGCGCGCGCGCATTGGCCACCGCCCATTGCGTGGCGCGGTAGCCATCTTCGAGCGCGGCAGGAAATGGAAACCGGGGAGACAGCGAGTAACCCACCGACACCACCCAGGCTTGCGTATGCCGGGCGATCGTCGCCGCGGCAATCTCCGCGTCGTCCGGCGAGCCGCGGACAAAACCCCCGCCATGGAAATAAATAACGATCGGCAAGAGCGCGCCTTTCGAAGCCGGCAGATAGCTGCGCACCTTGATGAGTTGCGCGTGACCCGTGATCGATACGTCTTCGATGCTAAGTGTCGGATCGCTCGTCGATTGCATGTTTCGTGTGACGCGGTTTGCGCCATTCCGCCAAAGTTACGCGTGTGTGGCATTGTGGACTTCAGCGCAATTCTGATAAATGGTTATAATCCAGAACACAATTCGCTCGCTCGGAACAATCGCGATCGGACCTGCCCATTTTCTACTTGAACAGCGTGCTGTCGCGTGTGCGGCGAAGCTGAAGGTGAGACAACATGGACCGGCTACAGGCAATGCAGGTATTCACGAAGATCGTGGAGATGAACAGTTTTTCCCGTGCGGCAGATGCGCTGGGCCTGCCGCACGCCTCCACCACCACGATCATCAAGAACCTGGAGGCACACCTGCGTGTACGCCTCCTGCAACGCACGACAAGACGGTTGAACCTGACTCCGGAAGGTGCGCAATATTACGAACGCTGTCTGCGCATCCTTGCAGAGATAGACGAAACTGAGGACTCCCTTTCAAATTCCGGAAAGGGTCCGCGAGGCAAGCTTCGCATCGACATGCCGGGGTCTATCGGCAGGTTGATCGTGATGCCCCGGCTGCTCGAATTCCGCGAGCGCAACCCCGACATCGACCTCATGGTCGGCTTCGGAGATAAGCCCGTGGACCTGGTGCAGGATGGGGTGGATTGTGCGATTCGCGTCGGCGAGCTGGAGGATTCGAGTCTGGTCGCACGACGCCTGGGTGAGCTTCAGACGCTGACTGCTGCAAGCCCCGCTTATATTGAACGCCATGGCGAGCCGACGAATCTGGACGACCTGCGACAACACCTGGCGGTACAGTATTTCTCCAACAGGACGGGTCGTATCAAGGACATGAATTTTGTTGTCGACCGGACAACGACCGCGGTCAAGATGCGGGGTGCACTAGCCGTGAACGACGCCGAAGCCTACGTGATGTGCGGCGTAAAAGGCGCCGGGATTGTCCAGGCGCCCCAGTTCATGCTTTTGCCGCACTTGCGTTCCGGCAAGCTGGTCGAGGTGCTGCCGCAGTGGAAACCGCGTCCCATGCCAATCGCAGCGGTGTATCCGCACAACCGTCATCTGGCGCCCAAGGTTCGCGTGTTTGTTGACTGGATCGCGTCGGTCTTCGAAAAATGTCCGTTAATGTCCAGCAACATGGACGTTCAAGGCCGCTGCCTGATTGACGAAGCCGACCACGAGGCAGGCTTGTACAGCACGGCCCGCACGCTTGCTGCACCTGCGCAAGCTTACGCGTGATAAACCGGGCTTAGCTTGCCCAATTCGTCATCAACAAGAAAACTATTCTTGTCTGCGAGACGAAGTCGATGACCGGGGCCGCGGGTGTCCTGGGCGTCACCCAGAGCGCAATCAGCCGGGTCATCGCCACCCTCGAACGAGAGCAAGGTGTGTCATTCTTCGACCGGGACTTCCGGCCTGTCTGCCCCAATGCAGCCGGGAGGATTCTCTTCGAGCAAGCAGGTGCGCTGCTTGAACACGCCCAAGCAGTCGCCTTTAATGTCCGGGCAGCAGCGAAAACCGGCGTGGCGAGTCTTCGCATCGGTTGCGTAGGTTCCTACCCGAAGACCCGGACCGTGAGATGCGCTTCTGCTAAAAATCGTATTCGCTTATATTTCCGATCCCTTGTTTTTGCCGCATCACACTTCGCTCACACCTTGCTCAAAAGGAAGCTGGACGTGAATACATATGATGTGGTTGTGATTGGGGCTGGCGTTATCGGCAGTTCGGTAGCATTCCAGCTTGCAAAGCTGGGCGCGAAAAACGTACTCGTGCTTGACCGGGGCACAATTGGGGCCGGAACAACGTCGCAATCATCTGGCATTTTGCGCACTCATTACTCGGTGAAGGAAAACGTCGAGTTGGCGCGTAAATCGTGGGACGTCTTCAACAACTTCGCGTCCTATCTGGGCGACGACGAAGCGTCGTGCGGGCTGGTCAAGTGTGGCTACATGATTGTTGCAGCTGAGGGCGACAAGCTTGAACCGCTTCGGGCGTCCCTGAACCAGCAGAAAGAGCAAGGCATTCCACTCGAACTGCTCGACGCAAAACAGGCTAGCGAGCTGCTTCCCATCGCACAGTTCGGCGATGCCGCCCTGATTGGCTACGAACCCGAGGCAGGGTTTGCTGACGCCTACCTTGTGGCTACCGGCTTCGCCCGTGCAGCACGTCGCGGCGGTGTGACCATCCGCGAGAACGCTTCGGTCAACAAGATTCTCATCGAAAACGGCAAGGTCGTCGGCGTCTCCACTAGCATCGGCGACTTCTCTACGTCAATGGTCATCAGCACCCAGAACATCTGGACGCCGGAACTGGCTGGCTGGACCGGCAGATCCCTTCCCGTCATGCCCGAGCGCCATGCTGTGCTGGCGCTCGAATGCGAAGCTGCAAAGTACACGTTCTCGATGCCGGTTTTCAAGGACCTCGCATCCCCGGGCATGCTCTATTACCGCAGTTACGGCGGCAACCAGATGCTCGTCAGTGAAGGAGTGGTGGGTGAAAAACTCAACACGACCGAAGTGGAGCAAGGCGACATCCCGATGGACTACGTCATCGAAGTCGGCGCCCAGGTCGCCGAGCGCTTCCCCGAATACGAGACTGCCGGGATTGCTTCGTCGTGGACGGGCGTCTATGACGTGACGCCGGACTGGAACCCTGTCCTCGGCAAGTTGCCCGGAATTGAAGGCCTAGTGGTTGGCTACGGCTTCTCCGGTCACGGCTTCAAACTTTCACCGACAGTCGGACGAGTGCTTGCGCAGGAAGCGCTCGGCCTGCCGACCGACGTGTCGCTCAAGCCATACTCCATCGAACGCTTTACGACTGGCGAACTGTTGATCGGCAAATATGGTCTCGGCGCTGTGTCCTGAGGTCAAGACCATGTCTGCAATCGATGTGCGCCCCATCGCATCGGTTCCGATAGAACCCTGGCGCAACGGCGGCGGGGTCACGAGGACCCTTGCGACGGGAAGCAGTCAATGGCGAATCAGTCTGGCCGAGATTGAGCGTGACGGTCCGTACTCGCGGTTCGAGGGAATCTCGCGAACCTCGCTTGTCCTGCGCGGCGATGGTGTAACGCTGCGTAACGACAACGCGGTTGTGCAGCTCAAGCCCTTCGAAGCAGTCGAATACGACGGGGACGCCGCATGGAAGGCGTCACTGATTGAGGGGCCGGTTACCGCTCTCAATGTGATGAGCGCACGAGGCCGTTACCGAACGCGAGTTCGCGCCATCGTGGACTCGATGATTGTTCGACCCAACTGCGCAGCCGTCGTTATCGCACTCGATAGCGGCTGCACATTCTCTGAGCCCGGTACGCACCTGGCCGGCAACGTCGAACCGGGACAAGTGCTTGTCAACAACGATGTTACCCGTCCCCTTCGACTGGCCCCGACGATAGCGGCCGCTGCGACCCGCGAACGGATGAAGCTAGCAGTGCTTGTGACTATCGAGCCGTCCGATACCAGAATAAACGACTGAAATGATGAGGAAGATGAGATGAAGGTTATTACCGCAGTAAAGCGCGTGGTGGACTACAACGTGAAGGTCCGGGTAAAGGCCGACGAAAGCGGCGTCGACATTGGCAACGTCAAGATGTCCATGAATCCCTTTGACGAAATCGCCGTGGAAGCGGCGACGCGTCTGAAGGAAGCCGGCAAGGCCACTGAGGTCATCGCCGTCTCTTGCGGTCTGTCGCAAAGCCAGGAAACACTGCGTACTGCGCTAGCTATTGGCGCGGACCGCGGGGTGCTGGTCGAGACGGACGCAGAATTGCAGCCACTTGCCGTAGCAAAGCTTCTCAAGGCAGTCGTTGAAAAAGAGCAACCTCAACTGGTCATCCTCGGCAAGCAGGCAATCGACGACGACGCTGGCCAGACGGGTCAATTGCTCGCCGCTCTCCTCGATTGGCCGCAAGCCACCTTCGCCAGCAACATCGAAGTCAACGATGGTACCGCAACGGTGAGGCGCGAAGTCGACGGCGGCCTTGAGATAATTTCGCTGCGTCTGCCGGCGATTGTGACTACGGACCTCCGCCTGAACGAGCCGCGCTACGTGACCTTGCCGAGCATCATGAAGGCAAAGAAGAAGCCGATTGAGGTGGTCAAACCCTCCGACTTTGGTATCGACCCGTCGCCGCGGCTCAAGACGCTGAAGGTTGTTGAACCTCCGGTACGCAAGGCAGGCGTGATGGTGCCGGACGTTGTGACTCTCATCGCGAAACTGAAAACCGAAGCAAAGGTGATTTAAATGACGACGCTTGTTATTGCCGAACACAACAACGCTCAAATCAAGAGCTCGACGCTTCATACCATCGCCGCCGCGAAGCAGCTTTCGAACGGCGTCCACGTCCTCGTCGCTGGCAGCGGCGCACAACCTGCAGCAGAAGCGGCGAGCAAGGTCGAGGGCGTGGACAAGGTCATCCTCGTCGATGCGCCCCAATTCGCGGACGGTTTGGCGGAAAACGTCGCTGCGCAGGTGCTGGCCCTGGCAAGTAGCTACTCACATATCTTCTTCCCCGCCACGGCTGCCGGCAAGAACACCGCTCCGCGCGTGGCTGCGAAGCTCGATGCGTCCCAGATTTCCGACGTCATTGCTATCGAGTCCGACGACACGTTTCAGCGCCCCGTCTATGCTGGGAACGCTATTGCAACTGTGCAGTCGAGCGACGCGGTGAAAGTCGCGACCATTCGTACGACGGCGTTCGATGCAGCGCGCGTCGAGGGTGGGAATGCGGCTATCGAAACGGCACCGGCTGTCGCTGATTCCGGCCTGTCAACTTTCATCCGCCGTGAAGTCGCCACAAGTGACCGGCCTGAGCTCACCGCGGCGCGCGTCGTCGTATCAGGTGGTCGTGGTCTGGGCAGCAAGGAAAACTTCGCCCTTCTCGACCCCTTGGCGGAGAAGCTCGGTGCTGCCGTCGGAGCATCTCGCGCGGCGGTGGATTCGGGCTATGCCCCGAACGACTGGCAAGTCGGCCAGACCGGGAAAATCGTTGCACCGGAACTCTATATCGCTGTCGGCATCTCGGGCGCCATCCAGCATCTGGCCGGCATGAAAGACTCCAAGGTCATCGTCGCAGTCAATAAGGATGCTGACGCCCCTATCTTTGGAGTTGCCGACTACGGTCTCGTCGGCGACTTGTTCGAGGTACTGCCCGCGTTGACACGGTCGCTGTAAGCGCTCGCGGACAAGAACCGCGCATCGCCTCTCTTGTAGCTGGAACTTTAGCCGTCTCTGCGAAGTTATCGCCGAGACGGTTATTTTTTTGAGAGCGAGAAAGACTCAGTCACGCCGCCGTGCGCGATGACGTGACTACGAAGAGGCTAGAGCTTGTTGGATTTGACAGGTAGCGCACGCATCGCATCGACAGCGGCCATTACCATGCGCTCAACCACCGGCTCGACTCGGCTCGCCAGGTCTGGTCGGTAATCGAACGGCGCTGTTTCGTTCATATACGTCGATTGACACATTTCCAGCTGTATCGCATGAACACCCTGCTCAGGGCGTCCGTACTCCCGAGTGATGTATTCGCCCTTGAACCGTCCATTTGCTAACGTGCCAGACAGCAAAAAGCCCGCTGGGCGCGGGCTTCAGAGACATCACCGGATTTCCCCGGACTTCTTCGTACAGCAATATGGTGGGCCGGGTGGGATTCACATTTTGGCTGGGAAGCCTTGCTGGGCGGAAGTCGACGCTGCTCAGCACAAAAAGTTACCCCCAAACCTACCCCCTAAAAGCTCGGCTGTCACAGGAAGGTATCGCCGATCTCTGGACCATTCAGCGCTCGGGTTCCGCTCGGATTCGTCGGCATCAAGCGGAGACTGGTATTCCGACTTAACCCGGTAGTTGATCGGAAAAGACTTACCGGTAGCCCCTCGCTCACTGAAGATGCGCAACGTTCAACCGGCGTCAGCCGCGATTTGTGTCTTTCGGCAACTGCGCAATGAGATGGCGCGCGACGGTGCTCAGAATCTCATTTGATAGGACGGGATTGTTCACGGCACGCGATAACCCAATTGCCCCTAGCATGCTGCAGAGGATGGCTAAAGCTTTGGCGCGTCTCTCGGCGGGCTGTTGATCAGCCATTCTTTCTTGGAAGAATTCGAGATTGCGAGTGATCCTTTTCGTGTAAATATCGCGAATCGCCTCGCTGCCCCGGCCGACATCTCCCAGGAGTGCGCCCATCGCGCAACCGCTGCCCGGATTATCCCTATGTTGAGTGGAAAGGTACCCACGAATCGACGCTGCGAGGTCGTCCGCGTTATCTTCCCAGACGTCGAGGTCCTTGAAGGCGGCTGCAAGCGCCTCCGCGACCAACTCTTCACGCGACTCAAAGTGCTTGTAAAAACCTCCCACTGTGAGCCCGGCCTCCCGCATTACGTCTGCGACGCCGATTCCGTCGATCCCTAGTTCACGGAACCGCTTCGCAGCGACCTCAAGGATCGCATCATGAGATGCTGCCTTATCCGCTTGTGAGTGCCCCATTTGTCCACGACCTAAACGTTGACTCGTTGATCCTTACTTAAGATTTCAATCATAATCTTAATCACTTGCGTCGACAAGTCCGATGGCATTGTTAACTTACCAGCGGCGCACCTGAGGGAAGTCCTCCAGGTCCTGGCCTCGACGAGCGTGCAGCCTAATCCACGGATAGCACGCGATGTCGGCAATCGAGTAGGCCTCGGCGATGTAGTCGCTATCCCGGAGTCGCTCATCGATCACGCTTGTGTCCTGCCTCGACCACGAGAGGGCCATGCGAGGCGTTTAGAGGTGCGGCACAGTGGATGCGAAGGCGTCGATCTTCATCGCGCGCTCAGCCAATGCTGCTAGGCGCGGAAAATTCACCGGGGTGACAACATCGGGAAGGACAAATTGAGCAGCCGCCTGATAGCAGACGACGGCCATGATGTCGGCCTGGCTGAGCGTGTCGTTCACGTACCAGCCATCTCCGGCCTCCTCCTCGAGCATCTTGAACCCGACAATCGCCTGCTCGGCGAAACCCTCTATCGCGGACTGCAGGCGATAGTTTTCCGGGCGCAGGCTTTCGTCGAACAAGGCGCTGAGCTTCGGGTAGATGGCAAGGCCGGTCCCGATGAGTCGCAACGCCTTAAGACGCTGGGCGCCGGACTGCGGGAGGAGAGCCTTCTCAGGCCCGACCATCTCCTGCAACACGTCAATGATGCCGGCGCTATCGATCAGGACTTCGCCGCTATCCAGAACAAGCGCCGGAACCTTGCCCATCGGACTGTAGCGTCGAACTTCTTCCTTGTCGGTATAGGCGTTGAGGTTGAGATGCTCGAATGGGATTCCGAGCAGCTTCATCGTGATAGCAGTCCGGCGCGTAAATCCGGAAATCCAGGGGCCAACAAGTTTCATCGTTTTCTCCGTATTAGGGCTAGTGTCAAAGCTTCAGAACTGTTCTTTGAACGGGCGGACGTCCAGCTCCTGCGTCCAAGCGGACGGATGCTGGAGATGGAGTTGCCAATAAGTCTCAGCGACCGCATTGGTGTTGAGCATGCCGTTCTCGCCGAGCTGCTCGAAGGCGCCAGGGAACAGCGACCGCACTCGCTCTCCATCGATCGCGCCGTCGACGATGACGTGCGCGACATGAATGCCCTGCGGTCCGAACTCGCGCGCCATGCTCTGCGAGATCATGCGCAGACCCGCCTTGCTCGCGGCGAACTGGGCAAAACCAGGCATGCCGCGGAGCGATCCCGTGGCCCCGGTGAAGAAGATGGAGCCGCGGCCGAGCGGCACAAAACGTCGCGCCGCCTCACGGCCCACCAAAAATCCGCCGAGAGTGTTCATCCGCCAGAAGTCCTCGAACGTCGAGGCGTCCATCTGCCGAAAATCGATCTTCAGGTTCCTACCGACGTTATAGGTGACCAGGTCGGCGGGACCGCCATCCTCGTCGTCGGTCATTGCAGCATCGAACAGCCGGATGACATCCTCTTCCTGCGTCGTGTCGACGGCATAGGCGCTCGCGCGGCCACCGTTGCGCCGGATCGTGGCTGCAACCTTCTCCACTTTTTCGAGCGTGCGTCCGGCGACCAGGACGTGACGATCGTTGGCTGCATAGCAACGGCTTAACGCCGCCCCAAGACCATCCTCAGCACCGACACCCACAACAACAGCCTTGGAAAGCGACATCAAGTATTCCTTATATTTGATTAGCGGCAGGGTCATTTGACCCAACCTAATAGACAATGTTGACCACAATTGTCAATGAACCCACATCCTGGCGAGATGTCAAGTCCACTTCTTCCCCGCGCGCGCATAAATGCGGCTTTATGGTGGAAATACGTCATCTCGGACTATCCATGGATCTGGTGCAATCTTCACCGCGCCTACCTGCCAACTCAACATGGCATCCCCCTCCTGCTTGCCTTGGACGAGCCCAGCGCGCCGCATCGGCGCGGGCCATGGAAATGGTCGGCGACTTTTCCTCGTTTCCTTCTGACATAGAAAGACAATGGCGAAGGTAGATACCGCCCTCCACTGGAAACTCAATGTCTTTGCGAGTGGTCATCACTGGCCTTTACGTCATGTTGCTGATTTGGGTGACCTCACGATAATTCCATCGGCACAAGCCCGGACGGCGAAACCCTCGGCGCGTTCATCCCGTTGAAGACTCTTCGAGCCAGCGCCTGATATTGGCGACTGTGTCCCGGTAGAAGGTTTCGTAGAGCCGCCGCGATACGTAGCCGATGTGCGGCGTCGCAAGCACGTTGGTCATCGTCCGGAAAGGGTGGTTCGGCGGGAGCGGCTCCTGATCGAATACGTCGATGGCCGCTCCCGCGATTTTCCGGGCACGAAGTGCTTCAACCAAGTCGGACTCAGTGACAATCGGACCGCGAGAGGTATTGATCAAACGGGCCGTCGACTTCATCAGGGACAGTTCTTCGGCTCCGACCAAACCCCTTGTTCTTTGGCTCAGGACAAGGTGGACGCTCAAGAAATCGGCCTGCTTGAACAACGCTTCCTTCGATACCAACTTTGCACCGGCCGCAGCAGCGTGCTCCGGGGTGAGGTTCTGGCTCCAGGCGATTACATTCATTCCGAATGCCAAGCCGATCCTGGCGACTTCTCGACCGACATTGCCAAGCCCTAGGACGGCAAGTGTCTTTCCCGATAAATCGTCGCCAACGGACTGCTGCCAACCTCCACGTCTCAAGGACTCACCTTCGCTTGCGATGTGGCGGGCGCTACCAAGAATGAGCGCCCATGTCAGTTCGACGGTGGGGGTGGATGTATAACCCGTGTGAACAACCTTGATCCCTTGCCGATCGGCGGTATCGGTATCAATCGAGGCATTGCGAGGGGCTGTCGACGCGATCAGCTTGAGGCTCGGCAGGCGTTGCAAAATGTCGCGGGTGAGGGGCGTTCTCTCCCGCATCACGCACACGACAGCAAACGGCTTCAGTCTTGCGACGACCGCATCTGCTTCCGCCAAATGGTCATGGAAGATAGTGATGCTCGCCCACGGCTTCAGCGATGACCAGTCGGCAAGCGAGAGAGCAGCGTGCTGGTAATCGTCCAGGACGGCAATCCCGATCGGACCGCCATCGATGTGCATCTTCTCCTGGGCTTCGGGTTGCGCAATATCAGCCAATCCGTTGGGGAAGAACGCACGCGCTGTCGCCACGATGTCCAGCGCTTCGCGTAGCAGCTTAATCTTTCCGTTTTCGACGTGAATGTAGCCAAGGAAATGCTGCTCGACCGGCCGCTGAGTCGCGACGGCGAGTGCATCCACCTTGTATTCGGCAAATGCACGCTCTGGAGTATCAATCAGCACGACCGCGTCCCTAAACTCCCACTCAGGAACAAGCTGGAGAAGCAACGCATACAGAGATGCAATTTCGGCGCGCCCTTTGTATTGCGACTGCATGCCGAGGTCCGCCAGATACGGAAGCTCGACAACTCCATCTTCAGCGAACAAGGCGGCGGCCTCCTTCGGGTTGCGCGCCAGCGAGAGGAACTCATTCAAAAGTTTCGCTGCGGTTTTCATGACTGATTTCCACATGAATTTCACGCCGGTAGCGACTCCCGCATCGAAGTTCGGCGTACTCACAATTCCCGATATCTCCGCAATTTAGGTGTGCGTACCCACATCAGACTTTGCTCTGCTTGATCCATAATCTGGAGTTCTATCGTAATTCACAATCAGTATTACGATCGAACTCTACAATGTCAAGCTATTTTCTTCGTGAGGGACTGTGGGATATCCGCAGGCAGACCATAAGGCATGCCCGAGCGCTGTGCCTACTTAGGCATCCGTCGAAGAGAGACTGCTGTCATCAAGCGTCGGCGCGACAGGTAAACGTTGGCTAGCGCCACGAGAGCGCGCCATTCCGGGGGCTGGCGCCACCGACCGACTTTTTCGACCGTTAGGTGGCGTTGCCTTTCCTGCGGGCGCGCAGTAGCGTGGAAACGCTTCCCCTGATTGCTCGGCTGCGTGCTCGAAGGTCATTCCCTGCCTGATCAGGGACAAGCCCTTGTTCACCAGACGCGGTGTCGCGTTGGGCCGGCCGAGGCGCTTGCTCTTGGCGCGCGCATTGGCCAGGCCCGAGCAGACACGTTCCCAAATAAGTTCCCTGTCGAATTCCGCGACCGCCGAGAGCAAATGCGCCTGCATCCGGCCCACTGGTGTGCTCATGTCGATCTGGCCAGGTACCACGAAGGCCGCTCCAAGCGCTTCCAGCTCCGCCATTGTCAGGATCAGGTCCTGCACGCTGCGTCCCCAACGGTCCAAGGTCTGGACCAAGATCACATCGAAGGCGCGGGTGCGCGCCAGTTGCATGACCTCTTCGCGCAGCGGCCGCTTTTGTGAGGGTGAGTTTGACCGGCACGGGGTCAACCGCCGGCTGAAGCAGTATGCGACCCACGATGAGGCCGGGATCTGCCAATAAACAGGAGCCGGCGATGAAAGTGCGAATACAGGTAGTCGTTGAAGCCGAAAACGGCAAACCGGAGAAGGTCGAGGAAATCGCGCGGCTGGAGCGCGGAGCGCTGCGGCTGGAGGACCTTGGCCTGACACTCGCGGAGGCGAAAGTGTTGCTACACGGCATGCAGCAGGCCGTAGTCACTGAACAGATCGCGGAATACCTCGAGCAATTCAAGACCTGTCCGGACTGCGGTGCGCACCGGACCCGGAAGGGGCAACATCCCCACGTTTATCGCACCCTGTTCGGGAAATTCAACCTCGTCAGCCCCCGTCTTTAGAACCACGGCCGCCATAGTTCAAGCCCCCTGACAGCGTTGCTGGGCACGCATTGCGCGCTGGAACTACTGTATCTGGAGACCGGGTTCGCTTCGCTGATGTCCTATGGGTTGAACGTTGAGTTGCTGACGGAAGTCCTGCCGATCGTCGAAGAGATCAGCCCCACGTCCGTGCGGCACCACCTGCAACGAATTGCCGAACAGATCGAAGGTGAGCTGGGCGAGGAACAGGTCCAGTTCATTGAAGGTTGTCCCAGCGACTGGGCGAAACAACCGCCACCGGGGCCACCCTTGACGGTCGGCCTGGACGGCGGCTATGTGCATGC